>Ga0364859_10033_pt1 | contig 98562 bp, 75 predicted proteins | sample ExccelAu500001D3_FD_206911 | JGI IMG/M metagenome (GOLD analysis project Ga0364859, IMG submission 206911) | Enriched cells from Trout Bog Lake Hypolimnion, Wisconsin, USA - BchlTB.Aug20.5000.01 .D3 | ecosystem: Environmental > Aquatic > Freshwater > Lake > Hypolimnion/Profundal zone | place: USA... | reverse complement strand
CAAATTGCAGGCGATATGTTGCCAAATGCAAATAAAGAACAGATTATGGCAACAGCATTTTTCAGAAACCACAAATACACAGAAGAAGGCGGCGTAATACCTGAAGAATATAGAATTGAATATTTATTAGATAAAACAAAAACATTTGGCAAAGGTATATTAGGCATTACGATTGAATGCGCACAATGCCATGATCACAAATACGATCCTTTCTCTCAAAAAGATTATTATTCTTTATTGGCATTTTTTAATAATACAAAAGAAGAAGGTTATGAAGGAGACGTGTCTGTTTCCAAGCCGGCAAAAACGCCCATTCTGGAAATAAATAATGAGGATGCAAAAAATATTCTTTCATTTATTAATAAACAAGATACCGGAAAGATCACCTTATCTGTAATGGGCGAAAGAGATACACTTAGAAAAACTTTTATTCTTGCACGAGGTGTTTATGATAAACCAACGGTTGAAGTACAACCTGAAGCAATTCCTGCAATTTTAAAATTTGATGAAAAAAAATATACCCGTAACAGATTAGGGCTGGCTGCATGGACGATTGATAAAAATAATCCATTAACAGCCAGAGTTTATGTAAATCAATTGTGGCAGGAATTTTTTGGAAGAGGCATTGTAAAAACAATCGGTGATTTTGGAATGCAGGGAGAGTTGCCGTCTAATCCTGCATTGTTAGATTGGCTGGCGGTAGATTTTATGCAACATGGATGGGATATAAAACGATTGGTTAAGCAAATGGTAACATCTGCAACTTATCGCCAATCAGCTAAAGTATCTGAAGAGCAAATGAAAAAAGATCCGGATAATATTTATTTATCACGAAGTTCAAGAATAAGATTGCAGGCAGAATTTATCAGAGACATGGTTTTAAGCAGCAGCGGTTTATTGGTCAATACTATTGGCGGGCCAAGTGTAAAACCTTATCAGCCCAAAGGTTTATGGGAAGGCGCTACATCAGGAAGAGGGCAATTAGCCTCTTATAAACAAGACAAAGGCAATGATTTATACAGAAGAGGCATGTATACTTTTATTAAACTAACTGTTCCTCCTCCGAGCATGATTATATTCGATGCAAGCAACAGAGACCAATGCGAAGTGAACAGATTAAAAACAAGTACGCCATTACAAGCATTGGTGATGATGAACGATCCAACTGTTTTAGAGGCATCAAGAGTATTGGCTCAAAAATTAATGGACGAGAAAAGTACAATCGACGAAAAAATTGCCGAATCATTTCGTTTGATTCTTTGCAGAAAAGCATCTGCTAAAGAATTAATGATCCTTAAAAATTATTATCTGGATGAATTACAAAACTTTCAACAAAAAAAATCAGATGCTCATCAAATATTAAATATTGGTGAATATCCAATTAAGAAAACTGAAGACAGGAATACATTGGCAGCATTAATGAAAACGATTAATACGATCTATAATTTAGAGGAAGCCATTACTAAAACATAAATATGTCAAAAGAAATCCTTGAACATCATTTAAACATTAATCGCAGAAAATTTATTTCGAGATTAAGTGTTGGCATAGGTAGCATTGCACTGGGTTCATTATTGGTACCCGATCTGTTCAATGGTTTTAATGAAGATGCAATGATGGCAGGGCTACCACATTTTGCACCAAAAGCAAAACGTATTATTTATTTATTTCAAAACGGAGCGCCTTCTCAATTAGATCTATTCGATTACAAACCAAAGTTGAATGAAATGTTTGGACAAGATCTGCCTGATTCAATTCGTATGGGACAAAGATTAACAGGCATGACATCTAAACAAGCAAAGTTTCCATTGGCAGGAAGTATTTTTAATTTTAAACAATATGGCAAAGCCGGCGCATGGTTTAGCGATCTGCTTCCCAATACTGCAGCCATTGCAGATGATCTTTGCATTATTCGTTCATTATATACCGAAGCAATCAATCATGATCCTGCATTAACTTTTTTTCAAACTGGTGCTCAGGTAGGAAACAGGCCCAGCATGGGTTCCTGGTTAAGTTATGGATTGGGAAGTGAGAATAAAAATTTACCTGCATTCTGTGTTTTACTTTCTAAAGGAAAAGGAAACGGACAAGGAGTATATTCAAAATTATGGAGTAATGGGTTTTTAGATTCAATTTATCAGGGTGTTCAATTTAGCAGTGGAGAAAATCCTGTTCAATATTTAAATAATCCTGATGGAATGAATAAAGATGATAGAAGAAAAATGTTAGATAAGATTGATGAGTTAAATGAAATCTCTTATAATGAATTCGGCGATGCTGAGATTAAAACTAAAATTCAACAGTATGAAATGGCTTTTAGAATGCAAACAGCTGTTCCCGAAATAACAGATATGAGCAAAGAACCCGAAAGCATTGTAAAACTATACGGACCTGATTGTTTGTTTCCCGGTACTTATGCAGCCAATTGTTTATTAGCAAGAAAACTTTCAGAGAATGGTGTTCGGTTTGTTCAATTATATCATCAGGGATGGGATGCACATGGAAATTTACCAAAAGAAATTAAGGGGCAATGTAATGATGTTGACAGAGCAAGTGCCGCACTGATCACTGATTTAAAGCAAAGAGGTTTATTAGATGAAACATTAGTTATTTGGGGAGGAGAATTCGGCAGGACCAATTATTGCCAGGGCACTTTAAAAGAAGATAATTACGGAAGAGACCATCATCCAAGATGTTTTACTGTTTGGATGGCAGGTGGTGGTGTAAAACCCGGTGTTTATGGAGAAACAGATGATTTTGGATATAACATTATTAAAGATCCTGTTCATGTACACGATTTTCATGCAACTGTTTTAAACTTAATGGGATTAGATCATGAAAAATTAACGTTCAAACATTTAGGTCGCAGATATCGATTAACTGATGTGTCGGGCAAAGTGTTTAATAAGATCATTGCATAATAATTTTATTTTCATCTTTTAATATTCAAAAATGGAAAGAAGAAATTTCATCAAACAAACAGCAATGGCTGCAACCGGTATTGCTATTTTTTCATCTTTTCAATCTCTTATGAAAAAAGAAGACATCATTCTGGGGCACAATAACAAAAAATATAAATTAGACACCAACTGGGGCAAACTTGATTTCAATCGTTATCCTGTAAAAGATTGTCATGAAATGGTACAAGACAGTAAGGGAAGAATATTGCTGTTAACCAATGAAACAAAAAACAATGTGATCATTTATGATCAACAGGGAAAATTAATTACCACATGGGGAAGCGAATACCCGGGTGCACATGGGTTTACTTTATTTAATGAGAACGGGCAAGAAGTATTATTTATTTGTGATAACACCCGGCATCAGGTGATTAAAACAACTTTAGATGGAAGGGTTCTACTGACTTTAGATTATCCGAAAGAAACAGGGGAATACACCAAACCGGAAGAATATGTTCCAACTGAAACGGCGATTGCTGCAAACGGAGATATTTATGTTGCAGATGGCTATGGAAAAGATTTTATCATTCAGTATAATTATAAAGGAGAATACATCCGGCACTGGGGTGGTAAAGGACCGGAAAATAAACATTTAAAAAATGCTCATGGTATCTGTATTGATCACAGAAATAAAAAACATCCGTTATTAATTATTACTTCAAGAGAGCAAAATGCTTTTAAAAGATTTACACTTGACGGAAATTATATTGATACAATAGACCTTCCCGGAGCATGGGTTTGCAGGCCTGTTATAAAAGGTGATTATTTATATGCGGCAGTTTTGCAAAGCCAAAATAAATTATGGAAACAATCGGGTTTTGTTACCGTATTAGATAAGCATAATAGAGTTGTTTCTAATATAGGGGGCAATGCGCCGATTTACGAGAATAATAAATTGAATGAATTATTTCAAACAGAAAATGTATTTCAATATCCGCACGATGTATTGATTGATAATGATCAGAATATTTATGTGGCGCAATGGAATTCAGGTCACGTGTATCCATATAAATTAACGCCCATTGCATAATTCAAATGTGATAACTATTTTAAAAAAATGCTCAATGATTAAAAAAATAGTCAATTAATGCAGCGCAGCAAAAATATCATATTCAATATTTGCTTTGCTTTAAACTGTTTATTGGTTTTCTTGCTGTTCTTTCAAAACAAATTATCCATTCCGCTTTGGTTACAGGTAGTTGGAAGAATGCATCCATTATTGTTGCATTTACCTATATCATTTTTATTGCTTTCTATTATATGGCTCATTGTTATTGAAAAAAGAAATAAAGAAAACTTATTTATTATTGAAACGGGCGATTGGTTGTTATTGATCTCTGCTTTAACTGCATCGCTCACAGCATTAATGGGATTGTTATTATCCAAAGAACCCAATTATGAAAGTGATGCGTTATTCTGGCATAAATGGGATGGAATAATTTTATCGCTGATTATTGCAGCGTGGTATGCCTTTAGAAAAGAAATTCGTTTATCAAAGCGAATCAATATAACCTTTGCTGTAAGCGGGTTTATATTAGTTTGTTTAACCGGTCATCTTGGCTCAACAATAACACATGGACAAGATTATTTGATTGAACCCATTTTAACAGAACAAGCAAACACTTCCATTTTATTGGAAGAAGCCTATGTATATAAAGACATGGTTAAGCCCATTCTGCAAGCAAAATGTATGCGTTGTCATAACAATAAAAAATCAAACGGTGAATTGAATATGTCAACCGAGGAATTGTTATTAAAAGGCGGTAAATCCGGAAAATTATGGGATCTTTCAGAAAAAGAATATGGTCTTTTGTTAGAAAGAATTCATTTACCTGAAGAACTAAAAAAACACATGCCTCCCAAAGGGAAACCACAACTTACAGAAGATGAAGCCAGGATCATTTATTACTGGATCAAATCAGGCGCCGACTTTAAAAAGAAAGTGATTGAATTTCCCGAACAGGATACTTTAAGAATATTAGCAGCCGCTATTTTTAAAACTATTGAAACAGATCATTTTGATTTTTCTGCAGCAAGTGATGCAACAATAAAAAAATTAAATACAAACTACCGGGCTGTTTATCCTTTATCCATCAATTCCCCTGCATTGGGAGTAGACATTTACGGAGCGCCGTTCTATAATAGTAATTCATTAAAAGAATTGTTAGAAGTTAAAGACAAAATAGTGAGTCTTAATTTAAATAAGATGCCCGTAAACGATGAAGACTTAAAAACAATTGGATCATTTATTAATCTGCGTAAGCTAAATCTATCCTTCACCAATATAACCGGTAAAACATTAAATGAATTAGGTTCTTTAAATAAATTGAAATCGATTGCACTATCAGGCAATTCATTAACACCCGCTTCTTTAAATGCGATAAAGCATTTACCTTCTTTATCACGTGTTTATTTATGGAGTACTTCATTAAAACAAGATGAGATATCACAATTACAAAAAAGTCAAAAACAATTTTTTGTTGAAACCGGATTTTCAGCAGACACAGTGATATTGCAACTAAATCCTCCTATTTTTCAAAACGAAACAAAAATCATTGATACACCTTTGCAATTAAAGCTAAAACATTATATCAAAGGTGTAACATTAAGATATAGCACAGATGGAACGATACCGGATAGTATACAATCTCCGGTATATAATGATCATGTGCTGCTGACTTCCAATGTAACTGTTAAAGTAAAAGCATTTAAACCGGGTTGGATCGGTAGCGATGTTGCAGAAAATCATTTTTATAGTGCGAAGTTCAAAGCAGATTCTATCGTTTATATTTTACCTGCAGATTCTTTATATAAAGGAGAATCAAAAAGATCATTGATCGATTTGCATAAAACTGAATCTAATAATTTCAGGAATCCGCAATGGGTAGGTTTCCAAAAAAATAATTTGGAAGCTATTTTATTTTTCAAAAAGCCAACAACCTTATCAACTGTTACATTCAGTTCTTTGGTAGATATTGGTTCATTTATTTTCCCGGCTGTTAAATTAGAAGTTTGGGGTGCGAATGAGTTAGGGAAATGGAAAAAATTAGGGTCTTTAGAGCCCGAACAACCCACTATAATCATTCCTTCCTATCAAAAAGCATTTGATATCTCTTTTAAACCGGAAACGATCAAATACTTAAGAGTAATGGCTGTGCCTGTTTCAAAAATTCCTAAATGGCATCCGGGCAAAGGAAAAAAAGGATGGTTCTTTATTGATGAAATTTTCTTGAATTGATCTTAAAATATAGCTGGCTTTTCATCCTTAAGAATATTATTTAGTCAAAAAAAAATTAATTGCCTGTTATATATTTCTTTGACAACTCATCATACAATTTTAAAAAATCATTGGCCTTACCATCTTTGTCGAACACAGCTTCCCATGTATTCAAAGGTTCCCAAATAAAAGTGCCCTTGCCTTTTCCATCGGGCAAATCAAAAACAATATCATTCACTTCTTTTTTTCCGGATGAGTATTCAACCACTACAAGATCTTTATGATATCTTTTCAACAGATCATTCAAATTATCTCTCAATTCATCTAATGTTCCATGCCATTTTGGATAATAAGATAAACCGATCACATCAAACTGTACTTTTCTTGCTAACATTTGATCGATAAAAAAAACCGATTCACTATTTTGTCCGCCCAAAGCAATATGCAACATAATTACAACAGAAGGATCAACTGCTTTAACTGCTGCTATACCCGCAGATATTAATTGTGCAGTATTATCTACATTTTTGATATTTCCTTCAGGCCAAACAATGCCATGATTAATTTCATTACCCACTTGTACCATATCCGGTAATGTTCCCTGATCTTTTAATTGCTGCATCACATCCTTTGTATAATCGTATAAAGATTTTTTTAATGCCTCAAATGATAAATTGCGCCAGGCTTTTGGCTCATATTGTTTTCCGGGATCAGCCCAATCATCACTATAATGAAAGTCTAATAAAAATTTCATGCCCGCTGCTTTAATTCTTTTTGCCATTTGTTTGGTATGTTCCAGATCACAAAAACCTTTTTGTGGAGAATAGCCGCTATCGCGGGAAGGATTGTTAAAAATTCTTAAACGGATATAATTCAATCCATGATCTTTTAAAATTTGTATGGCATCTTTTTGCACACCATTATCAGAAAATTTTATTCCTCTTTCTTCCAATTGCGGCAAGAAAGAAATATCGGCACCCATCATTTTGGTTGCTTCATGCGCTTTAGTTGCTTCTCCTTTTAATGCATAATTTTTATCTACCGTAATGGTTTCAATATTTTCAGGAGATACTGTTATGATATCTGTTGATGCAGTATATAAACCCGCAGCTTTTGCTTCAAACTTTATTGAACCGGCTTGTTTGGTTGATTGAACAATGACCTGACATTTACCATTGAATAAATTTCTTTGCCACATTCCATCTGCACATTTATCCGGTTCATGGCTACTTGGATCTCCATTGCCCACGCCAATAATTTTTCCAACACCTTTAATTGAAAATTTAATTAAGTTATCTGCATCAGGCACTTCTCTTCCATCTCTATCTATAACAGTAATGTTAATCACACTTATATCTTTACCATCTGCCAACATGGTTGTTTTATTTGGCGTCATAACCACTTCGGCTGCTTGTCCTGTTGTTTCAACTTTAGCAGTTAATTTTTTCCCGTTTTTAAAAGCGACCGCTTCTAATTTTCCGGGTTGATACTTAACTGTCCATTGTAAATGACTGTTTCTTGGCATATCTTTTTTGCCTAAACTTTTTCCATTCAAAAACAATTCAACATTATCTGCATTGCTGTTTACCCATACATCAATCGGTTGTCCCATTCTATCTCTCCAATTCCAATGCGGCGAAATATGCAATACATCTTTATTCGTCCACCAGCTTTGATAATAATAATAGATATTTTTAGGGAAGCCGCATACATCCATAATGCCGAAATGCGAATTAATATTGGGCCATGAATACGGCGTTGGCTCTCCGCGATAATCAAAACCTGTCCAAACAAATCCACCCATCCAATATGTATTATCTGCCGCTAATTTCCACCAATCTTCTGCTTTACTTGCCCACCATGGAGCGGTGATATCCTCATCTGGTAAATATCCCCTAATGGTATCTTTTTCATACATACCTCTTGTAGTAACCGTACTACCCATTTCTGTTCCAATAATGGGCTGATCGGGATGATCTCTGTGATAATCTGCTACTGCATCCTGACGATAATTAAAACCTCTTACCGGGATTACTTCATTCACTCCTTTAAAAACATTCGGTACATCTGCAGCATAAGTACTTGTTCGGGTTGAGTCTAATTCTTTTTGTTTGGATAATAATGTTTGTGCAATGTGTTTACCAATATCCGTTGTTTGTATCCAACCTTCTTCATTACCAATTGACCATAAAAATACAGATGGGTGATTTCTATCTCTCCTTATCATTCTTTCAAATTGATTGAGGTATTCATTACTGCTGTTTAATAAACGATTCTCATCCAACACCAACATACCAAGGCTATCACAAGCATCTAAAAAAGATGGCGTTGGTGGATTATGACTTGTTCTGCATGCATTCACGCCCATATTTTTTAATAACTGCACTCTGTAATATTGTAAATAATCGGGCATTGCAGATCCAACCCCTGCATGATCCTGATGATTATTGGTGCCTTGAATTTTAAGATGTTGCCCATTCAAAAAAAATCCTTCGTTTGCATCAAAGCGAAGTGTTCTGATTCCAAATCTTTCTTTGATGATATCAACAATTTTATTATTAGATTTTACAACAGAAATAATTCGGTATAAATAAGGATTATCAACAGACCATAGTCTCGGATTGATGACAGATAATTTTTGCTTGATCTTTCCTGAAGCATTTGATGCTAATAAAATGAATTGCTCTTTTGATTGAGCCATTACTCTTCCATCACGATCGGTGATATAAGAATAAACGGAACAGTTAGCAGTTGATACCTGTTGATTTTCTACGGTTGTTTCAATATCGATGACTGCATTGTTATCTTTTATTTCTGATGAAACAAATAAGCCGCCATCAGTTATATGAACAGGATTATACTGATTCAACCAAACACTTCTGTATATACCTGCACCTTCATAAAACCATCCTTCATATTGTGTTGCATCAACCCTTACCACTAAAATATTATCATGATCATATTTTAAATAATCGGTAATATCATAAGCTGCACCAATATAACCGCTCAGATTATTACCCAGATAAAATCCATTTATCCAAAAAGAAGCATTTTTAAAAACACCATCCAACTGAATTTGAAAACGACTACCTGAATCTGCTTTAGCAACCGTAAAATGTTTTCGATACCATCCAATACTTGTTTCCGGAAATAATCCGCCCACCGGTTTAAAGCCATGCGATTCCACATCAAAATTTTGAACATGCACAAAAGGTAATTCAACTGCCCAATCGTGCGGCAAATCAACAGTTCGCCAGGTATTATCGCTGAAACTATTGTCAATAGGCGTTCTTGCGCCATTACCCGATTTAGAAAAAATAGCAGCAATGCTATAATTAAAATCTTTGCTTGGATCTGATGCATTCCCGAAATGAAATTTCCAGCCCTCATCAATATTTATTTTTTTTCGTTCAGATGATTGTCCGATGCAAATTGAAATACTAAAAAACAGTAGTGTGAAAGATGAAACAATTTTAAGCGATCGTTGTATCATGATCATTGTTTTAAAAAAAATTATTAAAAGCAGCAATAGTTAATAATACAAATTTAATCCTTATACTAAATTAGATTTTTAAAGCCACAATAATTGAATTAACTATAGAGATTGTTTTGGGGTAAGCTTATTCCAAATCACTGCTTTAAAATTAATTACATTTAGTTCACTTTATACTGACGATTTACAAGCAATAAAAATAGATGTTCTAAAACATCCTCAAAACAAATGGATGCTTTTTGATTTAAATAACGATCCAAATGAGACTACTGATATCGCTTCAAAAAATAGTGCACTCATAAAACAAATTGAAGGGATCGTTAAAAAAGAACATCGTCATCCGCATATAAAAGAATGGGAATTTATTGATCCAAAATTTAATTAAAGATTTTTGTTACCGATATCAAGAACCTGATTGGTTATGGCTGTATATTATTGCATTTGGTATTGCTTAAACTTATTTATGTAAGGATTATGCAGATTCAGAAAACAGTCGTTTTATAACAATTGTCTTTTTATCAAAAAGCTTCATTTATGTTAGTACTATAAGTACCCTTTAAATTCTCCATTCATTATTCGTGAATATATCGATTCAAGGAGGTTTTATCTAAATGTTAGTATAGTTGTATCAATCAGGCTTGACTGTACTTTTGAAAAATTGAATTACAACCGCAACTGCCTCCTGCGGAAAAACATGTCCCCCTTTATGCCTGTAAACAATAACCGGATTGCCGGTAGCAGATGGATAAATGAGCGCATCTGTTGCGTATAATTGCCCAACTTTGCTGCAGCTATTGATTTTTAGTATTCCATTAATAGTGGCTTCCTGCCATTTAGGATTTACAAGAGGATCTTGCTCGCCAAGTATATGTATAATAGGTTTAGGCTTTATTAGAGAAAGTGACTTAATCGCTGATGCAGCAGATGGTGCCCCTGCGGCCAACACATTGCTCCTTGTTTCCAGTAAAAGATAGGTGAAGCCACCGCCATTTGAGTGCCCTGTTGCATAAATGCGCTTATCGTCAATAAGATATTGTTCATGAAGGGTTTTTAGCATAGCATCAAAAAACAAAAGGTCTCGGTCATTCATATCACCCGGCCCTTTTTGCCAACCCGGTAATCTTCCATTCGGGTCTGTTAACGGGCCAGGGGTATTCAAGCCTTGAGGGCTTATGATAATGGCTTCAGGCCATAGCTTATCTATACCACAGATCTTGAACATATTATTCATATTGCCTCCATGCCCATGAAACACGAAAACTACCGGAGTCTTAGTAAATTTCGCTGAATCCGGAATATACGCCAATGCCTCACGCTCAACACCATCAACTGTCCAATGCATTACTTTAAGTTCTGCTGCATTTATATCTAACACAAAACCAAAAATCATTATAGACATTATCACACGGTGAAATGCAATTGCATAAAAATTTCTTGATGAAATCATGATGAAATATTTTATAACTAATATAGTGAAATAGTTGTTGTATTTGCGTTACAATAATATTTAAAATCTCAGGTAATGGTTGTTTTAAGAAACTTCTATAATATTTAGAATGATTGAAACAGTTATAAATAGGCTTTATTAAGTTTTGCAAATAAAAAGAAAGTACGTTTACTGCACAGTTCTGATAATGATGGTTCAACCCATTGGCTTCCATCACAATCATAAGCTTTTGTTTGGAGGAGAATAGTCGTCTGGTCTTACGACGGATGTTTTTTATGAAGTTTTCTGTAGACTGTTTGTGATTGGTTCTATCTCATTTATTTTATCAAGAATAAAGGAAATACGCTCATAAAACCAATTACATAGTTCACTTTACTCTGACGATTTACAAAAATGGGTTGAAAACAGAGTGTATACCCAACAAAAAAGCCCATAAAATCAACATTTTATGGGCTTCTCAACTTTATTCGTAGCGAGGATGGCAGAAGAACCTAACCGGCTATGGTTTGATTTTATTAAGTTTATTCACTGCTTATAAAATTCAATGGGTGCTGTAAATTAAATTTTGTTGCCTCTTGATACTTTTTAGTAAACGCTAACAATTGGGCTTCTCCAAAATGCTTTCCAATAAAAGTTATACTTGCAGGCATCCCGTTTTTATCAAATCCGTTTGGAAGTGTTACGGAGGGGTTACCTGTTAAATTAGTGATGGCTAATTGATCTCCCACTTCCGGAGGCGTAATAATAATATCATAAGCATCAATAATTGGATCCATTTTTTTCATAATCTCATAACGCAGTCTGCATGCATTAATATATTCAACAGCAGGCACAAATCTGGATGTTCTAAAAGTATTTGGCCAACGATCTTTGTTTTGTTGTACCATCTCATCATCCTTATCAGAACGTGTAAGCGGATCAAATGCAGCAGCTGATTCAACACCAATAATCAATGAAAGGATTTCATCTCCATGAAGATTATCCGGAAAATCAATTTCCTTTATTTGAGCACCCATTTTTTTCAATACAACTAAAGTTTGTTTCTCGGTAGCGGATGCGGGTAAACTGTCAATATAATTTTTTATATATGCAATTTTAAGTTTGCTGATATCAATAATTCCGGTATAATTAAAAGCAAAGTTGATAGACGATCTGTCATGGCTATCTGCGCCATGAATATAATTGAAAACAATAGCAGCATCTTCTGCAGAGCGACATAACGGACCTATTTTATCAGAACTCCATGCTAATGCCATCGCACCGGTTTTAGCAACGCTTCCATATGTTGGGCGTAACCCTGTTACACCACAACGCATAGAAGGATCAACAATAGAACCATAGGTTTCTGTTCCAATGGCAAATGCAACCAATCCTGCTGCAGTGGCAGAAGCGGAACCTGCTGAAGAACCACCAGAACCTTTGCTGGTATCCCATGGATTGCGTGTTAATCCGCCAAACCAAATATCATCCATAGCTAATTCACCTAACGATAATTTAGCTACTAACACAGCACCTGCCTTCTCTAATTGTGCTGCAACAAAACAAGTTTCATCAATGATCTGATTTTTATATGGTGGCGTTCCCCATGTGGTATGTGTTCCCTTAACTGCAAAAAGATCTTTAATGCCATAGGGTATTCCGTGCAGCGGGCCTCTGTAGATTCCTTTAGCCATTTCTTCATCGGCTAACTTTGCTTGCTTCATTGCAATTTCTTCTGTGAGCTCAATAACACAATGTAAAATCGGCCCATACTTTTTTAATCTATTTAAATAAAAACGAGTTAATTGTTGCGATGATATTTTTTTATGTTTAATCAATGATGCTAACTGAGGAATACTATAAAAAGCAAGTTCATTTATATTTTTCGGTAACGCAATATTATCCGGAATGATAAAATTTACGGGCAACGATTTTTTGGGAATATTCATTTCAGGAAGGATGGGATTAAACCATAAAGGAAATGGAACACTATTATCCAAATTGGCTGAATGAATATAATGGTATGTCTTTATTTTATCTGATAAGATACTTAACATGGAGTCTCGTTTCGCTTCATTGAAGGAAAGTGCAAACATTTTTTCTGTATTTATGATTTGAGAAACAGAAACCTGTTCTTGCGAAAAGGATGATAAAACATTTATTGATAAAACAATAAAAAGTAAATACTTATTCATGGAGCTGTTAGTTTTAAAAATTAAAGAAGAAAAAAATTTATTCTTCAACATTTGTTGATGGATATTTATAGAAGCTGATTGTTTATTTTAATATTGAATTGTTCGATCCAGCATAATTGCCTTTATCAATTGAACTAAACTATTTATGTCGCTGAAATCCATTATTTCTATTGGTGAATGAGAGTATCTTCCCGGCCATGATAAAGGAACGGAAGGGATTCCATAACTTAAAAATCCCTGGCCATCTGTTCCGCCTGCCGTCATTCCGTATTGTATTTTTATATTGTTCTTTTCTGCAAGACTTTGTAATAAATGTAAATTATTTCTGCTGATAAAATTGATGCTTTCCAATACACGAATCACAGCTCCATTTCCAAGAGGACAATAGCCAAATATTTTTGATTCCATCGGCGCATCAGATGACACATAGGTATCAATCGGAAAACCAATGCTTACATCTTTCAAATATTTTTCAGCATAAGTAGACCCAACTAATCCTGTTTCCTCTCCTACAGACCAAACAAATGTTACAGTATACGGCACCTCATCGGGATGTAGATTATTTAATGCCAATAATAAGGCTGCACAACCTGCTCTGTCATCAAATCCTCTGGCAGTAGCTTTAGTTTCACTTAAACGAATCATCTTTTTCGGCATTGTAACAGAAGTCAATCCCGGTTTGATTCCCGCAGCTATCGCATCTTCCCGAGAATTAAATCCTGCATAAATTAATATGGGAACGCCGTTATTGAATCTTTTTGTTGCACTTAAATAGTTATTACGGGGCTCAAACACAGCAGCAATATCTTTTTCGGTTGTATGAACCAATGCAGCATGTCCTTCCCACACCCAATTAAAAAATCCGCCAACATCTTTTATAGCCAATCTACCATCATTTAAAATCGAATCCACTATAAATCCTACTTCATCCATATGTGCCACAAATGCGATGTGTTGTTTACCCTTTCCGAAACTGAGCACTATATTCCCTTTTTCATCTACAACCGGTTTTGACCATTGGGGTAACTTCGACAAAATGAAATCTCTTACCGGTTTTTCATTCGGATTAACACCATATTGAGCAATGAGAGAAGATAATAAATCTGCTTCTTTATGAAAACCTGTAAATGATGCTTCTTTTTCAGGAATAGAAAAAGATTTTAATGGAGTAATATTCCATGATTTATTCTCAACACATTTTAACCAAGCTTGAATCAGTTGATCAATACTTTTAATAGGTATCATTTCAACAGGTGTGGCTGTGTAATCAGAAGACAAACCAATATTATAAACATGAGCATTATTCCATTCCGGAGCATTGGTGGAAGGATGTCTGAACGCTATAACCGGTTTTACTATTTTTTGAGGGACTGCATTATCCGGAATGAGTTTATCTACTAAAATTTCGTTTTCATTATTGATCGAACTATTCAAAAAGCGATTGAATCGAACAACTTCATCAAACGGACCATATTTATTAACTACTGCTTCAAGGCCTTTCCCGTTAATTAATTCTAAAGAGGTAAATGCAACAACAACTGTGCCTTGAAAATTTTGATGAAGCAAAATATGCGCAACATTTGCCAATGCAATCACTGCAGACTTAGCTGCTACAGATGGTGCAGCAATATATTTTTCTGAAATGATGGAAACTTTTTTATTCAGGGTTAATGGATCTAATAAACGAATACCCTTTTCAGCAACTGCTTTTGCTGATGCAACACCTACATCTATAAAAGCTTCTTGCCATTGAAAAACATTTTTACTCTTTTCCGGAACCGAACGCAATCCATCATAATGTGAAGAAGGTACAGTGGATACCCCATATTGAATTTTATTTTCAGTATTAATTTTAACCTCATTACCTTCCAGAAATTGATGAAACATGGTTCCTTGTTGCCCAAAACCCACCGGCGTTATCCTTAAGTAACCATCATCTTGTATTTGACTAATTACATAACCGGGTTCATCAAGTGGTGCCGTAAATAATCTTTTGGGAGATCCGTTGCCAATAGTAATAATAAGATTCCCCAATTTATCTTGTTTACAAATTCCTTTTTCGAACAATGCATTAACAAAAGATCCCGCCTCTTCTTCCCTACCCGTAACTGAACCGGTCTTTGAAAAAGATTCAACATTCGATACTAATAATTTTTGATTATCTGAAAGCTGTGCTTTTGATTGATGAACAAAAAACAATAAAAGAATACCTATTTTTTTCATCGACATAATTTTGGTTAATTAAAATAAAATGTATGAATCATTATTGTACTGCCGGAAATAATTCAGGTGCTTTTCTGTGCTTGGTTGCCTGTTCATAAGCGTAAACATATTTAATGAGCGTTGGTTCATCAAACATTCTTCCTAAAAACTGAATGCCTGCAGGTAAATGATCATAAGTAAAACCCATAGGAACTGTAAATGCAGGCTGACCTGTTATTGGAGCTATTATCTGACTATTATCTCCTTTATATCCGGCCATGTCTCCAACTTTTGCCGGCGGATTATTCCAAGTAGGATAAATTAACGCTCCTACCTGATATTTATCCATTGCGCTAACAATGGCATTACGAAAAGCAATTCTTTTTGTATCATTATATGCATCACCACAAATACTGCTACCCGGATTAGTTGCATTTTTAACCTGATAATTTAAATTATCTTTTATGTAAGGTGCATATTTTCCGCTAACAATCACTTCGTTTAAATTTTTAACCGGAACAGTAGGACCAAGTGAAGATAGATATTCATTGATATCATGTTGAAAAAGCGGGCAGGATTGATTTCTGCGCAAACTATCAAAACCGGGAATGTCTATAGAATCGATAATGATTGCACCTTTATTTCTCATATCAGCAATAGCCTGTTCAAACAGTTTTTTTATTTCCGGATCAACATTTTTTTCACTCAATATTCTCAACACGCCTATGCGTGCACTTTTTAATGCAGTTGAATCTAAAAACTGAGTATAGTTATCGGGTATTTTTCCAATACTTTGTTTAGTCAGTGTATCTTCAGAATCATATCCTACTACCTCTTCTAATATTTTAGTTGCATCTTCTACTGTTCTAGCCATAGGCCCTGCAACATCATTTCTGATATACAATGGTGCAATTCCTGCGCGACTAATTAAACCCATGGTTGTTCTAAAACCAACCAATGAATTATGTGAAGAAGGCCCTCTGATAGAGTTTCCGGTATCTGTGCCAAGCCCAACCAAACCAAAGCTTGCAGCCACTGCCGCTGCTGTGCCTCCACTGGAACCTGCAGGTACATGTTGTAAGTTGTACGGATTTAATGTTTCTCCGGCAATAGAACTGATGGTAACCATTGGACTAAAAGCCCATTCAGCCATATTTGATTTTGCCAAAACAATAGCGCCTGCATCCTTGATCTTTTTAACCATCGTTGCATCTTTAGCAGGAATGAAACCCTTCATTGCCAAAGAGCCTGCCGTAGTTTGCAATCCTTCCGTATTATAATTATCTTTTACAATAAATGGTACACAAAAAAGAGGTCGCATCTTTTTTGTTTTATGCCACTCCTTATCCAATGCGCCTGCTTTTTTTAATGCATCCGGATTCGTTAAAATAATTGAATTCAGTTTTGTTGATTGATCATATGATTCTATTCTTTTAAGATAAGATGAAACGATTTCTTTACAACTGCATTTACCTTCTTTTATACCGGTTTGTATATCTTTTATACTTGCTTCAACAACATTAAATGAATGGCTGCCGGCAACATTTGATTTTTGTATTTTATGCGTACAGCTATAAAAAATGGAAGATGCGAATACTATAAAAATCAGAGCAGAAAAATAAAATTGTTTTTTCAAAGTCATTTTAATTAAAATTGAATATGGTTTATGTTACTACTGAAATTATAAAATCTACAACCACTGTCCAAGAAAATAATTTTTCATCATTAAAACATTAAACAGATGTATTACTTCATTCTGTAATTAAATACATTCGTAAATAAGTATAACAAAAAATAATCCCTTAAAATTTAATCAACCTTTATGAAAAAACTTATTTATCTGCTGTTCATCTGGCAACACATAATAGCCCAAACCACTAAACCAACGGATCATTCGGTTAAGCATGAATATATTATTACAAATTTTACAACAGAAAGTAAAATCATTTTACCCGAAGCCAAAATAGTGTATGGTACTTATGGACATTTAAATGATGCACATGATAACGCCATATTATTACCCTCGCATTATATGGCCAATTATCACGGGTACGAATGGCTGATTGGTCCCGGAAAAGCATTAGATACAACCAAATATTTTTTAGTCGCTACTGAATTATTTGGTAATGGCCGTTCTTCTTCACCCAGTAATACCCAAGAACCTTATCATGGCCCGCGATTTCCGGTAATGACCATTCGCGATAATGTAGAAGCCGTACATCAACTTTTAACTCAGGAACTAAAGATAAATCATCTTACAGCAATTATAGGTTTTTCAATGGGTGCACAACAGGCATTTCAATGGTCAGTCAGTTATCCAAAATTTGCAAATAAAATAGTTGCCACCAGTGGAACAGCCAAAACTTATCCGCATGGTGTTGTTAGATTAGAAGGGCAAATTGCTGCATTAACAGCAGATAGTGATTTTCAAAATGGCGATTATAAAGCGCCACCCAAAAAAGGTTTAGAAGCATTTGCAGTTGTTTGGACAGGTTGGCTATTTTCACAAGAATGGTGGAGACGTGAATTATGGAAAACCACTGCTCCAACCGGAACTACTTTTGAGCAAATATTAAATCGTTACAGAACTAATTTCATTCCCGGTGCAGATGCAAACGATTTGATTTTACAAATGCGAACTTGGGAACATCATGATATCAGCACAACAAAAGGATTTAACGGAGATATGGAAAAAGCAATCAAATCAATTCAAGTTCCTTTTCTTTATATGCCTTCAGAAACAGATCTCTATTTCCCTTTAAGTGATGCACGATATGAAGCAGCATTTAATAGCAATATTATTTTAATGCCAATACCATCATTATGGGGGCACACTGCAGGAGCAGCAAGTAATCCTGCTGATGCAAAATTTTTAAATGAAAACATCGGAAAATTCTTAAAGCAGTAAAGTTAGTTTCAATTACAGGAAAAGTGCTTGGTTAGAAGCAAGTTGTTTTTACAGATTCATATTAAATGAGACAAGATCATCATTGCTTCAATAAAAGCATTATTCGATTTACATTGCAATTAAACGCTCCTCTTTCGACTAACCGATAACACTATTGCATTTACTGCGCCGGGAAAAGGATTTGTTGGTACGTGCAAAACGAATTCAACTATTTACAGTGATTTCTATGATTGAAAGCCTGACCATTCATTATTATTAAATATTTATCTATATTTAATTGGCTCAATGAAACTAATACCAGCTATTAAAATAGTTTAGCAAAGCGTCTTTTTGAATGCAGAATGAGAATCAGGCTTAGTCTGATTTTTATTTACAAAACACTTTCTGTTAACCTTCATTCGTTACACTGAACAAGACATCCTGCTTTTGACAATTTCTCAATCGGCTCTTTTGTGTATCCGGAGTTTATTGTAATCCAGAACAAATGAACATCATAATAATGATGTATGATTAGTTGGTCACCATTACAACAGGAGTAATCTCTGTTCGTATTATATTCTTTTCCTGATGCATAGCCTGTCCAAGATCCCGGTAACAATTGAAATAGCAGGATTATTACTATCAGCAAAACAACAGTTTTCCTGAATGAAGAGGAAATTTTCATATGTGCTGGTATAAAATTTATGATCAGTTCTAAATAAGCCTGAATTTATTTTCCTCAAAAATTCCTGCTTTGCTCTGTAAAACTGTTCTGATTAAAATAAAATTAAAATAAAAAGTTGTTATAAAATACAATTTTAAATTATTAATTTTACAAAACCTCATGCAAACCTCAACATTTGTAAAACCCTCTGAATTATGATACTGTTAAACCCATTTAAAAAAAATGGAATTGATATATATTATTCTGATTCTTGCTTTATTGACTTTCACTTACAGGAAATTATTTCCGACTTTGGAGGCTAAGTTCAATAAAGGCATTTTGAACGGGTTTACTTTTAGTGGCGTAGAGCATAAAACTAAAATACATTTTAAAGAAAAGGTTGTTTTAATGATAAATGTTTATAACAATTCTGGTCTCCAAAAAGGAATAAAGTATACCTATGATCACAACACTCGTTTAGGTTATATTGGAGATAAGCAGTTTAGAATATTTATTTATTCCAATGAGATTAATGATTATTATCTGGAATACAATGAAGCGCTGTACAAAATAGATATGGAATTATCAAACATATAGTTACATGATTTTTTTTGCTCCTGCTTGAGTCTTCATCAAAATAAAAGACCTTGATAAGTATTTATCAAGGCTTTTACTTTTTTGAAACTATAAAAAGAATGTCAGTTATTTTGGGGCTTTTATAAACGGGCCGGATTTCTATCCGGCTCTGTTATCAGAAGCATTAAGCACCACAGATCTGAACATTGCAAGAACGGTAGGCACAAATCTTACTTGCTTAAGTGAACAACAAGTAGATTTCCTTTCTGATGAAGTTAAATCTTATCAGCTTAAAACTCAATACAGTAAAGGGTTGTAATATTTTTGGATTCGTAGTACTTTTGAGAGAGGCGCGACCTTTTTAGTTCAAAAAATGGGTTTAATCGGAGTGTATACCCAACAAAAAAGCCCATAAAATCAACATTTTATGAGCTCTCAACTTTATTCGTAGCGAGGATGGGAATTGAACCCATCACCTCAGGGTTATGAATCCTGCGCTCTAACCAACTGAGCTACCTCGCCATTAGATGAATATTTATCAATCGGGGTGCAAATATAAGGGAATCAATAAAACGACTGATTAGTAAGCCAATAATTTAGTAAGGCGGTCGGTTACTTTCGCTACGGTTGGCAACATCGCTGCTTCTAATGCCATATTAATAGGTACTGCAGGTAAATTTAATGCGCCCACTACTTCTACTTTGGCATCTAAGTAATGATAACAATGATTGGATATTCTTAAAGATAAAGCTTCTGCAAAGGAATTATTTTGTTGCTCTTCACTTAATACAATCACTTTACCATGTTTGGTAACGGTATTAAAAATAAGTTCTTCATCCAATGGATACAGAGTTCGCAGATCTACCACTTCCACCTGTCCTGCAAATTTTTGTGCAGCATGCTTTGCCCAATGTACACCCATACCATAGGTGATGATACAAACTGACTCACCTCGTTTTACTCTGTTCGAATCTGCCTGTAATGCAATACTTCCTTTACCCAATGGTAAAACATAATCTTTTGCAGGCTCAATGGTTTTTGCATCTTCCGTTCCGGGTACTTTACTCCAATACAATCCTTTGTGTTCCAGCATCACAACAGGATTGGGATCATGAAATGCTGCTTTCATCAATCCTTTCATATCTGCAGCATTGGACGGATATACGATCTTAATTCCTTTAATGGTTAATAATGTACTTTCTATACTTCCGCTATGATACGGGCCACCTCCTCCATAAGCACCTACCGGCACACGCAATAGCATCTGCACCGGAAACTTACCATTGCTTAAATAACTTGATTTGGAAATTTCTGTTACCAATTGATTGAATGCAGGATAAATATAATCGCCAAACTGTACTTCCACAATGGGCTTTACGCCCAATGCACTCATACCAACAGTTGATCCAACAATATAAGCTTCCTGAATGGCAGTGTTAAATACTCTTGCGTCGCCGAATTTTTCTGCCAACGTTGCTGTTTCTCTGAATACACCACCTAATCTTTTACCAACATCTTGTCCGTATAAAACTGCTTCCGGATATTGTTCCAATATTTCTTCAATTGCATGCAGTGCAGCATCCACCATCATTACTTTCTCGCCGCTTTTCGGTACACGTTGCCCTTTCTCCTCTTTCACAGGCGTTGCAACAAAAACATTTTCTTCCACAGATTTAATATCGGGTTCTGCAGCAGCTTTTGCCTTATCAAATGAGTCATTCACTTCGCGTTGTGCCAATGATTCTGCTTCATTAATTTCATGCTCATTAAATCCAACACCGGTTAAGGTTAACCGTAATTTAGGAATCGGATCATATAAACCATGTTTCAGCAGATCTTCACGACTGCGATAAAATTCTTTACGCACCCCGCTTGTATGATGGCCTAACAACGGCACTTTTGCATGAATTAATACCGGTTTTCTTTCATTGCGTGCATAATTAATCGCTAAACTGATGGCTTCATAGCTGCGCATGAAATCACTTCCATCGCATTGCATTTTCTTCAATCCTTTAAAACCATCTGCATATTCAAATGCATTCATGGCCCTTATTTCTTCCGATGAAGCACTGATGCTCCATTGATTATCCTGTACTAAATAAATAATGGGCAATTGTTTTAATACAGCAAATTGCAATGCTTCGCTCACTTCCCCTTCTGTCATGCTTCCATCACCCAATGAACACACTACAATCGGATTTTCTCCATTCGCTCCTTTCTTTAATAAAGAGAGATTATGCTTTTCTAAATATTGAATACCCTGTGCCAAACCTGTGGTGGGTATGGCTTGCATGCCTGTTGCACTGCTTTGATGTATGATGCCCGGTCTTCCTTCTGAACGATTATTCGGATGGCAATAATAAGAACGACCGGAGGAAAACGGATCATCTTTTTTAGCCAATAATTGTAACATTAATTCATACGGTGTAAACCCTGCCGATAACATCATACTGTCATCACGATAATAAGGGCTCACCCAATCACATGGCAACAATTGTAATCCTGCTGCTATTTGTATCGCTTCATGTCCGCGTGAAGTTGAATGCACATACTTGCAAACGGGTCGGTTCGCTTCGTATGTATCACACATCGCCCTGGCTGTAACCATCAGCTTGTATGCATTCATTAAAACATCGCGGTTAAGCATTGTGGTTAATTGTTTATTTTATTTCTACTTCAAACATTTTTTCTTTTTCAAAATATCCTTCCAGAATATCTCCCACTACACATTCGCCCACACCTGCCGGTGTGCCTGTATAAACCAGATCACCTATATTCAATGAGAAATAATTAGAGATATGTGAAACGATATGATCGAATGAAAAAATCATGTCCTTGCTGTTGCCCTGTTGCACGGCTTCTTTGTTTTTAAGCAATGAGAAATTAATCGGCTTCTTTAACAGGTCCGGCGTAAGAGGGATCCATTTTCCAATCAATGCAGAATTATCCCATGCTTTGGCTTTTTCCCAGGGCAATCCTTTCTTTTTTAATTCTGCCTGAATATCACGTGCAGTAAAATCTATTCCTAAAGAGATCTTATCATAATATTTACTGGCAACTTTTTCAGGGATGTATCTGCCATTCTTGGTGATATGTAAAACCAATTCAACCTCGTAGTGGAGTTCGTTAGAAAATTCAGGATAATAAAATGGAGTGTTGCTTTGTAATAAAGCACTTTTAGGCTTCATAAATATAACCGGATCCTCAGGAATGGCATTACCCAACTCCTTTGCATGGTCTGCATAATTCCGCCCGATGCAGAAAATTTTCATAGTTGTAGCTTTGAATAGTAATTAAGTAACCTGAACAAGGTTGGCTATGAATAGCCTGATACGGTTTGGTTAGTTACTTAAATTATATTTCCGCTATTTATAACTATAATTAAGCCCGATTATTGTGTGAAGGATAGATTATTTACAGAGTTCATGGCTTTTTCTATGCCGATGGAGGCAAAAGATTCGATGATCTCTATTGACTTTTCTATTTTTTTGCGAACAACAGGTAATTCTTCATTCCACCAGCGAGATAAAACAAATTCGGCCTGCATGCCTTTGGGATAGTTATTGCCAATACCAAATCTTAATTTGGGGTATTGGTCTGTTCCCAATGTTAATTGTATATCTTTTAAACCATTGTGCCCGGCATCACTTCCGGAGGGCCTTAATCTTAATTTAGATAAGGGCAATGCAATATCATCTACAATGGTCAATGTATTTTGTAATTCAATTTTTTCTTTGTCCATCCAATACTTAAAAGCTTTTCCGCTTAAATTCATGTAAGTAGTGGGTTTGATACAAATGAATATGTTTCCTTTCCATTTTACTTCCGATACATATGCCAACCTGCTCAATTGAAACATACCGCCATGTTTAAGGGCAAATGCATCCAGCACATCAAAACCAATATTATGACGTGTATGATGATATTCATCTCCTACATTGCCCAAGCCAATGATCAAAAACTTATTCATTGCTGTAAAAATATTATAAATTTTCTCGTGAATCCTACAACAAAAAAATCCTGCAATAAATATTGCAGGATTCTATCATTGAAAAAAAATGAATGCTTATTTTTTCTTTGCATCTTTTGCAGGAGCAGCAGCAGGAGCAGCAGCTTTTGCAGCAGGTGCAGCAGCAGCCGGTGCTGCAGCTTCTTCTTGTTTTAACTGACGCGTTAATACAACTGATGCAATAGGAATACGAGGCGAGTTCATCACTTCCATATTCTCTAATTTTACATCTTCCACTCTTAAGTTGCCATTCAATGCTAAATTTGTAATGTCTACTTCAATGAATGCCTTTAAATACTTTGGCAAAGTCTTTACTTTTAAAGATTTCATCTTGGTAATCAATTTACCGCCATCTTTTACACCAATAGAATTACCGGTAAAATGTAATGGAAGGTTTGCGATTACTTTTTTGTCGCCCACCAATTCTAATAAATCAACATGAATTAATTCATCAGATACTTTGTCAAATTGCAGGTCTTTCAAAATGCATTTATACGTTTTACCATTAACAGTTACTTCAGCCAATTGGAATTCTGAAGTGTACACTAATGGTCTGAACGATTTTGCAGCGGCAGAGAAATTTACTTCGGCAGCACCCCCGTAAATTACACCTGGCACTAATTCCTGAGAGCGAAGTTGGCGGGTGGCTTTTTTGCCAATCTCGGTCCTCAGTTGTCCTTCGATTGTAATTGATTTCATTGTTAAAATTTTAATATTCCCGATTTTTTTCGGACGGCGAAGGTAGGGAAATGCAAGGTAAGTTCCAAGAATGTTGCGGTTGCCGGTTTCCTGTAATGAATAACCTGCAGCCGCAACTGATAAGTTACTGCTTATCCCTTCCCCTTAACTGAGAATGAATGAATAAGCTGGTAATGCTCTTATTCTCGTAAGCATTGCGGATAGCAATAGCAAAAAGATCTGCTACAGAAATGACTTTTATTTTCGAAGACGCCTGTTTTAAAGGTATGGTATCGCAAATCACCAATTCTTCTAATACACTATTGGCAATATTTTCATATGCTTTGCCACTCAACACAGGATGGGTACAGAATGCCCGAACACTGGTAGCTCCTTTTTCTTTTAATAAGCCCGCAGCTTTGGCCAAAGTTCCTCCCGTATCGCAAATATCATCCACCAAAATAATATCTTTCCCTTCTACATCACCAATTAAAACCATGCTCGCAATTTCATTGGCCCGTTTGCGGTGTTTATCACAAATTACCATATCGGTATTAAAGTAACTCGCAATTTCCCTTACTCTATTGGTGCTGCCTACATCCGGTGCGGCGAATGTAAGGTTGGGCAATTTAAGTTGTTCGATATACGGAATGAAGATGGCGGAACTATCTAAATGATCAACCGGTATATCAAAAAATGCTTGTATCTGCGGTGCATGTAAATCCATTGTAATAATTCGATCAGCACCTGCCGACTGCAGCAAAGTAGCTACCAGCTTACTTCCAATGGCTACACGTGGTTTATCTTTTCTGTCCTGACGGGCATATCCGTAATAAGGAATCACAGCAATAATCTTATAGGCACTGGCACGTTTGGCAGCATCGATCATCAATAATAATTCCATCAAATTATCAGTAGGCGCATACGTACTCTGAATTAAAAAAACATAATCTCCGCGAATACTTTCTAAAAAGATGGGTTGAAATTCTCCGTCGCTGAATTTTTGAATATTTACTTTTCCTAATGGTGCACCGAAACGTTGTGCGATCTTCTCTGCTAATTTTTGCGAGCCTGTTCCTGAAAATATTTTTACTGATGGATTCATAGCTTTGAGGAATTGCAGCGAAGATATAGATTCAAAAAAGAAATAGTAAATTGCTGCAGATAAAAATTCCACTTTTTATCCCAATTTTTTGCATACCCCTCCATGATATATAAATACATCATCATGGATAAACAACCTATCAAACATTGGGCATTGGACGACAGGCCCAGAGAAAAATTATTGCTGAAGGGAATTGATTCTTTAAGCAACGCCGAATTAATCGCCATTTTAATTAATAACGGTATCAAAAATATGTCGGCTGTTGATCTTGCCAAAGATTTATTGAATGCCGTTAATAATGATTTGCAGCGGTTGGGAAAACTATCGGTAAAGGAAATACAGCGATTAAACATAAAAGGATTGGGCGAAGCCAAAGCCATTGCTATTAATGCAGCATTTGCATTAGGCACCAGAAGAGACTGCAGCATAAAAAGAAAAACCAAAATCTTCAGCAGTAAAGATATTGCACCGTATTTGCAAGCGCAATTACAATATAAGCAGCACGAAATTTTTATGGTGGTCTATTTAAATCGTGCCAATAAAATATTACATCATCAAATCATCAGTGAAGGTGGTATTACCGGAACAGTAGCCGATCCAAGAATTATTATAAAGATTGCATTGGAACATCATGCTACTTCTATTATTCTTTCGCACAACCATCCCAGCGGCAATTTGAAACCCAGTTTGCAAGATGAATTATTGACCAGAAAGATAAAAGACGCATCGAAATATTTTGATATTGAAGTGCTCGATCATATCATTGTAAGCGATGAAGGCTTTTTCAGTTTTGCTGATGAAGGAATATTATAACTCTTTCACAGCAAGAAACTAAGCATACCATGCTGCAAAGATTTTGCTTACCAATTATTTGATTGATATTATATTCCCTTTGTGTTCTTTTTATCCCTTTGCAGCTTTGTGTGAAATAATAGCTAAGCCTGTGCCGTAGGTCCGCCGAAATTCATCGGTATTTCTATCTGTTCCATATCCTGAATTACGCCATTGGCCAATTCGTATTTTTCAATATTATCGATCATGGCTTTCATGAAACGTTTTGCATGCATAGGAGTGAAAATGATTCTGCTTTTTACTTTGCTTTTGGGTGTACCCGGCATTACGCTTACAAAATCTATTACAAACTCGGCATGGCTATGTGTAATGATTGCCAAATTCGCATAAGTACCTTCGGCCATTTCTTCTGATATTTCAATATTCAATTGATTATTCGGTAATTGATCGGGCATACATAATTTTTGGTAAAAGTAATTGTTCCCGGGAAGAATAAAAAACATGATGGCTTTCTCTTGAAGGTTTCACAAAAAGCGGCAAAGGATTCGAAGCAACAGCGTATTTGTAATTATTGAAAGCTTACTGTACTCAGTATGCTCTGTTTCTTCTTGTGAAACAAATTTTACATATTCAATGATGCCACCAAAGCCATTAAAAAAAACTCATCCAAATCATCACTGCCGTGTTGAGAAAAAAAGGATTTTACTTTCTTCTCTTCTTTCATTAATACTTCTTTGATGGATTTCTTTTTCAATTCCACTTTACTGAATTGTTTACCGCCGGGAAAAAGAATATAGTAAGTATATTCATCAACATACTCATCATAATTATTGCCGCTCTCTGTTAAACCATCAGAATGATAATTAGCACGGATAAATTTTGTATGTAAAGATTTGTACAATGAATAACCTGTACTGTCTTTCAACAACTGTATCATAAAAGTATTCGGATCGATGGCAACTACTTTTTCAAAAACAATTTCTTTATTGTTTTTATCAATAAAAGTAAATCCATTCAAATCTGTTTTACTGATCTCAATCATAGAACGTTTGTCCGAAGTAACCAATAAACTTTTGGTGATCTTATCATAATTGTACAAATAAGTATCATTCGATACAACTGCATTATACGAGTTAGTGGCAGTGCCTTTTACCCATTGATCAAATAAATACTTTCCTCCTTTAGTATCTTCTTTTTGCGAAAAAACAGGCAATGCGGCCCCTGTATACATATTAACACCGCCACCACCGATTAACGATTGATTGGGTGCATTTAATGCTGTACCGGCAGTATTACTTGAAAATGCAGCAACGGAATTAGAAAAATTAAAATCCTGCAACATATTCGTTGCCATCTTTTTAAAAGTGTACTCATCACCGGAAGGTGTCTGTTCTTTACCAACTGTAACATCAGTTAAAGCATTGGTAGCCGCTTTTAAAATAACCGTTACATTATTTAAATCCTTTGCATTATCGTTTGCCAATTCTTTTACATTAATGGTTGCCGTGGCATAGCCCATTGCATTTACCAATAAAACAGTATTGCTTTTTACATTGATGGAAAAAACACCGAGGCTATCAGAGTTAACACCCCTGGTGGTTCCTTTTATTTGAATAACAGCATAAGGCACTGCAGCGCCTTTATCATCTATCACAATACCATTTACAGTTTTTGGTTGCGCATAGATCATTACAGAAACACATAAAAAAATTCCTACCCATACAAGCCTTCTCATAAAAATATTACTTTTTAAAAAATTGAGTGTTTTTCTTAATGTCACTTTGCATTTTCTTTTCGTTCTCTGCGGTAAAATGTATTAAGCGCAAAGGACTGAAAGAAAAAAAAGGGATCACAAAGAAAAACAAAATATACCAAGCGTTTAAATATCTATTTATTTAAGAATTGCACCAAACCTTTCAAATAATTTTCGGTGAAATCATCATTTTTATGCTGTGAAAAGTAACTATCCACTTTTGCATTTTCAGCAGCAAATACTTCTTTGATGCTTTTTTTCTTCAACTCAATTTTTTTAAACGATGTGCCACCCGGAAATACAATATAATATTCCGTTTCATCTGCATATTCATCATAATTATTACCGCTTTCTGTTAAGCCATCGTTGTGATAATTGGATTTGATGAATTTTGTTTTAATCAATTTATACAAAGCATATTTTGCGGCATCTTTCTCTATTTCAATAAAAAATACTTTCGGATTTATGAAGGGAAGATGTACAAAACTGTAAGACCGCTCATCGTCTGTTAATACAAAACTATTCAGGTCGGCATTAGCAACTTCAATGCATGACCGCTTATCTGTTGTTACCAATAAACTACTGTTTATTTTATCATAATTAAAAGCGTAGCCCACAACATTAATGGTAATGTTTTTATTGTTCACTGCATACCCATTTACCCAATGTTCAAATAAATACCTGCTGCCTTTGGTATCTTCTTTATGCCCGAATATAGGTAATGAAGCACCCGAATAATTTCCTGTTGCGGTTAAATTCTGAAAGGCATTTTGTACAGATTGACTGGTTGATGCATCTGTTGTTTGCGCCACTACATGAAATGAGCTTGTAAAAAGACAAACAGATAAAATTAGTTTCAGCATACTGTTTTTTTGTAAATGGAAATTTAGTTTATTTTAAATAAAAAAGGTTGCCAATAAATGGCAACCTTTTTTAATAAAGCTAAAATTCGTTTTCTGTCTATTGATGTGTAAATACTTCATCAATCAAACGATCATTTCCTGCACCACCCAAAGCATTATTATAACTGGTTGTTAAATGTATGGTTGGTTTGGTTCCGTTCCATGTTACAGAGGATTTATAAATAGTAAAGTTAGATACATTCGAAGCTAACAATCCGCCCGGAGATACATTCACTGAACTTGGTGTTGAGCCTGTAAAATCAATGATATAATAGTACCCGCTTGAACCTAAGTTTGCATATGGCAAAGTAATTTCAGTAGGGCTATTTACAGATGCAGACTCAGGTGATGGACTTGCTGCAGTACTTACATATCCCGCAAAAGGGATAGAAGATGATGCAGTAAAGCCATTATTAGATAAGTAAAGCCCTGTATAATTATAACGTGTTCCGGCTACATTATAAGTGCCTGCTAATACGTTACCAATTACATGCCAGTAAATATTGCCGAAGTTTGCACTGATATTGATGTTTTTACCACCGGCAGTTGCACTAACAATACCGCAAGGCAACATATAGGTTTGTGTAGGATCCATATTAGCCGGATAGAATACTACATAAAAAGTATCCAAACGGTTACCGGGTGTAAGTGTTGCTGTAGTGTTGATCAATTTATAACAATTAGAAGGCATTGGTGTAAATTGAATAGCACTGGTAGCATTGTAAGCTACTCTTGCTGCATCATTTACGCCTACAGTTACAGTTACAGTCTGATTTTGTGTAGTAGGTGATGCAAAATTGGTAACAAAATACATAGTATCCGGAGCAGCCGAAGCAAATGATAATCCGTCATTTCCAAAGCTTTCCAATCCGCCATGCTCATTACCGTTTACGTCATGGAATTGAATTTCCATCAACGACCCTACATTAGAGAAGTCAACAGCCGGCGTATCTTTCAAACAACTCGTGAAAGTCACCGAAACGATTAATATGATTGCTAATAATTTTTTCATAATTCAGAATTTTAGTTTTATTAAGGCTGCCAGAATATTTTTGAAGTAAATACATTAATTGTTCCTTGCGCATTTACATTGGTAGCATTATAAGCATACTCTGTAGCCGGATACAATAATCTGTATGGAATATGGGTAGCAGTTGCGCCCGGATAAATAGAAACAGGTAAATCTGTTGGTACCCCTGTTCTTCTCCAGTCACTCCAGCTTTCCACTGCATCATAGGTATTCATTGCTGCCCATTTTTGCAAAAGAATGGTTTGTAATTGATTGCTTGATGCAGACAAATTAACTTTTGCATTTGCCTGTGCAGTATAAGTTGCAGCAGCAGTTGCATAACTTGGTACACCCAATATGCGGAAAGATTCAGAAACGGCAGACTGATACACAGTAGCTAAAGTTCCGGTTAACCAGCCACGCTGAATGGCTTCAGCCTGTAAGAATAAACTTTCCGAAGCAGTAAGAATAGGTGTTCCCTGTGAGTATGATTGCAATGTACCATAAGATTGTGTGGTACCATTTGAAGAAGCATTACCTCCAATAGCTGAAATTACCGGATTGGTTTCTGTACTGTTGGTGCTACCTAAAGCTCTTCCTACAACTGCACCGGAACCATTCACTGCATAAAAGCAGGAAGCTCTTGGATCATTTAAACCATTGTAGAAGTTTACCGCATAAGAACAGGCTCTGAAATATGCATGGTCACCGGTTGCTGTACCTGTAGTACCCCAACCTAAATCAGCCCATAAAGGGTTTTGTAAGCTGGATGCATTTTGGTACCCGATGTTAATAGTAGCATCCTGACCGGCACCTAAGAAACTTGCAGTTGTTAAGCCTGTTAAATGTTGCTGAATATAAGCAGGGCCCGTACTGGTTCCTGTTAAGCGCATTAAAATCTTTAATTTTAAGGTATTGGCAAACAATTGCCATTTGGTCATATTTCCGGCAAACAATGCATCACTTGAACCCGGATTATCAGCAGTTACCGGAGCATTTTTAATAATATTTATCGCAGAATCTAATTGATTCACCAAACTTGGATAAATATTTGCTGCCTGATCGTAGCCGGGGAATAAATTAGCTGAACTCAATGCCTGAGAATAAGGTGCATTATTGTATAAGTCTACAATTCTTTGGAACAAGAATACTTTCATAATCATACCTATACCTTGATAATTGGCACCATTTGTATAAGCAGCTCCCAAAGCTTGTACCTTATTAAAGTTATTGGCAGTAGAATAACCGGAGTTCCAGTTATCCTGTGCATAACCTGTTGTTTCGTTATAAGTTAACAAAGAGGCATCAGGAATATAGTTTCCACTTACTGCCCAATAGCCCATGTATATATTAGCAAACTGCTCATCCCCGCCCCAGTAAATAGAGGAAGTAGAAGCCAAAGCTGCTTTTAATATCAGATTAGGACTAACAGTTGAGGGTGAATTCGGGTTGGTGTTATTGATATCAAAAGTACCTTTCTTGCAACCAATAGCAGAGGCAAGGAAGATAACTGCTGTTATCATGATCACCGATTTTATTTTTCTATTCAACATAAAATATAATTTAGAATTGATTCAATTAAAATGTAACTGCTAAAGTTGCACTAACGATTCTTGTTGGCGGAGCATTACCGGTTGAAGTGTATCCCTGTGCATTACTTCCGGTACCTGCAGAACTAAATTCAGGATCGATACCTTGGTTAGTTTTAGGAACAAACATCAACAAGTTTCTTCCGGAAACGGTGAAAGTAGCTTTCTGAACTATTTTAGTAAATCCGAATACTTTCTTAGGAATTTCATAAGAGATAGAAACATCTCTTAATTTCCAGAATGCAGCACTGGATACATAGTTAGAATAAGCATTTCTTTCTAAACCTGGCCAGAAATTAAAGTTTGCATCATCTACAGAAACATTGGTATTAGGTGTGTATTTACCACCACCTGCAGCAATAACTGAATTAGGGAATACAAAACGTTGACGGCCGGTAACTGCACTGGAAGCAGAGATACCTGTAAAGTCCATATATTGATCCACCATGTTCAGCAATTTGTTTCCGCCACGGTAATCAGCAGTTGCAGTTAATGTGAATGCTTTCCAGGAAACCGAAGTAGTAATACCCAATAAATCGGTAGGATTTACCACGCCGCTGAAAATCGGGTTACTGGCTAAGCTCGGAAGACCGGTGGTTGCATCAACAATCACATGGCCGCTTGGGTCACGCGCCCAGTCTGTTACTTTTAAATAAGGGAAAGGATTACCTACGATATCATATACACCTGAGCCATTACCATAAGTAGCCAAACCTAATGAAGTTTGACCTCCATTGATAGAAACTACATTACTTGTAATGTGCGTATAGTTGATACCTACATCCCATTTAACGTGTTTGTTACTTACCACTGTTGCTTTCAAATCCAGTTCAACACCGGTATTGGTTGTATTAGCAGCGTTCAATAAAGCTGTGGTTGAACCTGAAGAAGGAGCCACATTTGCTGTAACAATACCTTGCGTTAAATTTTGTTTGTAAACAGAAGCACCTAACGAGATTCTGTTTTTAAAGAAACCTAATTCTGCACCAATTTCATCTTCAGTGATCTGCTCAGGTTTCAAATTCGGATTTGCAATTTGCGAGCTTAATAAATAACCGCCTGTTGCTACACTATAGATTGGGTTAATTACATAAGCACCATCTGCAATAAAAGTTGAACCGCCACCCAAAGCAGAAGCATTACCTGTTAATGAATGTGCTCCTCTTAATTTAGCAAAGCTCAATATTTTGTTGTTCACTATAGCAGGGAACATATCGCTCAATACTAAAGACGCATCTATATCATAATAAGGAATGAATCTGTTGGAAGTAGACAATCTTGAATCAATATCTGTTCTGTAAGCACCATGCAAGAAAGCATAGTTTCTGAAACCAACAGTTGCTTCACCAAACAAACCGAATTTTCTTGCTTCTTTAAAGTAGTTGCTGCCACCAAAAGCACTGGCAGTTAAAGGTGAAGTAATGTTGTTGATATTAAATACAGGGAAGTATAAGTTACCTGCATTTACATAAGTACCGGTATTCTTATTGTCTAAATAAGTAGTACCTAAGTTAGCAGTTAAATTAAAATCTTTACTTAATTTCTTATTGAAACTTGCTACAAAATCAGAGGTAAACAAGAATCTTGAATAAGTTTGATTTACATAAGTAGGGCTGGTATTACCTAAAGAGGCATTGTATTTAGGCCCCCATGCGCTGGTATAAGTTAACCCTGTACCGGCAGCATTGGAGAACACAGCTACAGGACTGGTTGCAGCATAAGTAGAATAGGTTTGACCTTGGTTTTGTGAAGAGAAAGTACCACTTAAATTGGTCAATGCCATTCTGTATGATAAAGTCAACCATTTAGTTGCTTTCAATCCAAATTTCAAATTACCGGTAAAGTTATTATCCCTTTGAATATTTCTGTAATTAGCTGCATCCCAATATGGATTATCAGCATAATCGTTGAACCAACCGTTTAAATCAGCAAATTTATTAGATTGCCAGTTGCTGAAATTTGGAAGGTTTACTTCTCCCGGTGTATTTAACACCTGAGTGTAAACTGTATTTGTATTTGTTGTATTTCTGTAAGTATTGGTATAATTCACGCGGTATTCTGCAGAGAATACACCGTATGTTTTACTGCCACCAAAAGAAAAGGCATCTCTTCTGCCTAAATCACCGGGCATAATTGCTGTAGTATTTACATCCTGTGCACTTAAGAAAAAACGACCGTTTTCATCACCACCGCTGAAAGTCATATCATTCTGCGTAGTAATACCTGTTTGGAAGAAATTTCTTTGTCCGTTTACAAAAGAATAAGGTACCATGTCAATGCTACCATCAGCGGTTGGCCTTCCCAATGGAACTAATTTACCATTGAAAGTTGGGCCATAGCTTTGGTTTTCAAAAGGAACATACGTAGATAAATCATTAAAATTATCTACGAAATACTCACCACCATTACTACCAAACTGTGTTTGCAATTTAGGTAAGTAAGACAATGTTTCAAATTGTACGGTAGAAGAATACGTTAAGGTTGGTTTTCCGCGGCTACCATGTTTTGTAGTAATCAACAAAACCCCGTTAGACGCATCAGAACCATATACGGCAGATGCAGATGCACCTTTTAGTACGTTAATATCGATGATATCGTTCGGATTCAAAGTACTGATATCATTGTAGAAGATAGCACCATCCACAACGATCAAAGGCGTATTAGCACCGGTTAAAGAACGGTTACCACGCATGGTAATACGGGTAGGTGCAAACAAACCGTTATTAGTAGTTTGAATTTCCAAACCTGAAACTTTACCGGTTAAACCGTTGGCAACGCTAATAGGCTTAGCAGCAACCAGGTCTTTACTGGCAACAGTTGCAGTAGAATAACCCACTTCTTTTGCTTGCTTTTGGATACCCAAAGCGGTAACTACCACTTCAGTTAAGTTAGAGCTTACTCTAACAACGCTTACATTTAAGATAGGGTCTGTAGTTACTTTAATTTCCTGAGCTTGTAAACCTACGCCGCTAACAACCAAAACATCTCCTGTTTTAGCTTTGATAGTAAAAATACCATTGTCATTAGCTGCAACAGCACTTTTAGTACCTTTAACTGTTATCGTTACATAGGGAACAGCCGTTCCGCTTGCATCTATAACCTTTCCGGTTACATTGCGGACCTGAGCAATTGCTGATGAAATAACGAGCATCAGCACCATCAATAGTGGTGTAATTTTTCTCATGTGCATTTGTTTTTAAACTAATTTGGAACGTGAAAATAAGGGATAAATAACAAATTGTTAAAAAATTTTTAAGTCTTAGTTAAAAATTTTAAACCCTCAACAGCATATGACAAGCGGTAAAGAGCTCTCGCTGCACGGTAAAAATTAATATTTTGGCTTTTTATTCTGTTAATTTGGTAACATTCCTGCAAAGTAAGTGCGCTTCTGTAATATATCTTTTTCATTGCATTTGAAAGAAGCCAATCTGTATTGACAAGTGCTTATTATATTATTATCTCTTTATTACCTTATTGCCAGTTTCTTCGGGGCTTGTTCGAAACAGTTCGAACAAAACAGCAACCATACAATAAGAAGGTAAGAAGGAATTACGAACAAAGGGTATAGAAACCTTATTTTTGCGGCATGATATTATTAGATGGAAAAATAGCATCCCTTTCAGTAAAAAATGAACTGAAGGAACAGGTTCATCAGCTTGTTAGCTCAGGTAAAAGAGCACCGCATTTGGCTGTGATTATTGTGGGGAATAATGGTGCCAGTGAAACCTATGTGGCCAGTAAAGTAAAAAACTGTGAAGAAATCGGTTTTGGTTCTACTTTAATCAGATTAGATAATACAATTGATGAAAGTATTTTATTAAATGCCATTGATGAACTGAATAAAGATGAACTGATTGATGGCATTTTAGTGCAACTTCCCTTACCCAAACATATCAGCGAACAAAAAGTAATAGAAAAGATAGTTCCGAATAAAGACGTTGATGGCTTTCATCCGGTGAATGCGGGCAAATTGGTTCAAGGTCTGCCAACTTTTATTCCAGCTACCCCGTATGGTATAATGCTCATGTTACAATATTATCAAATAGAAACAAAAGGTAAGCATGCCATTGTTATAGGAAGAAGCAATATTGTAGGCAGACCGATGAGTATATTATTAAGCAGTAACACACAATATGGAAATTGTACCGTAACGGTTTGCCATTCTCATACAAAAAACTTAAAAGAACTTTGCCTGCAGGGTGATATCATTGTTGCCGCTTTAGGAAAGCCGGAATTTTTAAAAGCAGATATGATTAAAGATGGTGCTGTAATCATTGATGTTGGTATTACCAGAGTGGAAGATGCCACTGCCAAAAAAGGATTCAGGATTAAAGGCGATGTTGCGTTCGACGAGGTTGCAGCTAAAGCAGCTGCAATTACTCCTGTTCCCGGTGGGGTTGGTTTAATGACCATTGCAGGATTATTGAAAAATACGTTACACTCGTACCAATCCGGAATTTTAAATCATAGGCAATGAAAGAGAATATGGTAATTGAAATGACATTTCTCTTTATAAAATATTGACAGAACAAAAGGAGTTTGTAATTTCCAAACAGTTATTAAGATATGGTACAAGTATTGGAGCTATGTTGAGGATGCCAACGCAGCTTAAACAAAAAAAGATTTCATCGCAAAAATGTCAATCGCTTCTAAAGAAGCCCGGAATCACGTTATTGGTTAAATCTTTTAGATAAAAGTCAATTGATAAAACAAGATTATAGTGTTTATTTATCTGACATTGATCAAATTATAAGCGTGCTGACAAAAATTGTAAAAAAATCTCAGGAAAATCTTAAGAGCCAATCAACCATTTAACATTAAACATTAAACCTTGACAAATCAACATTCAACACTACCGGTCATGGAATCATTCTACACTTTACAGGGTGAAGGGTTTCATCAAGGGCGCGCTGCCTATTTTATAAGGTTAGGCGGTTGTGATGTTGGTTGTGTTTGGTGCGATGTAAAAGATAGCTGGAACGCAGAAGCACATACTAAGTACAGTGTTAAAGAAATAGTAGAGAAGGCTGTTACTTCTGTTAAACATCAACTGTCAGCTGTTAACCGTCAGCTTGCAGTCATCACCGGCGGCGAACCTTTACTGCATGATTTGAATTTGCTTACAAAAGAATTACATCATGCAGGTTTTGAAACCAATATCGAAACATCGGGCTCCTCTCCTTTAAGTGGTGAATGGGATTGGATCTGTTTATCTCCTAAAAAATTCAAGCAACCTTTACCGGAAATATTACCATTAGCGAATGAATTAAAAGTGGTGATCTTTAATCAACATGATTTTAATTGGGCGGAAGAATATGCCTCCAAGGTTGCTCCGCATTGCAAATTATATCTTCAACCCGAATGGGATAAAAGAAACATTGTTACACCTTTAATGATTGAATACATCAAACAACATCCGCAATGGGAATTGAGTTTGCAGATACATAAGTTTATTGATGTTCCATAAATTATTTTTAGGGTTTCATACAAAGGAATAAAGGATACCATGTACACTTAGGTGCTTTGCGTGAAACAAAAAAGGTTAATACAATTTATAACATATTGTACTGTTTTGAAATCGTATATTGTATATTATAATTGAGCAATTACACTTCATGAAAAAAATTTGCTGCATACTATTTTATTTTATTGCTGTTTATACTACTGCGCAAACATATAACCGAGAGCATATCAATGCAAAAGCACTGACACAATATGACAAGGCTGTAGAAAAATTAGCAGATGGTTTTATTAAAGAAGCCATTCCTGATCTTCAAAAAATCATTTCAATAGATTCCAATTTTATTGATGCTTATTTATCATTAGCAGGTGCTTACGGTGAATTAAAAAAATATGATGCTGCAATATTTTTTTATAATAAAGCATTCAGTAAAGACAGTATATACGGCAAACCTTATTTGCTTCCCTACTCTATTAATTTAGCCGGTGCGGGAAAATTTGAAGACGCATTAGAGGCAGTGAATATTTTTTTATCAGTTCCCGGATTAAGTGAACGAAGTATAAAAAGTGCTGCATACAGAAAACGTTGTTATGCATTTGCGGTTGATTATCAGCACAAACATCCCGACAACCATTATGTTTTTGCACCGATGAATTTGGGTGATAGTATCAACACAGCGAATCTCGAATATTATCCTTCCGTAACCATTGATGACAGTTTATTGGTATTTACCAAGAAAGAAAATGGCAGAGAAGATTTTATGGAAAGCAGTTTTAAAAACGGGTTGTATTCAAAAGCAAAAACCATTCAGGGTGATATCAATATCGAACCTTTTAAAGGAGCCATTTCTGTTTCTGCAGATGGTGAATGGTTGATTTTTGCAGGTAATTTCAGAAACGGTTTGGGTGATTATGATTTGTATATTTCTTATGCCACACCTGATGGCTGGAGTGAACCGGAAAACTTAGGGCCGAATGTAAACAGCGGTTATTGGGATAGCTCTCCGAGTTTAAGTCCGGATAATCATATTCTTTATTTCAGCAGCAACAGACCGGGCGGATATGGCGGTGCAGATTTATACATGAGTATTCGTCAACCCAATGGTAAATGGGGGCCTGCCATTAACATGGGTTCAAATTTCAATACCATTGGAGATGAAATGGCACCCTATATCCATGCAGATAATCAAACCATTTATTTTACTTCTAATGGTTTACCGGGATATGGTGAGACAGATTTGTATATTTCCAGAAAAGATACCGCAGGTGTTTGGAGCGTTCCGGAAAATTTAGGCTATCCGATCAATACCATTGAAACAGAGGGCAGCATGGTGGTGGCTGCAGATGGCATGACTGCTTATTATGCAAGTGATAGAGCCGATAGCCGTGGAGGATTAGACTTATATAAATTTATATTGAGAGAAGATATTCGTCCGCACAAGACCTTATATGTGAAAGGAAAAGTATTTGATAACAAAACAAAAAAAGGATTGCCCTGTACAGTTGAATTAATTGATAATGCCAACAATTCAATATTGATGCATGTTCAGACAGATGAGTTGGGAAAATATTTTGTTCCATTGCCGTCCGGCAAATCCTATACTTTTTTAGTGAACAGAAAAGGCTATTTATTTTACAGTGAATTGTATTCTTTTGCGCATCGCTTATCTGACAGTACCTATATAAAAGACATTCCCTTACAACCCATAGAGCTCAATTCTTCCCTCACTTTTCAAAACATTCAATTCGAAACCAATTCAGCTAAAATATTACCGGTTAGTTTAATTGAATTAAATAAATTATTGCAACTGCTGAAAGAAAATAAAACGGTGCAGGTACAAATTAGCGGGCATACAGATAACAGCGGTATTGAAAATAATAATCTTATTCTGTCAACGAACCGGGCAAAAGCCGTTGTACAATATTTAACAGACAATGGTATTGCTGCTGCAAGATTACAATACAAAGGGTATGGTTCATCAAAACCTATTGCAGATAACAATACAGAAGAAGGCAGGGCAAAAAACAGAAGAACAGAATTTGTTATCACCGGATTGTAATACTATCTTTATTCTTTCAGTCTTTTGCATAAATCACCCTTCATTATTAAAAACAAATAATAATGAACGGAAACGATGTATTACATCAAATAGCACTTACTTTAATTGAAGATATTGGTGCTGTACAAGCAAAAAATTTAATAGAACATTTTGGTGATGCACCGGCTGTTTTTAAAGCCAAGAAAAAAGAATTAAGTTTAATTGAAGGCATTGGCGAAGTGCGAGCATCCAAAATAAAAAGTTTCGAAAATTTTATTGAAGCAGAAGACGAAATTAAGTTCTGCGAGAAACACCATATTGATATTGTATTCCTTACAGACAATAATTATCCCAGGCGTTTATTGAATTGTTACGATCCGCCAACGGTTTTATATTATCGTGGCAATGCCGATTTAAATCATCCTAAAATCATCTCTGTTATCGGCACCAGAAATAATACCGCTTATGGCAAACAGCTCACCGAAAAATTGATTGAAGAGATGACCGCATCCAACATTTTAATTGCAAGCGGACTCGCATTCGGCATTGATGCCATTGCCCACAAAGCCGCACTGCATAATGGCTTGCCCACTATTGGTGTACTGGCACATGGATTGGATACCATTTATCCGTCTCAACACAAAGTATTGGCAAAAGAAATGTTGTTACATGGCGGATTGATAACAGAGTTTAAAAGAAAAACAAAAGCAGACAAACATAATTTTCCAAAAAGAAACAGAATTGTAGCGGGTATGAGCGATGCCACCATTGTTATTGAAACAGCAGCCAAAGGTGGCAGTATGATCACTGCAGAATTAGCGTATAATTATAACCGGGATGTGTTCGCTGTTCCCGGAAAAACAACTGATGAAAAAAGTAGCGGCTGTTTAAAATTAATTCAGCAAAACAAAGCAATGCTATTTACAGATGCAAAACAGTTAATGGAATGTATGGGTTGGGAAGAAAAGAAAAAACAAATAAAAAAACAAAGAGAATTATTTATTGAATTAAACAGTGATGAAAAAATTATTGTGGAAATTTTAAAAGAAAAAGAAAAGATGCCAATAGATGAATTGTATTTGAAAAGCAATCTCAGCAGCAGCGCTGTTGCAGCAGCCCTATTGAATTTGGAGATGCATAATGTGTTGGAGGGCTTGCCGGGAAAAATGTATAGGCTGATACCCTAAATCCTTAAAGGGGCTTATAAAAAAACTTTTTTATTCCGTTTAGAGGTTAGGGGCTTTTTATTACCTTTGCCTATGGCAATAAGAAAATCTTCCGCAAAAAAACCAGCTTCCAGAAATTTTATTGACGGCTTAACATTCGATGATGTACTATTGGTTCCTGCATTTAGTCAGGTGCTTCCCCGTGAAGTCAATATCCAATCCCATCTTACCAAAAATATCATATTGAATGTGCCCATGCTTTCTGCTGCAATGGACACAGTAACGGAAGCCAATCTCGCTATCGCATTGGCACGTGAAGGTGGTTTAGGCATTCTGCACAAAAACATGAGCATTGAAAAACAGGCCGAACAAGTTCGCAAAGTAAAAAGAAGTGAAAGCGGAATGATCATTGATCCCCTTACTTTATTGGTAGACGCAACCATTGGTGATGCATTAAAGTTGATGAAAGAAAATAAAATCGGAGGTATTCCCATTGTAGATGGCAATCAAAAATTAGTAGGTATTTTAACCAACAGAGATCTTCGTTTTGAAACGGATAAAAGAAGAAAAGTGAGTGAAGTGATGACGAAAGAAAATCTCATCACCGCACCGGAAGGAACAAACATGAAAAAAGCAGAAGACATTCTGCGCAATTATAAAATTGAAAAATTACCTGTTGTAAATAAACAGGGAAAATTAATTGGTTTAATTACCTACAGGGATATTTTACAAATAAGAAATTATCCCAACGCAGTAAAAGACCATCTCGGCAGATTGTTGGTGGGTGCGGCTTTGGGCATTACGAATGATATGCTGGACCGTGCTGCTGCTTTGCAAAAAGTGGGGGTAGATGTGGTTACATTGGATAGTGCACACGGGCACAGCAAAGGTGTGATTGAAGCGTTGAAGGCATTGCGTAAAAATTTTAAATCATTGCAAATTATTGCAGGCAATGTTGGTACTGCTGCGGGTGCAAAAGCATTGGCAGAAGCAGGTGCGGATTGTATTAAAGTGGGTATTGGACCGGGCTCTATTTGCACCACACGCATTGTTGCAGGTGCGGGTGTTCCGCAATTAACTGCTATTATGGAAGCAAGCAATGCATTGAAAGGAAAAAATATTCCGGTGATTGCAGATGGTGGTATTCGTTACACGGGTGATATGGTAAAAGCATTGGCAGCCGGTGCAGATATGGTAATGATGGGTTCTGTATTTGCAGGCACAGAAGAAAGTCCGGGTGAAACCATTATTTATGAAGGAAGAAAATTTAAAGAGTATCGCGGTATGGGAAGTTTGGGTGCAATGAGCCAGGGAAGCGGAGACCGGTATTTTCAGGATGTGGAAGATGATATTAAAAAGTTTGTACCCGAAGGCATTGAAGGACGTGTGGCATATAAAGGAAATGTAAGTGAGATCGTATATCAATATGTAGGTGGATTACGTGCAGGTATGGGTTATTGCGGTGCAAAAAATATTGAAGCATTACAGCAATCTACTTTTGTAAAAATTACCAATGCAGGCATGAAAGAAAGCCATGCACATGATATTGAAATAACAAAAGAGGCACCGAATTATAGCAGGAAGTAGTTATGAGTTCGAAATGATACTATGTATAAGTGTATGTAACCAACTTTTGTATTTCAATTATACTTCTGTTGCGTCGCACACTTTTGCAATTGTTCTTTACTTAACTTTTATTAAAAAAGATTTTTTTAGCAATGAGTCAAGCAGATTCAAAGATTTCGCCATGTTTTAAAAATTCTTGTTTGTATAGTTGTAAAAAAATAATTTCAATTATTTGATTAAAAATATAGTATCGGTTAAATAATTTTTGTTCCTATGCTTAATTCACAACAAAAGTTAATCCTTGCCTGTGCCAGTAAATTACATTTCTTCCATTTTGAAATGCAGGTTTCCATTTAGGACTTTCTTTTAAAACTCTAATCACCTCCATATCGGCAGACCATTCAACTGATCGGTCAATAATAATATCACTCAAATTTCCCTCTTTATCAATACTAAATAGTACAAAAACAGTTGCTTTGCCTCCACCCTTAGCCCCTAATATGCTTTTTAATCTATCAGGTGTATTTAAACTATGTGACAAATATTTCTGCCAACCCGCAAGTCCTCCATTAAACTCAGCCGGAATTTGTATTACAGTATAAATCTTTTCATGTGCAGTATCAACTATTTAAGGAATGGGTTTAACTATGTCTTCTTCTCTTCCATCTTCATAATAAATTTTTTGGGTAAGTCGGTTGGTTGATTTAACAAACCTACCATGGTCATATTCAACAGTTATAATTGATCTGCTGCTATCTCCATAATGCTCCCAATTGCCATTTTTTAATCCATCCACACATCTGCCCATACTATCCAACTTACCTGATGGTTGATAATAGAGAAATAATCCATTAGGTATTTTATAAGATGCGTCTTTAAATGTTTCCAACTTTACCATCGGACCTTCTTTTTGATAATACCGGATGGTATACATGGTATCATTTTCTTTTATCACGTGGGCAAAGTAAGTGGCTTCCTGCATATTTTGAACATCTGACCAATCCTGTTTGAAAGCATAGAAAACTTCATTTTTTTGTGCATAAGAAGCAAAAAATATAAAACAGAATGAGAACGTGACCATTAAGTATTTCATGAAGAGTTTTTTGAAATTCTAAAATACAAAATTTTAATACTACATCTTATCAATTACTGAAACAAAACTGCCGTAACTTTCGCCTCTAAACATCTGTTCGTGAAAAGAACATCATCCATTACATTAAGTATTCTTTCCGGTTTATTATTAGCAGCAGCATGGCCGGCTATGTTGACACCCTTATTTACCATTCTTATATTTTTTGCCTTCATTCCGTTATTATTCGTGGCAGACCATGTTCAAAAAAGAAATCGTTTTTTCTTTCATGCGTTTATGACTTTATTAATCTGGAATACCGTTACCACCTGGTGGATATGGAACAGTACTGATGTGGGCAGCATTGCCGCCATCATTGCAAATGCATTACTGATGTGCCTTCCGTGGTCAGGCTATTTTATATTCAAAAATAAATTCGGAAAGAACATTGGTTATTTATCGTTGATTAGTTTTTGGATGTTATTCGAATACATTCATTTAAACTGGCAATTAAGCTGGCCATGGCTTACATTGGGTAATGTTTTTGCGAGCAGCATTCAACAAATTCAATGGTATGAATTTACCGGTGTAAGCGGAGGAACTTTATGGATATTGTTGGTGAATATTCTGGTATATGAAGCAATACAGAAATCACATCAGAAAAATCAAAAGACAAAAGTAATTACTGCAGGATTGATCTTATTTATTCCGATGATCATTTCTTTAATCATGTATCGCTCATTCCATTCATCAACTGAAAAAACAAAGGGCAATGTGGTGATCGTTCAACCGAATATTGATCCATATCAAAAATTCAATGCACAATCCATTACCGAACAAATACAAACATTGATTGCTTTATCAGAAAAAAATATTGACTCCACAACACAATTAGTCATCTGGCCCGAAACAGCAATGTCTGCCAATGTTCCCATCGATCAAATATCTCAATCATTTATCTATCAGCCCATTTTTAATTTTATTAATCAACATCCGAAGATCACTTTATTATCAGGCATCGAGACCAATAAAAATTATGGATTTGAAAAAGCAACAGCTACTTCACAAAGATATCAGGATGGAACTTATCATGATGATTATAATGCAGCCATAACGATTCAATCAAACAAATCTTTACAATTTTATTTTAAAAGTAAATTGGTTCCGGGCGTAGAAAGCTTGCCAACTTTTTTAAATTTCATGGCACCGGTATTTGAAAAGTTTGGTGGCACTGCAGGTGGTTATGCTAAAGACACTGCTGCCGTTGCATTTAAAAATGACGGCAATCCTTATATCACGGCACCCATCATTTGTTATGAAAGTATTTATGGCGCATATGTAACCGAGTATGTTAAAAAAGGAGCAACTATTTTAACCATCCTTACTAATGACGGATGGTGGGGAAATACACCCGGACATAAGCAGCACTTACAATACGCAATATTGCGTGCCATTGAAACAAGGCGCTATGTTGCACGCAGTGCAAATACCGGTATCAGTGCAGTGATCGATGATAAAGGAAATATTTTGGAAACAAAACCCTGGGCTGTTGATGCAGCAATCAAATACAATATTCCTGTTTCAACTGAACAAACTTTTTATGTACGGCATGGAGATTATCTATTTAAATTGTTTTCATTGACCGGAATTATTTTAATTGTCTGGAATTTATTTTTACTGATCAGGAATAAGATGCGGAAGAACAATGCTTAAAAATTTTTCATATCAAAACAAGAAAATTTTTTACCGAGCTGAAGGATCAGGAACAGCTCTTGTGCTGATACATGGATTTGGTGAAGACGGAAATATTTGGAATGAGCAAATTGCATTTTTAAAAAATCATTGTTTATTGATTGTTCCGGATTTACCGGGAAGCGGATTGTCAGAAATATTAGATGACAGTTTGAAGATGACTGATGAAGGAAGCAATACTGCCATCAGTCATACATCCTCTGTCATCTTCATTACTGATTATGCAGATTGTATCAAAGTATTGCTTGAACAAGAAAACATTTCTTGCTGCATCATGCTGGGCCATAGTATGGGTGGATATATTACATTGGCTTTTGCAGAAAAGTATCCGCAGTTATTATCGGGTTTCGGTTTAATTAATTCTACTGCCTTTCCCGACAGTCAAGAAAAAAAAATCAATCGTTTAAAAGGTATTGAGTTAATGGAAAGATATGGTGCGCATGCATTTATAAAAAATACGATACCCAATCTTTTTTCCAAACAATACAAAGAAGCGAATGCTGATAAAATAGCATCCTTAACAGAAGCGAGCAAACAATTCAGCACAAAAGCTTGTGTGCAATATTACAGGGCTATGATGAACAGGCCGGACAAAACATGCATTTTACAAAACAATGCTTTGCCTGTTTTATTCGTAATTGGAAAAGAAGATGTTGCTGTATCGTTAAATGACAGTTTACAACAAATGAACCTGCCGCAATGTTCTTATATTCATATACTGGAAAATGTGGGACACATGAGCATGTGGGAAGCTACTGAAGAAGTGAATGGTTTTATAGCATCATTTATTAAAAAATGTTCGCAATAGTGTTTGCATGATAAGAATTGGCGTATTGATGATTTTATTTTTTATTTGTGGTGAAGCATCAGCACAAACACAGGCATGCCCGCTTAATATTAATTACAGTACGGGTACTCTTTCTCATTGGGAAGCATATACCGGCAGGTTTCAAACCAATAGCGCCAGAACACCCGTAATCACCATCAATTATGATTCTACGGCAAGTGCACCAACCGGTACAATAGGCGTTTCCTCCATCCCCGAATATGGCCAAAGTGTAACAGGTATTTTAACCAATACCAATACAGGGATAGATCCATTTGGCGGGTTTAACACCATACCAACAATCAATGGTTATAAATATGGTTATTCTATTTTAATAGGATCTACCACTGTTTCAAGCAGTGGAGGAGGAGGTGGTGGTAGTGCAGGTGGTTATATTCGTGGCGTTAGTTATCAGATATCTGTTCCTTCAACACCCGTTAATCAACCTTATACATTAACTTATGCCTATGCAATGGTGTTAGAAAATGCGCCACATTTAACTGCAGAAGTACCTTTATTTTCATCAACATTAAATACCGGTTCCGGAACAATATCTTGTGCAGATGCCTATTATCAATTACCCACTATTGCATCCGGCAGCAGTTTTGTATTAGACCAAAATGCAGCAGCAGCAGAAGGATTTACTTTAAGCAGTAAACCATCGCCCAATCAGGTTAATGGAACCGAATCACCTTACAGAGTTTGGACAAAGGGGTGGACCGAAGTAACTGTTGATCTGTCTCCTTATCGTGGTCAACAAGTTACCCTAACTTTTGAAGCAGATAACTGTGTACCCGGTGGTCATTTTGCTTATGCTTATGTTGCATTAAGAAATCAATGCAATGGATTAACCATTACCGGAGATTCGCTTGCCTGCAGTAATGGGTCGCTTACGTATTCTATTCCATCCCTTGCAGGAGCAACTTATCATTGGCAATTTCCGGCATCATGGAATATAAGTTCAGATTCAACCTCCAATATTGTTACAGTAACACCCGGTAATCAGGGTGGATATATTGTTGCAGTAGAAAAAAACAGTTGTGCCAATCTTACAGACACTTTACAAGTAGGTGTAACAACACCCACTATTCCGGGAAACATAACCGGTAACAATACGGTTTGTGCAGGCTTTAACTCCAGCACTATTAATGTATCGGGAAATACCGGAACCATTTTAAATTGGTTAGCATCAACAGATGGAGTGAATTGGAGTGTATTAAATGATACTACTACTTCTTACACAGCTGTTAACTTAAATACTACTACTCAATTCAGGGCCCTGGTTCAAAACGGAAATGCCTGTGCCATTGATAGTACACCCAGTGCCGTTGTAACAGTAAATCCCGTAACAGTTGCAGGAACGATTAGCCCTACTACCTTAGCTATTTGCCAAGGACAAAATAAAGGTGCTACACTTACATTAAATGGTTATACAGGGAATATTTTAAATTGGCAATATTCATTAGATAGTATTAGCTGGACAAATTTTACTCCGGTTAAAACAGATTCATTATACAATATCAATAACGTGAATGTGCCCACTTATTTTCGTGCTGTGATACAAAGCGGTGTTTGCAGTGCAGACCCGAGCAGTGCAGCATTTGTAGGAATTTATAATACACCATTTCCGAAAGCAACTGTTTACCCGGCTGATACAACGATTTGTTTTGGATCGGCCGTTCATTTAAATCCTATCATCACCACCGGAACAAATTATGCATGGAGTGATGCTCAATTAATTTATAATGCCGGCAATGGAATTGTTAGTTATAATCCTTTCCCTATAACTGCGTTGGCTGCACCATCCAAATCCACAAATTATATTATCAGCATTTTAAATAATGGTTGTCCGAATGCATTGATTGATACTATGTTTGTAAATGTTACTGCACCTATTGTGGTGAATGCAGGAAATGATACAACGGTTGTTGCCAATCAACCTTTACAATTAACAGCAACAGCAAGCGATTCTACTGCCAATGCATTTTTATGGACACCCGCTACAGGTTTAAATTTTACGAATATTTATAATCCCATTGCAACTTTAACAGACAATGTTGATTCCATCACTTATACAGTAACAGCTTCTACATCTGCAGGCTGTTTTGGTGAAGCATCAGTTATAGTTCGTGTATTTAAAACAGGGCCTGAAATATTTGTGCCCAGTGCCTTTACGCCCAATGGTGATGGTAAAAATGACATTTTAAAACCTATTACCGTTGGCATTAAAACACTCACTTATTTTAAAGTATTTAACCGTTGGGGGCAGATGGTATTCGCTACTTCCGAGTTTAATAAAGGGTGGGACGGCAATATTAATGGCACACCACAAGCAAGCGGCACGTATGTTTATATGGCACAGGGAATTGATTACAATGGAAAAACAGTTTTCAGAAAAGGAACTGTGGTATTGATTAAATAACGATAGAAATATTACTTCATTATAACTATTCTGCTTAATTAGTTTATCTATTAACTCATATTTTTGCATGTATGATAATATTCATCACAGGTGCAACATCCGGCTTTGGAAAAGCCATTGCAGAAAAATTTGCCTCCCATCAGTATAACTGTATCATCACCGGCAGAAGAAAAGAAAAATTATTGGCGGTTGCAGATGATCTGCAAAAAAGATATGGTGTAAAAATTTTGCCTTTGGTTTTTGATGTGCGCAATCGTGATGAAGTTTTTGAACACATCAACAACTTACCGCAAGAATGGAAAACCATTGATGTATTGGTGAACAATGCAGGCGGTGCATGGGGAAGAGACAGTTTTGAAAACGGTTTACTGGATGATTATGATACCATGATACAAACCAATGTAAACGGATTATTGTATGTAAGCAAAGCTGTTTTGCCTTTAATGATTGCCAATAAAAAAGGACATATTATTAATATGGGTTCAGTTGCCGCAAAGGATATGTACCAGAACGGAAACGTGTATTGTGCCGTCAAAGCTGCTGTAGATGCTATTTCCAGAACCATGCGAATAGATCTGTTGCAACATAAAATAAAAGTTACCGCCATTCATCCCGGTGCTGCTGATACCGATTTTGCATTGGTACGTTTTAAAGGGGATGCAGAAAAAGCTGCACAAACATATAAAGGGTACGAACCCTTACATGCAGAAGATGTTGCCGACATTACTTATTATACAGCTACTTTACCTGCACATGTTTGTATTAATGAACTTACTGTAACGTGCACGGCACAGGCAGATGGTATTTATTTTTATAAAGAATAGTTTTTTATTGCGCCAAATTAATTCTCACCTGTAATCCTGCTTTTGTATAAATGCTTGGCGCTGTTGTTGAAATGAATGGCGTTGTTCTTGTTTGCGTGAAGAACAGTTTTACATTAATTCGTTTATTATAAATATAATCTATTGCAGGTTGAATGATGACCACTTTTTGTCCGTTTGTTGGAATAGAATTGTTTTGATCTACGGTGCTGTTACTCGTTGCATCATTACGCATAGAAACATCCAACTTAAAAGTGATATCATTTTGAATTTTAATTTTATCCATTCCCGGAAGCTTGAATGGCAAACGCAAACCTTTCTTTCGCCAGCTTGCACCGAATGTCCACATGGTGCTATTGGTTTCACTCATTTGATAATCGATCAAACTTAAACTCAAGGTCCTGCTTTTAGAATATTCGAATTTAAAACCCATTTGTTTGGTAGTGGTCACATCAATACCCAGCAAAGGAGAAAACTGTTCACTCATGGTAATATTCGGCACTAAATAAAACGGAACAAAATTGCCGCTGATTGAATCAATAAAACCAGGTGCACCATACTTTAGCGGATCGCTGTAAGTTAATGCACTGGTAAAACTATTCATGCTTAATGTTCCTGAATACGCATTGCGGATATTGATTTGCGAGAAAATACTTTGTAAAAAAGGAATTTTACTCAATCCTGTATAATTCAAGCTCCAATTAGGTTTGGGGATCGTTCCGCTAAACGGATTAGATTTAATATTTGAATTGGTTTCTTTAACCAATGCTATGCTGTACGGACTTTTATTTGTATAAGCAGCAATGAATGCAGGAATTAAAACATCCTGAGAATATCTTCCATAACCGGTTGCAAAACCATCGGATGTAAATTGCTGGCCGGTGGGCAATGTTCTCCAATAAGGATTGCTTTGTGCAATACGTTTAGAGATGATGGTTCTGTTATCTTCAAATCTTTGGAAGGCTGGTGATACCACATTCGGGTGAATAGTTTCAAATAAAGTTCCGATAGAAAGAAAAGAGATACTAAAACCACCACTGGCATAAGGATTCAAATGCTCTTTGTAATTGGTATTATTACTGAACAAAGTATCTTTAAATAATTCGGTATAATTTTTATTAAAACTTTTGGTAAAGCTGATATCAATTTTTAAATCACGTATTGGCTGAACAATGGTATTAAAAGATAATTTTTGTTCAAAGTTTTGTGTATACAATGAATTGAATGTACTGTCATGCGTAAACAAACCCTGTGCTGCTTTTTTATTTAACCAGGCAGTGTCCGGTTGTCTGCCGAAAATATAATCCCATCCGGGTTGCATACTGCTCAAGTCTTGCCCTAAAAATTTAGTGCTATCCATATAACCCGGCACACGGCTATTATAATTTTCAGAATAATTAACTGAAACAGATTTTACCATCGTTAATAATTGCCCGCCTAATTTTAATAACGCATTCATTTGTTGCGGATCATTATTTTTTTGTAATCGCAATGCAGTACGGAGATCTCTTTTTTGCTGTCTCCATTTTTGCAATGCCAATCTTCTTTCTTTACCTTTTAAATTCTTAACTACCGAATCTCTTGGCAGAATAGTAGTCCCTAAAATATTTTGCCGTTTGTCAGGTGCAGGTGGATTTTGAAGATTAGGATTGCCCATGCTATTTCTTTGCGGACTATTACTGAACATAGGCTTGGGTTGAGAAGCATTACTTACTGCCCGCAACCATTTATTCTTGGCATATAATTTTGTCAGATCAAATTGACCCGTTAAAATATTATTCTGACTATTTTCTAAAGTATTGCCTTGTGTAATGGCAACAGGGCTAGCACCAATCCAGTGATAAGATGTTGCATAAGTATATCTTACCGTTATCCAGTCAGTTAATAATAACTTACTTAAAGGAAATGTATAACTAATGGATGCCTTTTGTTGATACTGTGTATTCGTTCCGCCTTTCAAAAAATTATTGACTACAGAATCTTTCTTTGCTTTAGTATTTAATAACCCGTATGGTTCATTTACTCTGGCATTATCGGTTGCGGTGAAATCAAAATTAAGAGAGCGGGCCAGATCCCATCGGGTATTATAATATCTGTCGAACGTAAAATATTTATCGTAAGAAGTATCAACAGTTTGTATTTGAGTTTTGGTAAGATCGGTATTTACAATACGCGGCGCATATTGTCCGAATTGGCGATTGATATCTGTCCTGAAACTTAATAAAGATGGTTTTAAATTATAATTGAAATCACGGATAAGTGAGAACCATGGACTTTTATTCTTAATTAATTTTTTAAACGGCTCTTTGAATTTTGATGATTGTTGAAAACTATATCCAATGCCTGCTCGCCATTTTACAATGTTATTGAACAATGTGTTGGGATTACTTTGTTCAGTATTCGTCAATGAAAAATTAAGACTGAAATTACTCAGGCTTAATAAATGAATTTTTCCTTTCGGTAATACACGAACGTTGGTAAAGTTGATTGTTTTAATAGTAACTTGATCGATAGCAGAATTTCTGATTGAATCAGCGATTGCTTTGGTTGCTGCAGAATTAATTTCATTCTTCAATAACACATCCAGATTGTATGGATCATATTCCGACATACTTACCGTTCGATTGATACTTGCATAAAACGGAATAGATAAACGTGCACGCTTAGGAACCAATTTTCCTGCATCTATAGAAATGGCTGCATCAAATTGTGTGTAATTATCCAATGCACGTGAGCCGATATTGGATTCCAGTGAGCCCCAGCCCGCAGTATGCATACTACCCGAGACTGTAATCTTTCCCAGATCGGCTAATGTGACATCTACTTTACCTACTGCAGCATAAGCACCTTTTTCACTTATATTAGATAATCTTAATTCGTCAACCCATATCTCTGCACTGAGTGGAGAAGCATTGCCTTTGGCATTCTCCACTCCGATTAATATACTCGTGACCTGACCGATATTAGGATTTCCCAAAACAGAAAAAGTTTTGGTGCCGATTAATTGGCGAAAAATAGTATCGATAGATGCGCCTACTTTATTTCTTTGCAATTTTATATTCACCAGTGTCTGCAAATCAAAATCAAGATTATTGGCAGCAGGCCACACAGCAGTATCAGCATTTGTTGAATAAGTACCCGGTGGAGTAACTTGTAAAGGGAATTTTATTTCATAATAATTATTCAGATAATCTTGCCCGATACGCATCACCAAATTCAATTGATTATTTCCCAAAATGGTATTGGGTGCAGCTTCTGCATGCGCAAACATCAACATCTTTCCAAACAAGCGCATATCGTAGTTATTCAAACTTTTAAAAACCGCTCTTGCATCACCTACTGCCAGATTACCCACTTGCATACTCATGGATTGTTCGTTCTGCAATAAATTCACCCCATTGTTACTCAATAACTGAACACGTTGTATGCCGGGGGGAATTAAATAATTAACCGGTGTTCTGCTGCTATTCTGTTCAACATTCACGGCTAATGTGTTAAATGTAGTAGTTGCATTATTAATAGGAGTGTATGATCCTGTAGTATCAACATTATAAGCAAATTGACGCCAGGTATTTCTTACTAAATTCAATGAAGCAAAACGTAACACAACAGAATCCTGAAATCCGGTTAAATACATACGCATAAAACGAATAGATTTAAAATCAGGAACCTGTCCGAAGTTTGTTGCATAACTGGTAATAGGTACGCGAAATAAATACCAATTCTCTGTTCCCTGCGTTCCATTGGCATACGTAACATTCACCGTTTCTTTTTGTGCAATAAAAGGATTGGTGCCGACATTCATGCCGGGTTTCAGATCAACTTCGTATTCATAGTAGGCTTCCGTTTGATTTAAATTATTATCATGATTCAGATCCTCGTCATCCGGATATAATGTTGCAGCAGGTGCCAATGTACTGTTACCGGATGCAACAGGTGAATTACCCTGCGGGTTATTATAATTTTTATATCTCCCTAAAATGCCCGTTCCCAATGCATCGAAACCGGCATCTCTGTACCAGACATAATCATCATTCGATGGATCTTGAATAGCTCTTTGGTATAAGCCTGACGTGGTTCCAAAATTATTTGCCACCACATTTAAATAATATGCTCTCTTTCTTCTTTCGCCATTATTATCCAACCCATCAAAGCCAACATCCTGATAAGGGCGATCATTGGGATCATTGCTGAATGAATTGGTGATTTGAATAGGATTCAATGGTGTTGTTCCCCACGTACTGGTACTATCCACTGCAGCAGGAATGGATGGCGTATTCAAACCATTTTCATAAAAGCGTTTACCATCTTTTAAAATATCTTCACTCACATTGCCAAGATCAATAAATAATTTCCCGCCCGTACTTGCAGGAATTTTTATGAAAGGGTCTTGAGTCCAGAATTCGATATACTGAATATTATTTGTTTCAAAATCTGTTTGATCCAATGCACGCATTAATCCGCCCCATCTTTTTTGCGGGTTGGTTAATTTACCGGATGAAGTAATTTGAGTTGGATTATTTTCGTAATTATACGGACCCGGATCTGTTGGATAAAATGCCAAATCAAAAGTGGTGGTTTGCGTATTGGTGATGTTGGTTGTTACCTGTGGAAATAATTCATTTGTATAAACCATTCTTACTCTTGGATCACTTAATTCATTCAAATTATTTTTTAGCGGATTATTGGTGGCATTTTTATCTTGTAAGTTGGGTTCAATATTATACCATGCTAATTTGGCTCTGTTCTTTCCATAATCTACACTATCGGTTAATACGGCTTCAGGAAAATCAGGATTGCCTTGTGGTGCAGAAGCCAATGCCCAAGCCACCAATGGAAAGCGAAGATCAATACTGCTGGTGCTTCCTTCAAAATCATCCAAATAAATTAATCCGTTGTTTCCCGTTCCAATTTGTGATGGATGACCGGGTTTAAAATAGGCGCCTTCACCAGATGCAGTGATCGACGACATGGTTTTAGTTGTATAAAAAGGAAGTTTATTCAATGCTCTGGTTAATCCCGGTAAAGTAGATTTATAATTAGCATCAATGCCATACATGGTATTACTGATCGGATCTTCACCATAATTCATCTTGGTGAAAAATGGTCGTTCATTCAAATGTTCTATCGTTGCACCGAGAGCTAATTTTTTACTGGCAGCATATTCTAATCTCAATCCAAAAAATCCTTGTTGCTGCATTCCATAAGTTGCATTGTTTTCATAAGAAACTTTTACCGGAACTCCGGAATTTAATATTGCCTGATTCACCACTTTTACTGTTCCTAAATTATAATCTACAGTAAAATCAACACCTTCTACCAATGTTTGCCCCCCTGCAGTCACTTTTACAGAACCTACCGGAATATTAAATGCATTCAATGCAACCGAGCCACTATTAGAAGAACCCTTTGCCTGGCCTTTCATTACAAAGCGATCCACATTCGCATAAGTTTGTGCAATGGCTTTAATGGAATCATACAATTGCGGAAATAAATATTTTGCTTTGGTTGCAGGTGCCACTCCGTTGAAAGCAAGGTTGGCTAAATCATTTCCAAATGGTTGCAATACCGGAAAGAGAACTTTTCCTTGTTGAGATAAAATAGTAAAGCCTTCTATATAATCGAATACACCATCCGGTTGCGGAACATTCTGACTATTTAATCTATCTAAATTTAAAATAGATAATAAAGATTTTCCTTCTGCTGCAGGAGAAGCTTCTGGTAAATAAATATTCAACCCGCCGCTGGGTTGATTGTACATGATGTTCAACTTAAATCCATCTTTTGTAACACCGGTAAGATCTAATGAATACACGTTTTTCATCATCAAATTCCAGATGGGCAGTGCAGTTCTTGCAGAAGTTGCTTTCAATAGTTTTAAGAACAACACTTTTTGCACACCGGTAGTAGAATCCAATCCAACACTTTGAGAAAATTCTCCCACCTGATACACTCTTCCGTTATAAGTGTATTGATAAGCGACTGCTAATACATCATCGGGTTGTAATTGAGAATTGACAGAAATAAAACCGATTTGGGGATTGAAATAATACTCTGATGGTTGTAATTTTCTTGCAAATGTTTGTTCATAATCATTTACAGGCGTTAATCCTTTAGCCAACAAATTTGCATTTACCAATGCAGGTTCTCTGTTGGTTGGATTATTTACAACAGAACTATACAAATCATTGGAACCATTATCCGGCAAAGTATTCGATGTTAATGAATGGATGTTATTATTGTAAGGTTGATTTTCTGCTAAATCCATAAAGCCAACTATAGAACGAATATCTGTTGTAGACCCTCTTCTGTTGGTTACCCAAACTTCAATTTGTTGTATTTGCACCTGACTATTTACAAAAGGCAGATTACTCATAGCAGTATTGTAATTGTTTTTAAAATACTGTGCTAATAAAAAATGCCGGTTCTCATCATAATCGTCTAATTTCTTTTGAAAATTATTTAAGGTTGCACCACCTTGTAATGTTTGACTTTGCGGTTGAGAACGTTGATTTGCCAATACGGCTGTTACCGATAATTTTCCAAATTGCAGCTGTGCTTTAATACCAAATAAATTCTGTGCACTTGTCATTAAAGTGCTTTTGGTTTGAAAGGAAGTATTACCAGCTTCAATTCCTCTGATAATCTCATCATCTTTTCCTTTATAATCTAATTTCAATTGATTGAGATAATCAAAATTGGCGAGGGTATTATAATTAATGGGCAACTTTAATTTATCTCCGATATTGGCATTGACCTGCATGTTCGAATTCATATCAAATGCAAAACCACCGGTCTTTCTGGCAGCTTCAGGCAAAGTAGGATTTAATGTGTTCTGTCCTTGATAGCCTGTTCCTATATCAACAAAACCTTGGGGTTTAATATCAACTTTCAATCCGTTTTGCCCAACACCAAATATTCGATCGAATAATTTATCGTACACTGTCATCTTGGGGCGCTTCACCTTCTTATTCAACGAATCCAATGCCGCTGCCCTTTCTTTAAAATAAGCGGTTTCTGCTTGTGCATTTTTTATTTTATAATATTCATCATAGGTTAGATAAGTAGGTCTTCTATAAATTTGATTACCGATTTTCTCAACAATATAATATTGATTGGTTTTAGGATCGTATTCAATGGTTTGTTTTATGAAAGATGAATCTTTCAGGTCAAACGGATTGTTGTTTTGCCAGCTAAAGCGATCGCCTCTTCTATCTTGAATAGGGAAACGAAGTGAGTCTTTTGTTTGAGTAGAATCTTTGGTTTGGGCAATAAGTTTTTGCACTTGACACATGCATGTCAAAGCAGTTAGTGCAATCAATAAAACTTGTTTTGAACGATTCAAAAAAATTCGCCTTGTTGAAGTAGAGTTTTGGCTATAATTACAAATTTTTAAGTGCTTGTTTGATAATATCCTCTAACGAAATATCAGGACTTGAAAGTATGATTTTTTTTATTATGGTTTCTGCAGCAGGTCTTCCAATCCCCAAAGCACTTAGAGCATTCACGGCATCTGTTTCGATGGAGTTATCCACTACATCCAAGGGAGATTCCAATCCGTACTTGCCAAACTTGTCTTTCAGTTCCAATACCATTCGCTCTGCGGTTTTCTTTCCTATTCCTTTAATGCTGGATAAAAGTTTGGTATTATTTTGAACAACTGCCTTTATAATCTCTGCAGGTTTCATTCCAGACAATACCATTCTTGCGGTTGCTGCACCAATCCCTGAAACACTGATCAGCTGCAAAAACAATTCTTTTTCCTTTGCTTCGGCAAAACCAAATAAGGTTTGACCATTTTCTGTTATATGCAAATAAGTTAGTAACTGTCCGCTTTCTTTATTGCTGATAATACTATAGGTATGCAAACTTATTTGCAAATCGTAGCCAACACCATTCACGTCAACAATAACATTGGCGGGAGTTTTAGCAATAAAATGACCTCTTACAAACGCAATCATAACTTAATCTTTCAAAAATAACTTATTCGGTGCAAAAAAGCTCATTTCATTGGTCATCTGAAGCTAAAAAAAGTTTTAGTCGCCTTGTAAACGATGATTTCAGATATTTGCAGCTATTTATTCTAAAAGACAGTAATTAAAAGATGAGTAAAATTACAGCAGCCATCACCGCAGTAGGTGCTTTTGTTCCTGAAACAAAACTGACAAATGCCGATCTTGAAAAAATGGTAGATACCAATGATGAATGGATCAAAACCAGAACAGGTATCAGCGAAAGAAGGATTTTAAAAGAGGCAGGTAAGGCCACCAGCGATTTGGGCACACCAGCTGTTTTAGAAATATTGCGTAAAAGAAACCTTGACCCAAAAGAAATTGATTGCATAATCTGTGCAACCGTTACACCGGATATGTTATTTCCTGCAACGGCCAATATCATCAGTCATAATGTTGGTGCGAGCAACGCTTTTGGTTTTGATGTAAATGCGGCTTGCAGTGGTTTCTTGTTTGCATTAACTACCGGCACATCATTCATTGAAAGTGGCAGATACAAAAAAGTTATTGTGGTAGGTGCTGATAAAATGAGCAGCATTGTAGATTATACCGACAGAACCACCTGTATTTTATTTGGCGATGCAGGCGCAGCAGTTTTATTAGAACCAAGCACCGATGAGAATGGTATTTTAGATAGTTTATTAAAGAGTGATGGCGTTGGTAAAAATTATTTGTATCAAAAAGCAGGTGGTTCATTAAATCCTGCCAGTGTGGAAACAGTTTTAGCAAAACAACATTTCATTTATCAGGATGGCCAACCGGTTTTTAAGTTTGCAGTAAAAGGTATGGCAGATGTAAGTGCTGAATTATTAGAAAGAAATAATTTAACCGGTGATGATATTGCCTGGTTAGTACCACATCAGGCAAATTTAAGAATCATTGATGCCACTGCAAATAGAATGGGATTACCTAAAGAAAAAGTAATGATCAATATTCAGAAATACGGAAACACAACAGCAGCAACCATTCCATTGTGTTTGTGGGAATGGGAAAGCCAATTGAAAAAAGGCGATAATATTGTTCTCGCGGCATTTGGAGGTGGCTTTACCTGGGGTGCAACCTGGATAAAATGGGCGTATAATAGTTAATCAACAAATACATTTTTAAAGCAGGTAAAATATTTACCTGCTTTTTTATTTTGGTAATAATATTTCAGCATGAAAAAAATAATTTTTCCATTAATGTTTTTCATCTCTGCAAAATTATTTGCACAAAAAGAACCAATTGAAAGAGTTTGGTGGAATGAAGAAAAAACTTCCAAGATCCAAATATTTAAAGCAACGGATGGTAAATGGTATGGTAAAATTATTTTTTTAAAAGACCCAAATGATACTGATGGAAAACCCAAAACAGATAAAAAAAATCCGGATGATAAATTAAAAAGCAGACCGGTTTTAAATTTAATCATCTTACAAAATTTCATTAAAAGCAGTGAGGTCAATGTTTATGAAAGTGGTTCGGTATATGATCCGCAAAGTGGTAAAACTTATTGTGGCAAATTAACTTTTAATGGAACCGCATTAAAACTGCGTGGTTATATCTGCGGGTTTTCTTTATTGGGAAGAAGTTCTGTCTGGACAACTGCCGATTAACGATGTTGCCTTATCCAATGCGCAAAATCGGTAGAAGGAATTTTTTCAATTCCTAATTGCCTTAACATAGTAACAATTTGTCCGCGATGATAAGTAGCATGATTAAAAATATGCTGTATTGCCTGCCATAAAGGTTGTTTAAAATATTCCTTCTTTGAACTATAATATGCAAATACATGTTGTAACTGATTTTCTGAAGCATGGCTTATCCATTCTGCCCACAATTTATCTTGTTGCAATAATTGATTGGCCACCTCATTCATATTGACAATACCGGATGAGCTGGGCACATTAATTTGTTCCTGCAATTTCATTCTTTGCCACCAGATACTTTCTGCATCCAGCATGTGTAAAAATGTTTTATAAATACTTTTAAAGCTGCTTTCGATGGCAGATAGCTGCTGCTCCTCATTTAACTTCAACACTGCATTTAATAGCTGAGCATTTGCCCAATTATTATAAACGGCATAAGAAGTAAGTATTTCCTTCATAATGATTAATTACATTTGATTTTGAAGTTACACAGCAAATCATTTTTATCAGATTGAATTTATACACATGAAGAAAAATAATTTTCCGCTTACAGGTATTAGTTCAGTTGCATTGCATGCAGCCGGACAAGATAATTCGGAGTACGCACACATCACTCCCATTTATGCAAGCTCTACTTTTACATTTGATACTGCTGAAGAAGGCGCAGCAAGATTTGCAGGTGCAGATAAAACAAAAATTTATAGTCGCTGGGGTAACCCAACATTTACGGCTGCAGAAAAAACCATTGCAGCATTAGAAGCTTTTGGATTGAAAGCAGAAAATGGAGAACCTCTGAAATTAAAGGCATTGCTGCATTCCAGCGGACAAGCAGCGATGACCACTTTATTTTTAAGTAATTTAAAAGCCGGCGATACGGTACTCTCTCATTATTCGTTATATGGAGGCACTTACGAATTATTACATAAAGTTCTGGCAGATGCAGGCATTCATGTAGTGATCGCAGATATCAGAAATTTAAATGTACTGGAACAGGCAATCAAACAACATCCAACCATTAAATTAATTCATATTGAAACTCCTGCAAATCCAACCATCAATTGTATTGATATTGAAGCAGTAACTATCATCGCCAAACAAAAAAATATTCTTGTTTCAGTTGATAACACTTTTGCAACTCCTTATTTACAACAACCATTTAAATACGGCGTTGATTTTGTTTTTCATTCTACTACGAAATTTTTAAACGGTCATGGTACTGCAATTGGGGGTGTATTGCTGGGAAAAGATAATGAACACATGCAAACCAAAGTTTGGAAATGGCATGCATTACTTGGGGGCAATAGTAATGCCTTTGATGCATTTTTATTAAGCAATGGATTGAAAACGCTGGAACTCAGGATGGACAGGCATTGCAGCAATGCAATGAAAGTTGCTGAGTATTTAAATCAACATTCTAAAATTGAAAAAGTAAATTATGTTGGATTAACCTCACATCCCGATCATGCTACTGCAAAAAAACAAATGAAACAATTCGGTTCATTGATGAGCTTTGAAATTAACGGTGGTATTGAAGCAGGAAAAAAATTCATCAATGCTTTACAATTATGTACCAGTGCTACTTCATTAGGAACAGTGGATACATTAATATCGCATCCCGCCAGTACCAGCCATATGAGTGTTGCAAAAGAAGAAAGAGAAAAGTTTGGTATCACCGACGGATTGATTCGTTTAAGTGTGGGTATTGAAACCATTGAAGATATTATTGCAGATTTTGAACAAGCATTAAAAGGTTTATAATTTTTTTATAATGAATATTGTTATCAGAAGAGCTGAAAAAAAAGATTGCAAAAGATTACTGGAATTGGTGAATGAATTAGCAGTTTACGAAAAAGCGCCACAGGAAGTTACTGTAACATTAGCTCATTTTGAAGAAAGCGGTTTTAGCGAAAATCCGGTTTGGTGGGGATTTGTTGCTGAATCTAATAATATTATTCTCGGATTTGCATTGTATTATATTCGCTATTCTACCTGGAAAGGACAATGTTTATATCTGGAAGATTTTTTAGTTACAGAAAACGCAAGAGGTAAAGGAATTGGTAAATTATTATTTGAGCGGGTAATTGAAGAATGTAAAGAAAAAGGATTTAAAAGAATGGTTTGGCAAGTGTTAGAATGGAATGAACCTGCCATCAATTTTTACAAAAAATACAATGCCAGATTGGATGGTGAATGGATAAATGGGATACTTGATTTTTGATTTGCAGTTGAAGTGTGCGACGCAACAACAGTTTATTAAAGATATGTTGCCGGTAATAAAAACTAATTCAATAAAAACAGGCTGCTCATTTTATTCATCTGCGTATTTGCACATTAATTCACCCCATCAACAACTGCTTCTTTAACTACTTTTTGTACCAATCCTTGTAAAACTTTTCCCGGTCCCACTTCTGTAAAATGTGTTGCGCCATCTGCTACCATTGATTGTACAGATTGTGTCCAACGAACAGCACCTGTTAATTGATCGATCAAATTCTTTTTTATTTCATTGGCATCTGTTACAGCTTTTGCCACTACATTTTGATACACTGCACAAGAAGGTGCATTGAATGTTGTAGCTTCAATGGCTGCCGCTAATTCTTCTTTGGCAGGCATCATTAATGGCGAATGAAATGCACCGCCAACAGGTAGTAGCAATGCACGTTTGGCGCCAGCAGCTTTCATTCTCTCACATGCAACCTCTATCCCTTTTAATGAACCGCTGATCACTAATTGGCCCGGACAATTATAATTAGCAGCAACAACAACCTCTCCTGTTTCATCTTGAATTTGTTTGCAAACCTCTTCTACCTTATCATCAGCCAAAGCCAATACTGCTGCCATTGTTGAAGGATTTAACTCACATGCTTTTTGCATCGCTTTTGCACGGATGCTCACTAATTTCAATGCATCTTCAAATTGTAAAACATTATTGGCTACCAATGCAGAAAACTCGCCCAATGAATGTCCGGCAACCATATCGGGTTTTACATCCTGCAATGTTTTATACGCAATGACTGAATGTAAAAAAATAGCAGGTTGAGTTACATTGGTTTGTTTTAATTGTTCATCTGTTCCGGTGAACATTACTTCGCTTATATTAAAACCCAAAATATTATTTGCTTGTTCAAATAAATTTTTAGCAAGCGAATGATTATCGTATAAATTTCTTCCCATTCCGCTGAATTGAGAACCTTGTCCGGGAAAGATGAATGCGTGTTTACTCATATAGCTTGTTTTGTCAGAAGTCAAAAATAAAAGAAAACCCTGATAAGAAAATTTATCAGGGTTTAAACATCGCGACAAAGCTGATTTATTAAAACTGTGTGTTCAATTCCAAGTATCTTAAAAACTCATCTTTTCTTTTATCTTCTTTAAATTGCCCGCCATAAAATGCAGTAACCGTAGAGGAAGTATCATCTTCCACACCACGACTTGCTACACATAAATGTTTAGCATCAATTACAATAGCAACACTTTCTGTTCCCAATACTTTTTGTAATTCTTTACCAATTTGCATAGTCAGTCTTTCCTGTACTTGCGGACGTTTTGCAAAGTATTCTACTAATCTGTTTAATTTACTTAAACCAATTACTTGTCCGTTGCTAATGTAGGCCACATGTGCTTTTCCGATGATGGGCACGAAATGATGCTCGCAATTGCTGTAAAAAGAAATATTCTTTTCCACCAACATCTCATTGTATTTGTATTTGTTTTCAAACAATGCAATGGAAGGCTTATGATCAGGATTTAATCCACTGAAAATTTCTTTGATGTACATTTTAGCAACACGTTTGGGAGTACCTTTTAAACTGTCATCGGTTAAATCCAATCCCATAATTTCCATGATGCTGCGAAAATGTTTTTCTATCGCATTAATTTTTTCTGCATCGCTTAGCACAAAAGCATCCGGACGCATGGGTGTATTAACCGATGTACTAACATGATTATCCCCCATCTCATCAATCAAAATATCACTCAACTCAATTTTATTATCTTCATTAAGCTGGATATTCAACAAAGTTTCGTTCTGTTTCATACAATTTTATTTTTAGTTCTAAATCCTTACTCAGCTTCGCTCTCAGCAAATCGTATATAACGATAGCAATATTCTCAGCTGTTGGATTAAGTGTTGCAAACTCTTTGGTATCTAAGTTTAAATTTTTATGATCAAATCTGTCTAATACTACTTCCTTAATTAAATCGCTCAATATTTTCATGTCTAACACAAAACCGGTTTCTTTGTTCGGTTCGCCAATTACTTTTACTATTAATTCATAGTTATGACCATGAAAATTTTTATTATTGCATAATCCAAACACAGCTGCATTTTTTTCATCACTCCATGCATTGTTATGCAAACGATGTGCTGCATTAAAATGTTCTTTCCGGTAAACAGCTACTTTATTAGTCATTTATTTTTATTAAACCAACTTCTGTACAATGGTTGAGATTGAGTTGCGTCGCACACTTTATCAGACGTAATTCTATTCAACTTTCTTTAAAATCCTTTCAAGTAATTCGATTATCAACTGAAGGCACTGTGGCAAAAGTGTGTTGCTCAAGTGGCCTTGCATTTTTAGAGAGCCGCAATATTGATAACAAAGCTTGAACGTATGTTCTGTAAATCTTAATTAAAATTAAGGTTGTAAAGTTACATACGAATCAATAAACGGGCAGGATGATTATTTTGTTCGATTTTTTGAGTCTTTTTTTCCTGAATAGTAAATAATTATTCTAAAACTGCTATTTTGGCGCAAAGAATTCTTTGCATAATATTTGAAACATCAAATCACTTATCTTCAACGCATAAATAATTTTAGATGAATACCGGAAAAGAATTTGAAAAATATGCAATCAAACATAAAGGCATCAGCAGTGCCACTTTGCATAAATATCAGGCACATTTTAATCCAACCAGTCTTACTCCTTATATTATAGAAGAAAGACCACTCAACATTGCACAAATGGATGTGTTCAGCAGATTAATGATGGACAGAATTATTTTTTTAGGGCAGGGCATCGATGATTATGTTGCCAACATTATTACTGCACAGTTATTATTTTTAGAAAGTGTTGACCGTACAAGAGATATTCAAATGTATATAAATAGTCCAGGTGGCAGTGTATATGCAGGATTGGGAGTATATGATACCATGCAATTCATTAATCCTGATGTAAGTACTATTTGTACAGGTATGGCTGCCAGCATGGGACAAATATTATTGTGTGCAGGAGTTAAAGGAAAAAGAACTGCTTTAAAACATAGCCGTGTAATGATGCATCAACCAAGTGGTGCTATTGGCGGACAAGCAACGGATATTGAAATTACTGCCAGAGAAATTAAAAAATTAAAGCAGGAATTATATGCCATCACAGCTTATCACACAGGAAAAGATATAGAGCAAATTGCAAAAGACAGCGATAGAGATTTTTGGATGACATCCACCGATGCTAAAGAATACGGTTTGGTTGATGAAGTATTGTTTACCAATCCTAGAAAAGAAAAGAAAGATTAAACATTAAAACGTAATTGTATGATCGAATCAAAATATAAACTGAACAATTTTAGAATGGAAGACGAAGAAGAAAGCCCAAAGGAAGAAAAGCAAGAACAAATGGGGGGCATGATGATGAAAAAAGTAGAAAAACTGTTCTTCGAAAAAAGAGCCGTTTATTTATGGGGTGTAGTAGATGATAAAAGTGCAAAAGATATTGTAACCAAATTATTGTTACTAGATAATGATAAACCAGGTGAGGAAATTAAGTTTTATATCAATAGCCCGGGTGGTGTTGTTACCAGTGGCATGGTAATGTATGATACCATGAAGTTAATCTCCTCCCCTGTCAGCACCATTTGTATGGGCTTGGCAGCAAGCATGGGTTCTATTTTATTAAGTGCTGGTAAAAAAGGAAAGCGCTTTATTTATCCTCACGGAGAAGTAATGATACATCAACCAAGCATCAGTGGATATTATCAGGCCACTTCTGCGGATATTGAAATTCAGGCTGAGCAAATGAAAAAAACCAAAGACATTGGCGCTAAAATTTTATCAGACAATTGTGGCAAAACAGTTGATCAGATTATGAAAGATTTTGACCGGGATTACTGGATGAGTGCCAAAGAAGCCGTGGATTATGGTATTGTTGATGCAATTTTAAAGAAAATCTAATTTAACTCCCAAATGATTGATTTTCAATACTTTTATTATTAATTCATCCTCAGAAATGGAATAATTGTACCTTTACAAACGGCAGCAGAAAGCCGTTGGGTGGAATCTTTGCCATTAAATTATTAAATTGTAAGACATTTTCAACGCAAGTTGAATCAAAATATATAGTATGGCTAAACAAAGTCATTTGCATTGTTCATTTTGTGGTCGTAATCGAGATGAAGTTAAAATCTTGATTGCAGGTCAGGAAGGACATATTTGTGAAAACTGTGTAGAACATGCACAAGAGATCATTGCACAAGAGTTGAATTTAAAGAATGACAATTTAAATTCTTCAGCTAACTTCAAACTTTCAGTACGTAAGCCTGCTGAAATAAAAAGCTTTTTGGATGAATATGTAATTGGACAAGAATATGCTAAAAAAGTTTTGTCAGTTGCAGTATACAACCATTATAAAAGAATTACTCAAAAAACACATAATGATGATGTTGAAATAGAAAAAAGCAATATCATTATGGTAGGTGAAACAGGAACCGGTAAAACATTATTGGCAAAAACCATTGCAAGAATGTTAAACGTTCCATTTGCTATTGTTGATGCAACAGTATTTACGGAAGCTGGCTATGTAGGTGAAGATGTAGAAAGTATGCTAACACGTTTATTGCAAAATTGCAATTACGATGTTGCTGCTGCAGAACGAGGCATTGTTTATGTAGATGAAATTGATAAGATAGCACGTAAAGGAGATAATCCATCGATTACGCGTGATGTAAGCGGAGAAGGTGTACAGCAAGGATTATTAAAAATGTTGGAAGGAACAGAAGTTTTGGTTCCTCCACAAGGCGGAAGAAAACACCCGGAACAAAAAATGATTAAAGTGGATACTAAAAATATTCTCTTCATTTGCGGTGGTGCTTTTGATGGAATGGATAAAGTAATTGCCCGAAGAGTGAATACTAATGCCATTGGTTTTAATGTAAACAGAGACCAGCAGGAAATGCATCGCAAAAATTTATTGCAGTTTGTAAATGCACAAGATTTAAAAAGTTTTGGTTTGATTCCTGAGCTATTGGGTCGTTTACCGGTAATCACTTATTTGAATCCATTGGATATTGAGACCTTGAGAAATATTCTTACCGAACCAAAGAATTCTTTAATCAAACAATACAATCGGTTATTTGAATTAGAGGGAATTGAATTAACCATTAATGAAGATGTATTGAATTTTATGGTTACCAAGGCAATGGAATATAAATTAGGTGCAAGGGGTTTACGCAGTATTTGTGAAAGTATTTTAACCGATGCCATGTTTGAATTGCCCGGTACCGGAGAAACGCATTTAGAAATTACATTGGATTATGCAGAACGCATGTTTAGTAAGAGCAAGCTGAGTTTATTGAAAGTGGCTTAACAGAGATAATATTCAATTATATAAAAGCGATGGGAATAACTTCTCATCGCTTTTTGTTTTTGTAGGTTTAATTTGCAGCATCGTAAAAAAGACAAACAAATCATATGAATGAATTAATTGAACGCCTGGTAAAAGAAACAGGCATTACTCCTGAACAAGCAAAAAAAGCAGTTGAAGCTATTGCCAGTTTTGTAAAAGAAAAATTTCCGATGTTGGGTGGCGCAGTAGATAATATTTTCAGTGCCGGAAGTAAAGACAACGATTAGTATTTACCAAACCAATCCCATTTTTACAGAAGCCGCTGCCAATTCAGATCTGCTTTGCACTTTTAATTTCTTGAAAAGGTTAGATCGATGATTTTCTAAAGTTTTAGGGCTTAACTGCATTAGGTCAGCGATCTGTTCGTAGGTTAAATTTGACGGACAATATTTTAATAATTCAATTTCAATTGTTGATAATGTTGGAATATTCGAAAGATCTGCATTTCTTCCTTCATCTAATATTGAAATAAAGTTTTTTTGTGAATTTTTATCATGAGAGGATGCGATTGTTTCAATCACTTCAATAAATTCAGCTGCTTCCGCATTTTTAGAAATAAAAGCAGCTGCTCCTTTTTGCATTAACATATTTACTGTAAACTTATCTTGTATAACAGAAAGCATAATCACTTTTACAGAAGGATAATGCAATTGCATGTGTGATAATGTTGCATGGCCATCCATTTGTGGCATTTGAATATCCAACAATAAAACATCAGGAAGATTGTTTTTATCAATTAAATTAATCAACTCCCATCCATTGCTTGCTTCTAAAACAATTTGAATATTTTTTGATTTGCTTAATACATTTATGATCCCCTGCCGCATTAGTGCATGGTCATCTGTAATGGCAACTTTAATCATACACATAAAATAGTTTATTTCATGAAAACATCTTTCACAGGATTTCGGACGGTTCAGGAATACATAATTATTGCAACTCTAACTATTTTTTATGATTGTAAAAAAAGGAAAAAACCTTATTTGTTTATTGAGATAAAATCGCCAACTTGCAGAATTGCTTTATTCTTGCAATGCTTCTCTTGCAATTACTAATTTTTGAATCTCGCTTGTCCCCTCTCCAATTGTACAAAGTTTAGCGTCTCTGTAAAATTTTTCTACCGGAAAGTCTTTGGTGTAGCCATATCCTCCAAATATCTGAACCGCATCTGTGGCAACTTTAACTGCTATTTCACTGCTATAATATTTTGCCATAGCACTTTGTTTGGTCACTTTTTGATGACGATTTTTTAAATCACATGCCTGCATCAATAATAATTCTGCAGCCATAATCTCAGTTGCCATATCTGCCAACTTAAAACTAATGCCCTGAAAATTTGAAATCGGCTGATCGAATTGATGTCTTTCTTTTGAATATTGTAACGCCGCTTCATACGCACCTTTGGCAATGCCCACGCCTAATGCAGCTATTGAAATTCTGCCGCCATCTAATATTTTTAGTGATTGTTTAAAACCATCTCCTACTTCACCGAGTCTTTGTGCATCAGTAATTCTGCAATTATCAAAAATCATTTCAGCTGTTTCACTGGCACGCATGCCTAATTTATTTTCTTTTTTACCGGCAGTAAACCCTTTGGTACCTCTTTCAACAATAAAAGCTGTTGCATTATTTTTTGTTCTTGGCTCACCTGTTCTGGCAATCACCACAGCAACATCACCAGATTTACCATGAGTAATCCAACATTTAGTACCATTCAATATCCAATCATTTCCTTCTCTTATTGCCGTTGTTTGCATATTGCCCGCATCACTGCCGGTATTGGCTTCTGTTAATCCCCATGCGCCAATAAATTCAGCAGAAGCCAGCTTAGGTAAATATTTTTTCTTTTGTTCAACATTACCAAACATGACGATATGATTAGTGCAAAGCGAATTATGCGCAGCAACACTTAAACCAATAGATCCGCAGACTTTTGCTATTTCCTTAATGATTGCAACATATTCAAAATAATCTAAGCCCGCACCACCATACTCATGTGGCACTAAAATACCCATCATTCCCAGCTTTCCTAATTCTTTAAAAACAGGTACAGGAAATTCTTGCGCTTCATCCCAAGCCATTACATTTGGCTTAATATATTGTAAGGCAAAATCTTTAGCGGTTTGTGCAACTTGTTTTGTCAATTCATTTATTTCAAAATTCATGTTCAGGTAATTTACGATAAGAGTCCGTCAGTATTGCCGGACTCTTATTATGCATACAATCGTTTATGAGGCCAAAAACTAACAATTGTTAGTTACACAAAAATAGACCTATAAATTATCCTGCCAAATTTAATTTTACAGATTTATTGTCAGATAAGGTAGTATTTTTTGATACATCTCTTCATTGATAAATACAATTTTTTTTAGTTGTTCAATTGATTGATAATTGCCATGTTGATTTCTATAAATGACAATAGCTTTGGCAATATCTCTGCTGATATAAGGATTCAAACTCAACTCATATTCAGATGCAGTATTGATGTTTATTTTTTTAATGGTGTTCTTGTCAATCTTTAAAAATGGCAGAATAGATTGATAGATGGAATCTGTCATGCCGTAGGTTGTTTTAATTTGTTGGAGACTTACAAAGCTTCCAATCTTATCTCTATAATTAATGATTCGATAGGGCAATGAGCGATTGATGCCTGGCAATTGCATCAAGTCTTCAACCGAAGCGGTATTAATATCTATTGGAGTGTTTATACTTTTTTTCTGTGAAAATATATTCTTCGATCGATTAAAACTATCCTGATTTATTGAAGATACTATCTGAATAAACGGCATTAACCGATCAGCTTCTTCCTGTTGCATTCCCCATATTTTTCTTATATCTTCTGCATTTTTGAATTTGCCGCCTTTATTTCTATAATTTAAAATCGTAGCAATGGTTTTATTACGCAATCCCAATTTTTTCCATCCTATGGCATCAATTGTATTTGGATCGAATACAAATAAAGTCGCATTATTTACCTCAGCAGCATTGGTATCAATAAAGCTTTCCTGCTTTTTTAATGAATCAAGGGCATCATCTTGTTGTAACTTTTCTAATTGCTCTTGTAATTGCGTGTTAATGGAAAGTTTCTTCTTTTCTTTTTCGAAGAAATATGGGGCTGTTAAAAAGGCTACTATTAAAAACAATAGAATGATTACAGCAATACGTTCTTTCTTGCTGAAAGTAAAATACTCTTTCATGATCCTTTTCATAAACAACTTTTAATGGTTGAATAATAAAAGGAGTTATATATGCATGTCGATGGTTAATCCGTCAAAAGCCAAACGAATATGTGGGGGAAGTTTTTTATTAACTGTTTCGTGCTTACCTAATTGATGACTGATATGCGTAAAATAAACTTTAGGGACTTTTAATTCCGTTGCTAATTGTATAGCTTCTGCTAAAGTAAAATGCGAAATATGTTTTTCGTTACGCAACGCATTTAATACCAATACTTCCGATCCAACAATCTTTCCTTTTTCTTTATCATCAATTCTGTTTGCGTCTGTAATATAAGTAAAATTACCCATCCGAAATCCCAACACCGGCATTTTTAAGTGCCATACTAAAATGGGAATCATTTCAACATCACCAATGGTAAATGGATTTTCATCAATTTTATTTAAATTAATTTCAGGAACACCGGGATATTTTTTTTCGGAAAAAGCATAATAAAAATCTCTTCGCAAAGCCTCTTCCGTTATAGAGTTGGCATACAATTCCATGGGCTTTTTACTGAAATAATAAAACGGTCGAATATCATCCAATCCGGCCATATGGTCTTTATGAGGGTGTGTGAAAACAACAGCATCAATATGGTTTGTATGTGTACGCAACATTTGATACCTAAAATCGGGTGTTGTATCTATTACAAAAGTGGTTGTTGGCGATTCAACTTTAATACTGCTGCGTAAACGATTGTCTTTTTGATCGCTTGATGTGCAAACTTCACAATCGCAACCAATCATCGGAACACCGCTGCTGGTGCCCGTTCCAAGAAAAGTAATGTGTAAAGGCGGATAAGTCACGCTCCAAAAATACGTATAAAATCACTCAGCTGATAATGGCATTTTGCTTACCACTTCTTCATATAATTTCTGACTGGCGTGCGTTAATTTATCAAAAGAAATATTGAGTTGCGGAATTAATTCCATTAATGTATTAATACGTCCTTCTACATCTAAAAATTTATTCAGAACGACCATTTTTTTGGCTTCCAACAAACACCATCCGCTTTGAAAAGTACCTCTTTCAAAGCGCAAAGTATAATCGCTTTCTTCTAAAATATCCTGTAATTTATCTAAATAAGATTGTGTGTATTTCATAATAAATTCAAAGGTCAAAATTAAAAACTAATGAACGATTGCTGCAATTACTTATACACAATTATTTACTCACCATTTTTACAACAGGAACAATCATTTCTTCCAAACTAATACCGCCATGCTGAAAAGTATTTTTATAATAGTTAACGAAATGGTTGTAATTGTTTGGATAACATAAGTAGCCGTCTTCTTTGGCAAAGATAAAAGAAGAATTCACCGTTGGTACCGGCAAACCTGCTTCCCTTGGGTCTTTGAAGAACAAAACATCTTTGTGGTCATAATTCAAATTGCGGCCATGTTTATATCTCAAATTTGATGTTGTTTGTTTGTCTCCGATTACTTTATAAGGAGTATTTACACGAACCGTTCCATGATCGGTGGCTACAATCAGTTTAATATTTTTATCCGCAATTTTCTTCAATGCCTGGTTTAATGCACTATGTTCGAACCAACTTTTCGTAACACTTCGGTAACTGGTTTCATCACCTGCCAATTCTTTCAACACTTCCATTTCAGTTCTGGCATGGCTTAACATATCAACAAAATTATAGACAATGATATTCAAATCATTGTTCAATAAATTATGAATATTGTTTACTAAGTTTTGGCCATCTTGATGGTGCACCACTTTTGTATAACTACATTTAATATCATCCTTTTTTAATCGCTTCAACTGAGCTCTAAAGAATTCTTCTTCAAACAAATTCTTACCGCCTTCTTCTTCATCATTTTTCCATTGCAATGGAAATTGCTTTTCAATATCAACAGGCAACAATCCGGCAAAAATAGCATTACGACTGTATTGTGTGGCTGTTGGTAAAATAGAATAAAATGTTTCTTCCTCTAATATTCTAAAGTGCTCTGCAAATAAAGGTTGAATGATTTTCCATTGATCGAATCGTAAATTATCAATTAAAATAAAAAATGTAGGTACACCCTTTTCAACATGTGGCAAAATTTTAAATTGAAATAAATTATGGCTCATGATCGGCGCTTCATCACTTTTCGGATTCATCCATTTTGCATAATTCTTTGAAACAAATTTGAAGAATTCTTTATTGGCTTCATCTTTCTGCGATTTTAATATCTCCCTCATTTCTGGACTATCACTTTTTTCCATCTCCAATTCCCAAAACACTAATTTTTTATAAATATCCATCCATCCGTTATAATCAGGATTATCGTTCAATGCCGTAAACAATTCTCTGAATTGCTGTTGATAGGCAGTCGTTGTTTTTTCAGCAATCAGACTTTTTTTATCAATAATCTTTTTTAAGCTTAATAACACCTGATTCGGATTAACCGGCTTTAATAAATAATCAGTAATCTGACTGCCAATTGCTTCATCCATTAAAGATTCTGTTTCATTTTTAGTGATCAGCACCACAGGAATATGCTGATTGATTTCTTTAATTTTTGCCAAAGTTTCTAAGCCCGAAATGCCGGGCATACTTTCATCCAGCAATACCACATCAATGATATGATTTTCAGCAAACTCAATGGCATCAAAGCCATTCGTAAAAGTGGCTACATCATATCCTTTGTTTTCTAAAAACAATTTCTGCGATTGTAAACTTTCAATCTCATCATCAATCCAAACAATTTTTGCAACTGCCATATATCATTTTTTTGTTACCAACTTTAGTTATTTCAATCAACATCGTTGCGTCGCACCATTCAACGTTTTATACTTTAATCATCAATAAAATAAAACTGAGTAAAAAATTAGTTCAATAAAAGAAGAATAAATTAAAAAATAAAATCTGTTACCATTTGCAAAACTGTTGTTCAAATATATTGTTTCTCATTACAAATAGTACATTTGTTGATTGCTTTAACAAACCCACAACAAGCATGCACTATAAAAGAAAGATCATCAATGACCCGGTATATGGTTTTATAACTATTAACCATGATCTGCTCTTTACTATTTTAGCGCATCCTTTTTATCAACGCCTTCGCCGTATTCACCAAATGGCATTGGCTTATTTAGTATATCCCGGCGCAGTGCATACGAGATTACATCATTCTTTGGGTGCTTATCATTTAATGTGTAATGCCGTAAATGAATTAAAAGCAAAAGGAATTAACATAACAGAAGAAGAAGAAATCGCTGTGAAAGCCGCTATTCTGTTGCATGATACAGGACATGGTCCATTTTCGCATGCGCTGGAAAATCAATTAATCAACGTTTCGCACGAAAGTATCAGTCTGAAGATTATGCAGTTAATGAATAAAGAATTGAACGGTCAATTATCTATGGCGATAGATATTTTCACCAATCAATACCCAAAAAAATTTTTGCATCAATTGGTAAGCGGACAATTGGATGTTGACAGAATGGATTATTTAACGAGGGATAGTTTCTTTTCGGGAGTTAGTGAAGGCGTAATCGGTTATGACAGAATTTTAAAAATGCTCACCGTTCATAATGGAGAATTAATGGTGGAAGAAAAAGGCATTTACAGTATTGAAAAATTTTTAGTAGCAAGGCGGCAAATGTATTGGCAAGTGTATCTGCATAAAACAGTATTGGCAGCAGAAAAAGTGCTCATCAATATATTAAAAAGAGTTCGTGAATTATATAAAAAAGGAGATAAAAATTTAATTACCGGAACAGTAACCGATTATTTTCTTTTTGAATTCAATGGCGAAATGAATGAAGCAGCTTTGAAAAAATTTTGTGAACTGGATGATATTGATTTTTCTTTTGCAGTAAAAAAATGGAACCATCATCCTGATTTTGTATTACAGGAATTATGTAACAGAATTTTAAACAGAGCTTTACTGAAAATAAAATTACAATCAGAACCATTTGACGAAATCATTATTCAGCAAAAAATAAAAGAGGCCAAAGCACAATTAAACATTGATGATGATTTAATATCTTATTTTGTATTTACCGGAGAAGCTGCCAATACCTTATATAAAACCGAAGATGAAAGAATTAACATCTTATTTAAAGATGGCACTGTAAAGGATATTTCAACCATTGATGACCCACTGATTCATCAAACCATTTCAGCACCTGTTAAAAAATTTTATATTTGTTCATTGTGACTTTGAAGTTTAAACCTTTTATATGCAATTTACTGCAGCACAGATCGCTTTATTGATTAATGGAAAGATTGAGGGAGATGCCAATACAACTGTAACATCTTTTGGCAAAATTGAAGAAGCAACTCAAGGTCAGATTTCATTTTTAGCCAATCCTAAATACGAAGAATATATTTATAGAACACAGGCATCTATTATCATTATCAATGATTCGCTTGAACTAAAAACATCTATCCCATCAACCTTAATTCGTGTGCCCGATGCATATTCGGCTTTTGCTAATTTACTAAGCAAATATCAGGATATGATGAAACAACAATTAACGGGCATTCAACAACCCTCTTATATCGCTGCTACTGCTAAATTGGGAGAGCAGGTTTTTGTTGGTGCATTTACTTATATCAGCGACAATGTAATTATTGGCAATAATGTAAAACTATATCCCGGGGTATATTTGGGAGATAACGTTCAAATAGGAGACAACTGTATTTTATATCCGGGTGTAAAAATTTATTTTGATTGTGTGTTACAAAAAAATATTACCATCCATGCAGGAACAGTGATTGGTGGTGATGGGTTTGGTTTTGCGCCACAAACTGATGGCTCTTATAAAAAGATACCACAAATTGGAAATGTTGTGATTGAAGATTTTGTTGAGATTGGTTCTAATGCAACCATTGATCGGGCAACAATGGGTTCTACCATTATTAAAAGCGGGGCTAAGTTGGACAACTTAATTCAAATAGCACATAATGTTGAAATAGGAAGTGATTCTGTAATTGCTGCGCAAGCAGGTATTAGCGGCAGTACAAAATTGGGTAACCAGGTTATGATTGGCGGACAAGCAGGCATCGTTGGCCATATTACTATTGCAGATGGCAGTAAAATCAATGCACAAAGCGGCGTTAGTAAATCAATTAAAACACCCAATACTTTTGTTACCGGTTCCCCTGCTTACGATTATACCGCAGCATTAAGAAGTCAGGCATTAAGCCGCAACTTACCTGATTTGGAAAAGCGCGTAAAAGAGTTGGAAAAATTGATTCAACAGTTACTTTTAGAAAAGCAAAATGTTTAATCTCTTCATTCAAATTGCGAATTCTTATTTTTGCCAAATTATATTTCTTAAGTTGAAGTGTGCGACGCAACAAAGCTGACCATTGTTTTATCGCCGATTTCATAAACATTAAATAGCATGGATATACATTTTAATCCGGATAAACAACACACATTAGGCAGTGCAGTAAGCATTAGCGGAACAGGTTTACATACCGGTGTATTAGTTGATATGACATTGAAACCTGCTAACCCTGGCTTTGGAATTCAATTTCAAAGAATTGATTTGCCGAATCAACCGATTATTAAAGCAGATTGTGATTTGGTAACAGATACTTCACGAGGCACAACTTTACAGGTAGGTGATGCGAAAGTAAGTACTGTTGAACATGTATTGGCTGCATTGGTAGGTATGGGAATAGATAATTGTTTGATTGAATTAAACGGACCCGAAATTCCTATCATTGATGGAAGTTCCGAACCTTTTGTTGAATTATTAGAAGAAGCTTTAGTCGTTGAACAAGAAGCTGCAAAAGCATGGTACAGCATTGATGAAAATATTTATCTGTATGATGATAAAAAGCGAGTAGAAATGGTTGCCATGCCTGCAGTGGATTATCAAATCACTACATTGATAGATTTTAATAGCCCTGTTTTAGGAACACAACATGCAGGGTTAAAGACCATTAAAGATTTTAAAAACGAAATTGCACCTTGCAGAACATTTTGTTTTTTACATGAGCTGGAAGCCTTGCTGGACAATGATTTGATTAAAGGCGGCGATATCAATAATGCTATTGTTGTAGTTGATAAGCCTGTTACAGATGCAGAGATGACTCGTTTGGCAAAAGCATTTAAACGCGAAAAGATTGAAGTAAAAAGTGAAGGTTATTTAAATAATCTGGAGTTACGTTTTTCAAATGAACCTGCTCGTCATAAATTGTTAGATGTAATTGGTGATTTATCATTAATCGGCTATCCAATAAAAGCAAGAATTATTGCAAATCGTCCTGGTCATAGTACCAATGTAGAATTTGCAAAAAAAATAAAACAATACATCAAACGCAATAAGCATGTAAAAGATGTTCCGGTATATGATCCAACATTGGCACCTGTTTATACTTTACAGCAAATTGAAAAAACATTGCCGCATCGTCATCCTTTTTTATTGGTAGATAAGATCATTGAATTAACAGATAAACATATCATCGGTATTAAGAATGTAACATTCAATGAATGGTTCTTTCAGGGACATTTTCCGAATAATCCGGTTATGCCCGGTGTTTTACAAGTAGAAGCATTGGCACAAACAGGAGGCATTCTTTGTATCAACTCAATGCCGGAAGGACAATATGATACTTATTTTTTGAAGATCGATAATTGTAAATTCAAACAGAAAGTTGTTCCGGGAGACACCATGATTTTAAAAATGGAATTGGCTGGCCCGATCAGAAGAGGTATTTGTGAAATGAAAGGTACTGTTTATGTTGGAGGCAAGGTAGCAACCGAGGCAGATTTAGTGGCTCAGGTGGTAAAAAGAACTTAAAAAGCCAAAATCTCCTTAATAATTATATTTTTGCGATGCCTTGGATTAAACTTGGCATCTTTTTTATAGTTCTTAGTGTCTATGCAAACACTAATAGCTCCTAAACCAAAAACGCGGATGACTCATCCTTACACGTACATAGATCCTAACGCAAGAGTTGCACCTAATGTTAAGATCGATCCTTTTACAGTAATTCATGGCGATGTTCATGTAGGCGAAGGCACATGGATCGGCAGTAATGTTACCATCATGGATGGAACAAGAATTGGAAAAAATTGCAGAATATTCCCCGGTGCAGTATTGGGTGCCGTTCCGCAAGATCTTAAATTTAATGGTGAGAAAACAATGGTTGAGATTGGCGACAATACCACCATTCGTGAATTTGTTACAGTTAATAGGGGTACCACAGACAGGTGGAGAACAAGGGTTGGAAATAATTGTTTGATTATGGCATACAGTCATATTGCTCATGACTGTATCATTGGCAATAATTGTGTGTTGAGTAATAATGTGCAAATGGCAGGACATGTTACAATGGGTGATTGGGCTTGGATTGCCGGAGTGAGCGCAGTACATCAATTTGTACAAATTGGTCAGCATGCTTATATTGCCGGAGGTAGTTTAGTAAGTAAAGATGTTCCTCCATATATCAAAGCTGTTCGCAATCCATTAAGTTATGGCGGTGTAAATAGTATTGGATTGAAACGCAGAGGTTTTGAATTAGAAAAGATCAATCATATTTTAGATATCTATCGTTTTATTTTTAATAAAGGATTGAATACTACTCAGGCTTTGGAATATATTGAAGAAGAATTACCTGCAAGTGATGAAAGAGATGAAATCGTAACTTTTATTCGTGAAAGCGGAAGAGGCATTATAAAAAAATATACTAAAGGTGGTGGTGATGATGAATAATATCATCTCTTGATTATCTCTAAAATTTTTTATTGTTATGACGATACAACTTTCTGATGCCGGCAAAAGATTTAACCGGGATTGGATTTTTCGTCATGCTAATTTTACTTTCGAACACTGCAAATCTTACGCCATCACAGGTTCTAATGGAAGCGGCAAAAGTACTTTATTACAAGCCATTGCATCGAGTATGAATGTGAGTGAGGGAACAATCATTTATTCATCTAACGATTCACAAATTCAAGAAGGTAATTTTTATCAATACATTTCTATTGCGGCACCTTATGTTGAGCTGATTGAAGAAATGACGGCGAAAGAGTTGCTTGCATTCCATTCATCTTTCAAACCTTTATTATCACATGTTTCGATTGATGGAATCATTAAAACAATCGGATTAGAAAAAGCAGCCGATAAACAAATTCGATATTATTCTTCGGGCATGAAACAAAGAGTAAAATTGGCACAAGCGATTTTCTCCGATGCTCCCGTTTTGTTATTGGATGAACCTTGTACTAATTTAGATGCGAATGGGTATGCATTGTATCATGAACTCATTAATGATTATTGCCATAATAAATTAATAATTGTAAGCAGCAATGATAAGAATGAAATTGATTTTTGTAAAGAACAAATTTCAATAATGGATTACAAATAAACTATCTCCTACTTGCAATTAACAAATTCAAGTCCGTATATTTTAAATCAAATTTCTGACTGATATAAAAATCAGTAACAGCACCTTTAAACATATAAATACCTTCTCGCAGATTAATGTTGTGCCATACCATTTCTTCCATCCCTCCTTCGTCACTAATTTGTAATAACAAAGGCATCAATACATTGCTGATGGATTGGCTCGCTGTTCTTGCAAAACCACTTGGAATATTGGGCACCCCATAATGCATTACATCATGTTTAACAATGATTGGATTTTCATGGCTGGTCATTTCACTTGTTTCAAAACAGCCACCTCTATCAATGGCTACATCAATAATAATACTACCGGGGCGCATGGCAGAAACCATTTCCTCAGTAACAACAACCGGTGCTCTTCCATATTCATTACTCAACGCACCAACGGCTACTTCGCAGGTTTTTAATTGCTTTGCTAAAATACGTGGCTCTAAAACACTTGTCCAGCAACGTTGTCCGAGATTATTCTGTAATTGTTTCAATCGATAAACATTATTATCGAATACTTTTACACTGGCACCCAACGCCAACGCATTACGTGTAGCAAACTCACCAACAATACCTGCACCGATAATGACAACTTTAGTTGGCGGAATACCACTGATGCCACCCAACAATACTCCTTTGCCATTATTGAAACTGCTGAGATATTGTCCTGCTATCAACATCACCGCACTTCCTGCAATTTCACTCATGCTGCGAACAATGGGATAAGTACCGCTATCATCTTTTAAATTTTCAAAACTTAATGCAGTAATTTTTTTCTCCATCATCTTTTCGATGTGAATACTTTTTAATGCAGATAAATGAATCGGAGAAATAATGGTTTGATTCAATTGCAATAAAGGAAGATCTTCTTCCACCACCGGAGCACTTTTAACTAAGATGGGTGATTTAAAAATTTCAGATCTGTCATATACAATCTTGGCACCCGCTTCACTATAATCCTTATCAGTATAATGACTTCCTTCTCCTGCATTATGTTCCACTACCACTGTATGGTCATTTGCTACCAATACGCCAACCGCATCTGGCGTTAAAGCAATTCTATTTTCCTGAAATGCGATTTCTTTAGGGATACCAATATGCAATTTGGCACCTTGCGGTTTAATATCCAATGTTTCTTCCAATGTTTCATAACTGAAAGAAGTTGATATCACCGGTTTAGTAGCAGCCATGATTATTTTTTTGATAAATGAAATTCAAAATAAATTTTTTGATAGTGAAGTTACTTATTTTACAGTGCACTTATTTATTCTTCTGTATCATCAATAAAAATTCTTCTGGTACTTGCATCCAATACTTCAATATAAATATGCAAAGTATTATCCGGCAATAAGCCCAAAGCCTTTTCAGGCCATTCTACCAAACAAAAATTGTTCGATAACAAAGCATCTTCAATTCCGGTATGAATGGCCTCTTCCTCATCTTTTAAACGATACCAATCCATATGATAGATGGTTCCGCCCACATTACTTTTGTACTCGTTAATGATGGCAAATGTTGGACTACTTATCGCATCCTTCACTTGCAACACTTCGCATAAAGCATGAATGAATGTTGTCTTTCCGGCACCCATGGGCGCATGAAAAGCCCAAACCTTTTTTTGCTGATGTTGTTTCCAAAAAAGTTGTGCTACTCGTTTTATGTCTGTTAAACCAAAAATGATATCCATGGAGCAAAGATATTTCTCTGTTCGAAAGATGAACATTTTATTAGAGTAATATCTTTATGATGGCAATCAGTTTTTTAGAGTTTAAATAAAAGAATTTTGCATTTGACAAATATTTTAATAAAAAAATCCTCAGTTTAAAATAATTGATATGGAAAAAGTGAATATGAAAGTGAGTGGAATGAGTTGTACAAACTGTGCTCTAACCATTAATAAATATTTAAAAAGTGAAGGCCTTCAAAATGTGCAAGTAAATTTTATTGGCGGTGATGTAAGTTTTGAAATGAATGGAAACATCACGAAACAAAAAATTGAACAGGGTATTGAGAAATTAGGTTATCAAGTAAAACATGAAAATGTGGAATTAAATCATACCAACAATTTTACTTTACCATTTAAAAGTCATTTACAACGGTTTTGGTTTTGCATCGTTTTTACAACTCCGCTTTTAATGCATATGATTCCGGGATTACACATTCATGTATTAATGAATCCATATTTGCAATTAGTTTTAACGATACCTGTTTATATTGTTGGAATGGATTTTTTTGGAAGAAGTGCTATTAAAAGTTTATTCAATGGCATTCCTAACATGAATGTATTGATAACAATAGGATTCACAGCTGCCTTCGGTTATAGCTTATATGGATTAATCATTAACAATGCTGCTGAATATTTATTTTTTGAAACCGCCTGTACCACACTCACCTTGGTTTTTCTGGGTAATTACATGGAAGATATTGCTATTAAAAAAACACAAGATGCTATAAAAAAATTAGCTGTATCACAAAAAGTAATGGCAAATATGATTGCTTTTGATGATCAACATCAGGAACAGGTTTTTCAAGTTGAAAATACAGCACTGCATGTTGGAGATCTGGTATTGATACGTGATGGCGAATATGTGCCGATGGATTGTAAAATTCTTTGGGGTGAAGCCAATGTAAATGAATCTATCATAACAGGAGAAAGTATTTCAATTGAAAAGAAAATGAAAGATCTACTCATTGGTGGAAGTATTATTGAAAATGGTACTGTAAAAGCACAAATAACCGCTGTTGGTGAAGATACTGTGCTTTCGCATATTTTAAAATTGGTAAAGGCTGCACAAACAGAGAAACCACCTGTACAACAATTAGCAGATAAGATCAGTGCCGTATTTGTTCCCGCAGTAATAAGTATTGCATTTCTAACATGTACAATTAATTATTTTTTTGTGGATAAAACTTTTGGCGAAAGTTTATTAAGGAGTATTGCTGTGTTAGTTATTTCATGCCCTTGTGCAATGGGACTTGCCACGCCGGCCGCTGTGGCAGTAGGTTTGGGACGAGCTGCCAGAAATGGTGTATTATTTAAAAATGCAAAAAGTTTAGAGATATTTAAAGACATCAGACAAGTTGTTTTTGATAAAACAGGAACATTGACCACAGGTAAGTTTCAAGTTATAAGTTTCAAATCTCTGTTTGTAAACGATGAAGAATTTAAAAGAATTATTTATTCAATTGAAAAATATTCCAATCATCCTATTGCCAAAGCCATTGTAAAAGAATGGAAAATAAAAGATGAGATTCGTTGGTCGTTTGTTGAAGAAATAAAAGGTATTGGCATAAAATCAAAAGATAAAGAAAGCAACGAATATTTTGCAGGATCTTATTCAATAGCAAAAAGATTTACCAAAGAAGATCATCATAATATTTATCTTCTTAGAAATAATGAATTGATTGGATGGGTTGATGTTGCAGATGAAATTAGAGAAGAAGCGAAACAGGTGATTTCCCTATTAAAATCACAAAACATTAAAACCATTTTATTAAGTGGTGATAAAAAGGAGAAATCTGAAAAAGTAGGTAATGCATTAGGCATTGATGAAATTATTTTTGAACAATCACCAGAACAAAAATTAGAAAAGATAGCTGCTTACAAAGCTATTGCACCAACAGCTATGGTAGGGGATGGCATAAATGATGCACCTGCTTTGGCAAAAGCCACTGTTGGGATTTCATTGAGTGATGCATCACAGGTTGCATTACAAAGTGCACAAGTGGTTTTAATGAACCATGGATTAAAAAATTTACCATTGGCTTTAGGCTTGGGCAAAAAAACATATCAAACCATTCAAGGAAATTTATTCTGGGCATTCGCTTATAACATAGTTGCTATTCCAATTGCTGCATTCGGGTTTTTAAGTCCGACTCTCGGTGCCATGGTAATGGGGTTAAGCGATGTAGTATTGGCTATCAATTCTATCTGGTTAAATTTTAAGAAAGTAGTTTGATGAGTTGTACCTTCATCATTACAGAATGAATTCAGCAAAACAAATTCTTAAACAATATTGGAACCACGATTCTTTTCGCGGTAATCAAGAAAATATCATTCAATCTGTTCTTGACGGGAAAGACACGTTGGCATTGCTTCCTACGGGAGGAGGTAAATCCATTTGCTTTCAAATACCGGCATTGCTGAAGGAAGGCTTATGTTTGGTAATCTCGCCGCTTATTGCCTTAATGAAAGATCAAGTAGAAAATCTTTTACATAAAAATATTGCTGCAGCTTTCATAAACAGCAGCATGAGTTGGTATGAAACGCAGACCGTTCTAGAAAATGCAGCACTTGGTAATTTTAAATTTTTATATGTTTCTCCGGAAAGATTACAGAGCTATGCATTTAAAGAATATCTGCATCATCTGGATATAAATTTAATTGCAGTTGATGAAGCTCATTGTATTTCACAATGGGGTTATGATTTTCGCCCGCAGTATTTACGCATTGCTGAATTAAGGCAAGAGCTAAAAAATATTCCAATTATTGCGTTAACAGCTTCTGCTACACCCATTGTTCAAAAAGACATTATTCAGCAATTACAATTCAAAGAAGAAAATATATTTCATCAATCATTTGAGAAAGCAAATTTATCTTATTCTGTTTTTCATGTGGATAGTAAGATTAACAAAGTCTTCGATATATTGAAAAATGTTTCGGGTTCCGGCATTATTTATTGCAGCAGCAGAAAGCAAACAAAAAATGTGGCTGATCTTTTGTGCTTGCAAAATATCTCAGCCGATTATTATCATGCAGGTTTAACGCAGGAACAAAGAACATACAAACAAAATGCCTGGATCAATAATCAAACAAGAATAATGGTTTGCACCAATGCATTTGGAATGGGCATTGATAAACCCGATGTAAGAACAGTGATACATTTTGATATACCGGATTGTATAGAAAATTATTATCAGGAAGCAGGAAGAGCCGGACGTGATGGCAAAAAATCTTTTGCTGTTTTATTATACCAAACCAATAATGAGCAAGATCTGAAAGCCTTACCCGATAAGCGATTTCCATCCGTTCAGGAAATCAGAAACGTATATCAATGCCTGGCAGATTTTTTACAAATTCCTGTTGGATTGGGGGAAGGAAATTATTATGATTTTGATTTAATCGCTTTTGTAAAAAATTTTAAATTAGATATTCATCTTGCCATCAATGTATTGAAAGTTTTGGAACAGGAAGGGCACTTAACTTTTGATGAAAATATTTTTCTACCCTCTCAAGTTTGTTTTACTGCAGAAAAGTTTGTGTTGAATGAAATGGAATTTGCACACCCGCAATTAGATACAGTGATGAAATGTTTGTTAAGAACTTATCAGGGTATTTATGACAACCGTGTTTCCATCAATGAAAAACAAATAGCCAAATTGTGCAAACTGCCTTATGAGAAAATTTATGCTGATTTAAAACAGTTGCATGCTTTACACATTATAGAATATTTACCCCAAAAAGAAACGCCGCAAATCCATTTTATGATGAACAGAGCACCGGCACAACATTTACACATTAATCAGGATAATTATTTCAACAGAAAAAAGCAGTATCAAATAAGAGTTGATACCATGATAGATTATTTGCATTTAAATACAAACTGCAGAAGTGCATTCATTGCCAACTATTTTGGAGATGAGGTGATAAAAGATTGTGGTGTTTGTGATAATTGTTTAAACAAAAAATCAACCCCTCCCAATACAAATGATTTTACATCAATTGAACAAAGTATTTATGCTGCTATCCCATCAGCAGGAATTGATGTAAAAGAATTAATTCAATTACATACACACATTAAAAAGGAGAATTTCTGGAAGGTATTTGAGTTTTTACAAAGCGAGGGGAAAATAAAAGCAAAGAATAATAAAATATTTAAAAAGTTATAGCCGATAAAAGAACAAGGCGTACAAGTGAGTGACACAACAAAGTTGAATAGTGTAACCAGAGCCGGTTACATAAACTTTTCTTTAACAGTTGAATTGTTTTTAACAAAAGATTGCGGCCTCTGGCATGTTAATTGGCAATGTTTTATCTTTATTTGACTATTAAAACTAAAATTCATGGAAGACAAGAAAAAATATAAGATTCTTTTGTGCGAAGATGATACCAACTTAGGCATGGTATTAAAAAACTATTTAGAATTAAATGATTACGATGTAATTCTTGAACGGGATGGAAGGCTTGGTATGGCTGCATTTCAGCGAGAGAAGGTTGACATTTGCCTATTGGATGTGATGATGCCAAATGTTGATGGTTTTACCTTAGCAGAGGAAATTCGGGATATTGATCCTGACGTGCCATTATTTTTCTTAAGTGCCAAAACACAAAAAGAAGATCAAATCAAAGGTTACAATCTTGGAGCAGATGATTATATTGTTAAACCATTTGACAGTGAGTTATTGTTACTGAAAATAAAAGCCATATTAAAACGTAACGAAGAAGAAAACAGAATTAACGACAATATTGAGTTTGATATGGGTGCTTATCATTTCAATCCGAAATTGCGTGAATTAACACACGAAGGAAAAACACAAACCTTATCTCCGAAAGAAAATGAATTATTGAAAATGTTGGCAGAACATAAAAATGATCTGTTACCGCGTGAAAGAGCTTTGAAAAAAATATGGGGAAGCGATACTTATTTTAACGGAAGAAGTATGGATGTATATATTGCTAAATTGCGAAAATATCTTAAAGAAGATACTAATATTGAAATTGTAAATATTCATGGTAACGGTTTTAGATTGGTAGCACCTTAGGTTTTTATAACAGACGCGAAAAGGAAAAAAGAGATACAAATAAAAAAAGCTTCATAGAAATTATGAAGCTTTTTTTATTTGTATGAGAGAAAATAATTTACACCTCTGCGTAAAAAATTAAGTAAATAAATTTGATTGCCCGCCTTTGGGAATCGTTTTACCCAAATGATTATATGCTTTTGCTGTAACTTCTCTACCGCGTGGGGTGCGTTGCAGAAACCCTTCTTGAATTAAGAATGGCTCGTACACTTCTTCAATTGTTCCTGCCTCTTCACCAACTGCAGTTGCAATAGTTGTAATACCAACCGGTCCGCCTTTAAATTTTTCAATGATTGTTAATAAAATTCTGTTATCCATTTCATCCAATCCATGTTCATCTACATTCAATGCTTTTAATGCATGTTGAGTGATGCCGATATCAATAATGCCATCATTCAATACTTGTGCAAAATCTCGAACTCGTCGCAATAAACTATTGGAGATACGTGGGGTGCCTCTGCTTCTGCGAGAAATTTCATCGGCTGCATCGGATGAAATTTGGGTATTTAAAATATTTGCAGAACGTACAACGATTTTTTTCAACGTCGCAGCCTGATAATATTCTAATCTTGATTTAATACCGAACCGAGATAACAATGGTGATGATAACAAACCACTTCTGGTAGTGGCACCAATTAGTGTAAATGGGTTTAAATTAATTTGAACACTTCTCGCATTGGGCCCGGTATCGATCATGATATCAATTTTAAAATCTTCCATCGCTGCATATAAATATTCTTCCACTACTGTACTCAATCGGTGTATCTCATCAATAAACAATACATCATTGGCTTCTAAATTGGTTAATAAGCCAGCCAGATCACCGGGTTTTTCAATAACAGGACCGGAAGTTTCCTTAATATTTACACCCAACTCATTCGCTACAATCCTTGATAGCGTTGTTTTTCCCAATCCTGGCGGACCATGAAACAATACATGATCCAATGCTTCACCGCGAATCTTTGCTGCTTTGATAAATATGACTAAATTTTCAATTACTTGTTGTTGCCCGGAAAAATCATCGATTTCTTTTGGACGAATGGTATTCTCAAATTCTTTATCGGAAACTGATAATTGTTCCTTATTGCTATCTAAGTTGGGATTTGACATTAAAACAAATTTACAGAATACAATTCATCTTAATCATGCCATTTTCGAAGAAAGAAATTTTAAAATTTATTTGATTTTAAATCCTTTTCACAGATATAATTTTATGTTTAAAATATAAATTATGAAAATAGGAATTATAGGATCTGGTGTTGTTGGCCAAACTTTAGCGAAAGCTTTTTTAGCTGAAGGCTACACAGTTCAATTAGGAACGCGTAATACTTTAAAAGAAGAACTTATAAAATTTAAAAAAGAAAATACTAACATTCACCTTGGCACATTTGCAGAAACTGCAATATTTGCAGATATCATTGTTCTTGCAACAGCAGGTGCTGTAACCCTCGATGCCATTGAATTGGCGGGCAAAGAAAATTTTACAAAGAAAGTTGTGATTGATACTACCAATCCCATTTTAAAAGAGCCGCCTGTTAATGGAGTTTTGAAATTTTTTACTGATTATAACAATAGCTTATTAGAAAAAATTCAGTCATTTATTCCTGATGCTAACATTGTAAAAGCCTTTAGTTGCGTGGGTAATGCATTTTTTTACAAACCATACTTTAATGGAACGACACCGACCATGTTTATTGCAGGGAATAATATTGATGCAAAAAAATTGGTAACAGGAATACTTACAACATTTGGTTGGGAGACAGAAGACATGGGCATGGCAGAAGCTGCAAGAGCGATTGAGCCATTGTGTATTTTATGGTGCTTGCCCAGATTTACTAAAAACCAATGGGGACATGCATTTAAGCTATTAAAATTATAATAGCCTAAAACAAATATATCTTTTTCTATTTTGCATATTTCATCATTTGCAAAACGAGATCTGCATTCGGGCAATTGGCTAAATATTTTTCCCTTTCGCTGAATTTACAAACACCGGGATAATCACCGCTTTTGTTTGGCATATCAATAATTATTTGAAAATGCAAATGCGGTGGCCAATGTCCGTTTTCATTTGGTTCTCCAAAGTGTGCAATGATTTCTCCTTCATTAATGAACTTACCCTCTTTCAACTGTTCAATATCTTTAAATGAAAGATGCCCGTATAAAGTATGAAAAGTTTTTGCTTTTAATTGATGTTGCAGAATAATAGTAGCGCCATAATCGCCAAAATGATCATTGAATGCATAACTGTGCACCACGCCGCCAATCGGTGCAAATACAGGTGTGGCGGGCTTTCCCCAAATATCAATACCGAGATGTAAACGACGTGGTTCTGACGCATCATCAAACACTTTACTTCTTGCATATAAATTTCTCAATTCATTGTAACCTCCTATTCCATATAATGCATTGTTTGTTTTTAACTGATGATTAATATATTGGGTAAATAAATTAGTATCAGAAAAAGTTTCTTCGGTTAATGATTGATTATTCTCAGTAAAATCCATCAACAATAATTTATCTGTTGATGCATTGAATGGAACAACGGGATGAAATATGTGTTGATCTTTTTTTAATAAAGAAATCATCTGTATAATAAAGTTATGCAGTTGAAGTGAGTGACACAACGAGGTTTCATTGAAATACAAAAGACGGCCACAAAAAATAAAATTAAAAGAATTAGCCACGAATAGCACAAATGTTCAGGAATTAGATTTAATTATTCGTGAACATTTGTGGCATTTGTGGCAATCAAAATTCACACAGTGAATACAAAAATTAGTTATCGCAATAAACCCTTTGGTACAGGCTTTTCCAAGAGGTATTTATAAATGAACTTTGTTTTTAAATTACTGAAGTGATTATTTTTTAAAGGTAAATTTCCCCAACCATGTCTGCCACCGGGATATAAACTAAGCTCAAAATCTTTTCCCTTATCTTCTAAAGCAGAAATTAATTGAATGCTATTTTGCATGTGCACATTATCATCCATGGTTCCATGCACTAATTGCAACACACCTTTAAATCTATCAACATAAGTCAACACACTACTGCTTTTATAGCCATCCGGATTATTTTTTGGTGTGCCCATATACCTTTCTGTGTAGTGTGTATCATACAAACTCCAATCAACTACACTTCCACCTGCCATTGCATGAGTGAATACATCTGCTCCGTAAGTTAGTGCGTAACAACTCATATAACCGCCATAACTAAATCCGGTAATACAAATTTTATTGGCATCAGCACCGCCGTTTGCAATAAACCAACGAGCCATTGTTTTATAATCCTGCATTTCCCAATAACCGAGATTATGATACATATAATTAACACCTTCTTTCCCAAAATGCCCGCTGGCTCTGTGATCGAACGCCACTTGTATCAATCCTTCTTTTGCATAGAATTGTCTGTTGGTTGTCCAACTCCATGAATCCATTACTGTGCCTGCATTAGGGCCACCATAGATGCTGATAAGCATAGGATATTTTTTTGCAGGATCATAATTTAATGGCCATGTTACCATTGCAGGTAAATCATATTTACCGTCATCACTTTTAATTCTGATAATCTCTGTTTTGGCAACATTATAATTATCCATTTCAGCACCTTTCGCATCACCTAACTCACGAATGATTTTCCCTTTATTATCTACCAATGCCATCTTGCTTGGTGTAACCGCATTGTTATAAGTAGTAATAAAATATTTTGCATTGGGAGATAAATTAATTTGGGCATGATTGTATTCACCAAAAGTTAATCTTCTAAAATCTTTCCCATCAAATTTTACAGAATATAAATCGATACGTGCGGTATTCTCTCTGCTGCGTGCTACAAAATAAATAGTTTCGTTTTTTTCATCAATATGACGAATACCGGTGACAGAATAATTTCCGGAAGTAATGGCATTCCTTAATGTGCCATCCATATTATATAAATACAAATGATTCCATCCTGTTTTATCGCTTTGTGCAATGTATCCTTTATCGTTTGGTAAAAAATTTATTCTGCCACCCACTCTGTCTTCCAGATCGATCCACGTTTTTTGTGTTTCATCATACACGATTTTTTTAGCACCTGTTGATGTATTGATCTCATAAATAATTAAATGATTTTGATCTCTGTTCATCCATGGCAACCACATGGTATTATTGGTTTTACGCCACATAGGCCATCCAAAATATTGATCATCTTTATCATTAAAATCTGCCCAAACAGTTTTGCCGCCATCCGGATTTACAAATCCAATTTTTACTTCAGGGTTTTTATCTCCCGGTAATGGATAACGTGTTTCTTCTAAGAATCCATGCTGACCTTCGCTATTATAAATTGGAAACATCGGCACCATGCTTTCATCAAAATGTGCATAGGCTAATGTTTTACTATCCGGGCTCCACCAAAATGCACGATAACGTGTTGGTCTCCCATAAATCTCTTCAAAATAAACCCAGCTGGCATAACCATTCAATGTAGTGAATGTGCCATCGGTAGTTAATTGCGTTTCTTTATTGGTAGTTAAGTTGTAAGAGAAGAGATTGTTATTTTTTGTGTAACCGATATAATTACTATCCGGACTAAAGGTTGGATTTTTTTCTTCATCCTTATCATTTGTTAATCTTCGCTCTACTCCTTTTTCGCGATAGTATAAATCATTATCCCGAACATAAACAGATTTGGCATTAGTTGATGCATTATCCCCACCACGTCCAAATCCTCCGCCACCGCGTCTTCCAACTAATTCGCCGCCGCCACCTTCAGTGGTTTGCACAAATTTATTCGCTTTGATATCAAGCAAATAATTTTTAGCAGCTGAATCAGGATGTATTTTTTGATTGATGATCACATGCTCATCATCTACCCATTTTACGATAAATGGTAATGGATTATAAAAATTAGCTGGCGTTTTATTCGCTAACAGATCAGCATCTGAAAAATCTTTTTTCTGTGCTTTTGTGTAAGAAATAATTGCAAAGAATGCAATTAAAACAAGACTGATTTTTTTTATCATGGCATTTGCTTTGGGATAATGAAGATAATACCCTGCCACTAATGCACACAATTTTTTTGATTAACGTGCGAAAGAATATTCATTCCGCTTGATCCAGTTCTGTTCACCGATAAATTTAACCTCTTTACGGCTAATGAAGATTTTATTACTGAGGATATAAATGTGTTTGATGATGGCTTTCTTTCTCTCGTTTCCATCAATGCCATCTCGTTCTGTTTCAATTTGCAAAAAGCCATCTGTATTTATTTTCTTTACTATAACTTTTCCATCATCAATCATCGTTCCATCCTTTTTTATCTCCAAAGTATCATTGCCATTAGCTTTCGGCTCATTGGGATATTGATAAGAAAAAATAATTTGATTACTGTTTTTTGTATTGATATTGATAGAAACATTTGCCGGCATGGTATATGGTTTGCCACTGGTATAATCTAAATAGGTAAGCGATCCATTCCAATTACCAAATGCAGTTTCAAAATCTTTGTAAGAAATTTTTATAGGATCGTTTGTAAAAGAAAATAATATTACACTTAAAATGATTACTGAACTGATCAGATGTTTTTTCATGAAATGATTTTACGCTTTAACGCAAAAGCCGCCTAAAAGTTACAGCGGCTTTATTATTTATCATCCGTTTATATTCATTAATTCTTTGCTGTAAACTTTTCAACTTTATTTGCGATCGGTTTTACCGTTTGCAAATATTTAAAGATCGCATTGAGATCAGATTCTTTCATCTTCGAATACATCATCCACGGCATAATAGTATTGAAATCTTTTTCACCAATAACCGGCGAATGAAATGAAGTATCCTGATACATTTTAAAACGTTTAATAAATTGTTCCGCTGTCCACCCTTTTAATCCATTTGCATCGGGTGTAAGATTTGCAGAACGTACCACACCTGCAGATAATACAAATTCTCTTCCTCCGCCAAACTCAAGCCCTGCAATGATTTGGCCTTTATTATCTTTGGTATGACATTCTACACAACCTGATGCAGTGATCATATATTTTCCATAAGCAATGGTATCCGATTCAGGTGGCCTGGTTTGCAAATTGGATTTTTGGGGAATTAAATGCTGGATAATACTGAATGGAAAATCTGCTTTTGATTTTGGCACATCATTTTTTATTTCGGGCAAAGAACGCACATAAGCAATGATGGAATAAATATCTTCTCTATCCAATTGTCCGTAATAATGATAGGGCATGATTGGAAATAACGCATCTCCATTTTTATCTACACCGGTAGTAATGGTTCTAAAAACTTCTCCATCCGTCCAACCACTTAATTTATAAGGAGTAATGTTTCTTGAATAAAACACACCCGGAAAACCATAACGCTGATCAAATCTTTCACCGCCTCTACCTTCTGTTCCCGGAACAATTGGGCCTGCATATTTTGTCCAGTCTCTTTGCGAATGACAATCCACACAAACCATTACACAGTTAGCCAAATATTTTCCTCTTTCAATTCTTTCAGATGTTCGTTCTACAGTAATATTTTCGGGCTTTCCAACATTGGGCAAGAAAAAAACCACATAAGAAATAAGACCCATAAAAATGATGATAATAGCTCCAATAAAATACAGGAGTATTTTAAAAAACTTTTTCATGATGCAGGGCTTTAACGTTAATGATACAACAAAATAAAAAATGATTTTAAGATATGCAATAGGCTGCAATAAAAACCCCGACTTGAAAGTCGGGGCTATGCACTTATTAATGTATTCTTTGTCGCATTTCGAGTGTTTCATTGTGACAGAAACTATACCACCACATTCACCATTTTATTTTTTACGAAGATGAGTTTCTTCACCGGTTTATCTTCTATCCATTTTTTTACTACTTCATTATTCATTACAATTTGTTCTACTTGTTCTTGTGTGGCATCTAATGCAATGTTGATATTGGTTCTTAATTTACCATTGATGCTTATAGGATAATCTTTTGAATTCTCCACCAAATAAGCAGGATTAAATTTCGGGAAACCCTCATCCAGTATGGATTTGCTATTGCCCAATGCTTTCCACAATTCTTCGGTAATATGCGGTGCATAAGGAACTAACATAATTAATAGTGGCTCTAATACTTCTCGTTTATTACATTTTAAATCAGCCAATTCATTTACACAAACCATGAATGCACTTACGGCTGTATTGAAAGAAAAACGTTCGGTATCTTCTTCAATTTTTTTAATGGCTTTATGCAACACTTTTAATTCTTCGGCTGTTGCTTTTTCTTCATTCCACACTTTACCTTTTAATTCATCAAAAAATAAACGCCATAATTTTTTTAAGAAGCGATGCACACCTTCAATGCCTTTTGTATCCCATGGCTTACTTTGTTCCACCGGACCTAAAAACATTTCATACATGCGGAAAGTATCAGCACCATATTTTGCAATAATATGAGTTGGATCTTCAGTATTAAGTTTTGATTTCGACATCTTCTCATTTAAAGAAGTAGTTCTAAAAATTAGTGGACGAATTTCATTATGATTAAAATCAAACCATCTCCCTTTTCTGAAATAACCTTGCTTGCAAACAAATACAGCATACCAATCTTTCTTTGAATATTCTGCAAGATTAAGAACTGAAGAATTAGTTAATTGAATTGGAACATGAAGTGGCGAAATATTATACAAACTTTCTGTCGAATAAATAGGAGTGCAGTCGGCAGAATAATAAATATTTGAAAACTTATATTCGCCCCCCTCATTATTAATTTCATCTGGCGGTAAATTACTTGTGCATAAAACGCCCTGTTCATTAACGTACTCAAAATTACCTATTACTGGAATATCATCTCTTCCATTAGCTTTAAACGTTAATCTGTTAATCAATTCAGAAACACCAGTTATCATTCCCTGATTCACCAATCTTTTAAATGGTTCATCAAAACCAATGAAACCTAAGTCGTACAAGGCTTTCGTCCACATGCGGCTGTACAATAAATGTCCCACTGCATGTTCTGTTCCGCCAATATATACATCCACCTGATTCCAGTAGTCACTAACTTTTCTATCGCAAAATGTTTCGTTATTATGCGGATCCATATAACGTAAAAAATACCAACTGCTGCCTGCATAACCGGGCATGGTATTGGTTTCTAATTCTTGCGAAACCCATTCCGGAATATTTGCCAAAGGACCTTCGCCTTCCGGGCCGGGAGAATAAGAATCTACTTTCGGCAATAACAGTGGCAATTCATTTTCATTTAACGGAATGGCTATTTTATTTTTCCATTTAATAGGAAAAGGTTCACCCCAATAACGTTGCCTGCTGAAAGCAGCATCACGCATTTTATAATTTATTTTTTTCTTGCCAATACCCAAAGCAACTAATTTGTTCACAACAATATCAATCGCATCTTTCATTACCACACCATTCAAAAAATCACTGTTGCATAATTTGGCTTCTTTGGTTGCATTGGCTTCTTCTCCGTTAAAATGTTCGCCGATAATATTGGTGATCGGAATATTAAAATGTTTGGCGAATTTAAAATCACGTTCATCACCGCAAGGCACTGCCATGATCGCTCCTGTTCCATAACCGGCTAATACATATTCACTTGTCCAAACCGGAATTTGTTTTTTATTAAATGGATTAATGGCATAAGCACCGGTAAAACATCCGGTAATTTTTTTCTCTGCTTGCCGTTCACGATCACTTCTGCTTTTTACATACGTGATATAATTTTCTACTTCCTGTTTTTGTTCCGGTGTAGTGATGGCATTTACCAATTCATGTTCGGGAGCAATTACCATAAAATCAACACCAAAAATAGTATCAGGTCTTGTGGTATAAACATGCAATTCATTTTTTGAATTGTATATACCAAACTTAATCTCTGCCCCGGTAGATTTACCGATCCAATTGGTTTGCATTTCTTTCATTGCATCGCTGAAATCCACTGTCTGCAATCCTTCCAGTAATCTGTCGGCATATTCTGTTATACGTAAATACCATTGCCGTAATTTCTTTTTTATTACCGGATGGCCACCTCTTTCGCTTACACCATTCACTACTTCATCATTTGCCAAAACAGTGCCCAATGCCTCGCACCAATTTACTTCGCCATATCCGCAAAAAGCCAAGCGATAATGCATCAACACTTCTTGTTGATATTCATCGGTATAACTTTTCCATTCATCTTTTTCAAAATTAATAGTTGCATCACCCGGACAAGGATGATTTTCATTTCCTTCTTCTTCAAAAATTTTTATTAAAGTTTCTATGCTCTCGGCTTTCTGTTTTTGACGATTGAAGAATGAATGAAATAATTGAAGGAATATCCATTGTGTCCATTTATAATAATTCGGTTCGCAAGTTTTTACTTCTCTGTCCCAATCATAACAAAAACCAATCTTATCTAATTGTGTTCTAAAATTATTAATATTATTTTTTGTAGATATTGCCGGATGAATGCCATGTTCAATAGCATATTGCTCTGCAGGCAATCCAAATGCATCATAACCCATCGGATGCAGAACATTAAACCCTTTTAATCTTTTGTAACGTGCAAAAATATCCGAAGCAATATAACCCAATGGATGGCCCACATGCAAACCTGCCCCACTCGGATACGGAAACATATCCAACACATAATACTTTGGTTTAGAAAAATCATTTAGTACTTTATAAGCATTGTTTTCTTTCCAAAGCTGTTGCCATTTTTGTTCAATCTCACGAAAATTATATTCCATAGTACCCTGCCCCTGAAGGGGGATTTTTTTTATTTATTATTTATCGGCTTTTGTATTTCAATTTAACTTTTGTTGCGTCGCTCACTTCAACTTCTCAGCTTTGTTGAACAAAAAGTAAATCTTTTCTTCATTCACTTTTCAGGATTTATCATTCACCTTAGCATTATTCTAACAAAACTTTTATTTGCAAAATTTTATCTTGCATACTTTCACGACTGTTACAGTCGTTTAAGAGTGTGCAAATGTAAGTGTTTACAGTACATTTGCGATTGTTGAATCTTTCAAAAATAATACATGTCGGTAGCAGGAAAATCATCACTCAAGCGCAGTAAGCCCAATTATATTTACAGCATTATTGGTGTTTCATTGGTTTTATTGATTATGGGTATCATGGGTTTGTTATTTTTAAACTTCAGGGAAGTATCCACTACATTTAAAGAAGATATCCGTTTAAGCGCCTATTTGCGCACCATGAACAAGGATACCATCAGTATGATTCAGCAATATCTTTCCAAACAACCGTATGCGAAAGATGTGGTGTATGTAAATAAAGAATCTGCCAAACAAATCTGGAATAAGGAGAATAATGAAGATTGGGCGAAAATATTAGATGTGAATCCATTGCCTGAAAGCATTGATTTTTATGCAAAAGCGGCTTATATCAATAAAGACAGTTTAAAAATAATTCAAAGCAGGTTGATGGCTATTTATGGCAATCAGATTACCGACTTACAATATCCGCAAAGCTTGGTGAGCAATTTAAATGAACGCACAGAAAAAATAGGTTTAATATTTTTAGTAATCGCCGTTGTATTAATTATTATTGTTATTTTCAGTATTGACAATACCATTCGTTTGGCCATGTTCAGTAATCGCTTTTTAATTAAGACCATGCAAATGGTGGGTGCCACACGTGGATTTATTGCCAAACCAATGAATGTTCGTGCATTGGTAAATGGACTAATCAGTTCAGGAATTGCAATATTTATTTTATTCAGTTTAATTCAATGGGCGGATAGTCAGTTCCCGCAATTAAGAACATTGCACAATACCGAATCCACCATTGGTTTATTCATTGGAATCATTATTGTAGGCGTAGGTATTTCAATTTACAGCACATACCGAAGTGTAATCAAATATCTGAAGATGAGTTTGGATGATTTGTATTAATTAATAATTGAAAGAATATTAATTTCGGATGACAACGAAGTTTAAGATTTTTTTCTGTTATCACTTTTCTGTCATCTGCTTACTTTCCCTATATTGCAGTTCTTAAATTGATGCAGCATGAGTGAAACAAAAAAAACGACAGCTCCACCAGCTCCCTTATTTACAAAAACCAATTATCAATGGATGGCTATTGGGGGAGTAATTATTGCATTGGGCATGTTTTTAATGAGCGGCGGAAAAAACCAGGACCCGAAAGTATTTGATTATAATGTTGTGTACAGCACCACAAGAGTTACGGTTGCACCCATTTTAATTTTGGCAGGTTTGGTGATTGAAGTGTATGCGATCTTTAAAAAATCAAAAGCCTAAATAATGATTTCTTTATACAGAAAGCGGTGATATCACCGCTTTTTTTGTTTCTTTATCTTTAAAACCACAACTCTAACTTATGGATACTGTACAATCGATCATTATTGCAATCGTAGAAGGGCTCACAGAATTTTTACCTGTATCAAGCACAGCACACATGAAGTTCACCAATCCATTAATTGGTGTAACAGATACGCCTTTTGTGGATATGTTTGAAATAGTAATTCAGCTGGCAGCTATTTTAAGTGTAGTAACTATTTACTATAAAAAATTCTTCAACTTTAAACATTACAGTTTTTATATCAAATTAATTGTAGCGGTAATACCTGCTTTAATTGGCGGCTATTTTTTAAAAAAACATATCGATGCAGCTTTAACCAACTTAAGTTTTATTGCTTATGTAATGATAGCAGGTGGAATACTATTATTGTTTGTAGATAAATTGTTTGCGGCCAATAGTATTACTGATGAAGATAAAATATCTTACCCCAAAGCATTTATCATTGGTTGCTTTCAGGTTTTAAGTATCATCTTTCCCGGTTTAAGCAGAAGTGCTGCAACCATTGTGGGTGGAATGAGTCAGAAATTAACCAGAAGTGTTGCAGCAGAATTTTCATTTTTCTTAGCTGTACCTACCATGTTAGCCGCCTCTGCCAAGAGCTTCATGGATGTTTATAAAGAACATAAAGAAGTATTGGTAAAAGACAATTTTATCAAATTGGGTATTGGTGCTGTAGTAGCCTATATAGTTGCATTATTAGCCGTTCGTTTTTTTATAGGCTATTTACAAAAACATGGTTTCAAAATTTTCGGATGGTACAGAATTGTATTGGGTATTGTTGTATTGGTTTTAGTGTATCAGGGAATAATTAAATAGTTTATTATAAATGTTGATGGTTAAATGATAAATTAGTGTCTGCATTACATAAGTTTCAACATCATCATTCAACATTACATATGTCAACTGCTTACAAGAAAATCATTAACGGATGGGCTATGTACGATTGGGCCAACAGTGCTTACAATCTTGTAATCACATCAACCATCTTTCCTGCATATTATGATGCCATCACATCATTAAAAGACAGTAATGGAATCATCACCAGCCATAAAGTTATTTTTCTGGGAAAGGAATTTGAGAGTGCATCATTATACAATTATTCTTTAGCCCTGGCTTATTTGATTATTGCACTCATCTCCCCTATTTTATCATCTATCGCAGATTATAAAGGCAACAAAAAATCTTTCATGAAATTTTTCTGCTACCTCGGTGGTGTTGCATGTTGTGTGTTGTATTGGTTTAATAAAAGTACTTTAACATTGGGTATTGTGTGTTCCATTCTTGCAGCAGTTGGTTATTGCGGCAGTTTGGTTTTTTATAATTCTTATTTACCCGAGATCGCTGAAGATAAAGACCAGGATGATGTTAGCGCTAAAGGTTTTGCTTACGGATATATTGGAAGTGTGATATTACAGATCATCTGTTTCTTCTTTGTTTTAAAGCCTGATTGGTTTGGTATTAAAGACGATAGTTTTCCTGCAAGACTTTCTTTTTTATTAGTGGGTTTATGGTGGATGGGGTTTGCACAGATTACATTTAGCAGGTTACCCAAAGGCAAACCATTGGGGCATGATATAAAACACAGTGTATTAACCAATGGCTTTCATGAATTAAAAAAAGTTTGGCAACAGGCAAAAGAATTACCGGTATTAAAAAGGTTTTTAGGCGCTTTCTTTTTTTATAGCATGGGTGTACAAACAGTTATGTTGGCGGCTACATTATTTGGAAGTCAGGTTTTACATATGGAAACCAGTAAACTTATTATTTGTATTCTATTGATACAAATTGTAGCAATCGCCGGTGCATATATTATGGCTAAACTATCAGATATGTTTGGGAATTTTAAAGTGTTGATGTTTGTGGTATTGATATGGATCGGTGCCTGTATTGGTGCCTATTTCACCACTTCGGAAATAGAGTTTTATATATTGGCATGTATCGTTGGATTGGTGATGGGTGGCATTCAATCCTTAAGTCGTTCTACTTATGCTAAAGCAATGCCGGAAACAAAAGATACTGCATCATTCTTTAGTTTTTATGATGTTACCGAAAAAATTGCCATCGTATTCGGCATGTTTAGCTTTGGATACATCCAAGAATTAACCGGCAATATGCGCAACTCCATTATTGCCCTGGTTTTATTTTTTATAGCAGGATTGATTTTATTATTCTTCACTTTACAAAAACAAAAAGCTACATTAAAAACTGTATGAAGTTGTATACCATAGAAACAGAATATTTTAAATTGGATGGCGGCGCCATGTTTGGTGTTGTACCAAAATCGATTTGGAACAAATTAAACCCGGCAGATGAAAATAATTTATGCAGTTGGGCTATGCGATTATTATTGATTGAAGATGATAACAGATTAATATTAATAGATACAGGTATCGGCAATAAACAGGATGCAAAATTTTTAGGCCATTATCATTTGCATGGCAATCATACTTTAGAAAAATCTTTAACCGAAATTGGTTTTAGTAAAGCAGATATAACTGATGTAATCCTTACCCATCTTCATTTTGATCACTGCGGCGGAGCAATTGAAAGAGTGAATGATAAACTTGTTCCTGCATTTAAAAATGCAACTTACTGGAGCAATGAAGCTCATTGGCATACAGCCATACAACCTAATGCAAGAGAAAAAGCATCTTTCTTAAAAGAAAATATTTTACCGATTCAAGAAAGCGGGCAATTGAAAATGATTGAACATCCTATATTGAAAATTCAAAAACACAATCAGGTTAAACAAACTGAATGGTCTGCATATCCACCATTATGGAATTTATCAACTTTATTTTCAGAAAATATTTCTATTCGCTTCGTATCGGGTCATACTGATTCTATGATGTTACCTCAAATAAAATATAAAGATAGAACTATTGTTTACATGGCTGATTTGTTACCCAGTGTTGGTCATATTCCATTGCCCTATGTTATGGCTTATGATATGAATCCTTTAATTACTTTAAACGAGAAAAAAGCTTTTTTAAATGAAGCAGTAGATAATAATTATATTTTATTTTTTGAGCA
>Ga0364859_10029_pt1 | contig 105488 bp, 86 predicted proteins | sample ExccelAu500001D3_FD_206911 | JGI IMG/M metagenome (GOLD analysis project Ga0364859, IMG submission 206911) | Enriched cells from Trout Bog Lake Hypolimnion, Wisconsin, USA - BchlTB.Aug20.5000.01 .D3 | ecosystem: Environmental > Aquatic > Freshwater > Lake > Hypolimnion/Profundal zone | place... | reverse complement strand
AGCTGACGCGAATCGGCCCATTGATGGGCAATGCTTAAAGATTTCAGCTTATGCGAAACAATGACTGACGACATTAACTCGCCATAACTTACTATCCTGTCGAGCGTGCGCGCTGATAATTCGCCCAGCAAAAAAACGCCTTCACAAATAGCTTCAAGTTCGTTGCACCTGGTTTTTATTTCGCTTAGCAGCGCACTTTGCTGCGCGACAGGAACCAGCTCTTTTACACAGTTGAGGTGGCGCTGCTCAATAGAAGATAATTTTTCTTTATACGTCTCATTACCGGCAGCGGCCAGTTTACCGGCATCAATTAAAACATCTGTCGTTCCGCCGAGGGCCGAAACCACCACCATGGCGGGCCCCTGTTTTAAGGTTTGCTGCACAATGGCAATTACCTTGTTAATATTCTCTGCATTGGCAACCGAAGTGCCCCCGAATTTTAGTACCCGCATTTACCCTTAATTTAAAACCGAATGTTAGGGCATTTTGCCCGTAGCGCATTACCTGTTTTAAACAGTGGGTTTTGGGGGTGGATAGTGGGGAGGGCAGCGCTTATCACAAATAAGTAAACAGCAGGTAGCGCGCCATAAGCAAAGAGATCAAAACATCTGAAACCAGGGCAATTCTTTCATTCGCACTTACCGGTTTTTTGATCATGTGTTGCAGGCCAGCCAAACCAAAATATAGGCCACCGCCAAATGCCGCGAGAAGACACCAGGCACTGCTGAATATAGAAAGTATGCCAATCGCACCCATACAAATATTAGCATAACCCAGTTCTTTAACTATCACAAAGCTTTCTTCGTTACTGATATGAAATATTTCCCGTGCAGTAAATGACGGTTTGGCAACCTGCCTAATGCCTGCAGTCAACAAGCGCACACCAATAGCCCAAAATACGAACCATTTGCCAATAAGCGGCCAGCCAAATATTGAAGTATGTTTTATGCATTCAGTAACAACAGATGCCACAGGCAGTATAAGCATTACGACCAGCACATTAATTAGATAAAGGGAAGGTTTTCTAATCATGTAATGTGTTTAATGAATAGTAAATATATCTACTTTTCTAAACTGGCCAGAGGAGTTTTGTCTATCCGCGCTCTAATCCCGTATAAAGCGATACCTAACCCAATTACCCCGAGCGCCCCCAGTATATACTGCCACTCCGCCGAGCAAAAAACAAACAGCCAAACTGTAATAGCGATAATCGGCGGCAAAGGATACAACCACATGCGGTAGGGAAAATGCTCATCCCTTTTACGTTGATGATATAAAAGCAACCCAACGGCCTGGCCCAAAAACTGAATGAGAATTCGCATGACAATAATGGCGGTGATTATCTCCTTCATTTTAAAAAGCAGGCTGAAAGCAAAGGCGGCCCCGGCTAACACCAATAACGAGACATACGGGAAGTTTTTTGTGGGATGAAGTTTGCCAAACACACTAAAAAAATTGCCATCTACCGCCGCTGCGTATGGCACGCGCGAATATCCCAGCATCACCGCAAAAAGTGAAGACAGCGCGATGAACAAAATTAAGCCTGTGGCAATGAGGGCCGAAGTATGTCCATAGAGCCGTTCAAAAAACAAGCTGATGATAAAAGGAGAGTCTTTGGCTTCCTGCCAGGGAATAACGTCTAACACTGCAATTTGCATCAGTAAGTATAACACGGCAATGATCGAAATAGAAATAAATATACTGCGCGGAATGTTGCGTTCCGGTTCTTTGATCTCTCCGCCCAAATGGCAAACATTATAATACCCCAAAAAGGAATAGATGGTCTTTGTGCTGGCCTGACCCAGCCCCAGGAAAAATGCAGGGGTAAGGTCGAAGGCCTCTTTGCTGTAAGTAAAAGCTAATGAAGTTTGAAAGTGCGAAAATCCGCTGCCGATAAGCCACAGAATAGTGCCCGCGACTATGATGCCCATGAAAACAGAAATTTTACCGATGGCGGTAATTTTGCGGTAGAGCAAAATAGTGATGAGGATGATAAGGCCACCGGATACGGCCTTTTGCTCCAAAGGGGTTAAAGAAGGGATGAGGTAAAGCAGATACTGTGAAAAACCAATGGCGCCTGACGCGGCTACCAGGGGTGCCTGAATAATTGTTTGCCAAACGTACAGGAACGACATCAACCGGCCCCACTTTTTCCGGCCATATAAATTTTGAAGGAAGGCATAACTACCACCCGCCTCGGGCCATTTGGCCCCTAATTCTGACCAAACTGCCCCATCTGCAAATGAGAGCAGCGCCCCGAGTATCCAGGCAATAATACATTGAGGGCCATGCATTGCCCCGATGATGAACGGGATAACTATAAACGGACCTATGCCCACCATATCAATGGTGTTAATGGCAACCGCCTGTGTTAAACTTAAACCGCGAACTAATTTGCTCATCAATAGTGGGTACTACCCGGTTGTCAAAACCAATTTTATGTTTTGTTTGTTAAGATAGCTACTTTGCAATTTAGATAAATTCAATTTATGAAACACATAGTACATTTTTATTCTACTTTAACACTGTTTCTTATGGCGGTGTTATTTGCGGGTCCGGTCTGTGCACAGCAAATCACCGGCCCCCGTGTATTGGTAGTGGTTGCCCATCCCGATGATGAAACCGCCGCAGCTGCCACCATCTATAAAATAACCCATGAGTTAAATGGCATGGTCGACCAGTGTGTGATCACCAATGGCGAAGGTGGCTACAAATATTCTACTCTTGCTGAATCGTACTACGGGCTTGAGTTAACAGAGGAAGCCGTCGGCCGGGCAAATCTACCGCGTATCCGGAAGCAGGAATTAATGAATGCCGGTAAAATTATTGGCACCCATAATATTTTTTTTCTCGATCAAAAAGATGCCCATTATGGCCTCGATGAACATGAGCCTCTGGATACCAGCTGGAACGTGGCCTGGGTGAACACCCGGTTAAAAGAAATTCTGGATCAAAATCACTACGACTACGTTTTCTGCCTGCTGCCAACGCCTAACACCCATGGGGGACATAAAGCAGCAACGCTACTGGCATTAAGAGCGGTTCAAAACATGCCGGTAAATGCAAGGCCCATTGTTTTGGGTCTCACGAGCGGAGCTAAGAAAGATACAGCGGGCGTAATTTTTGAGCAACTAAAAGACTACAAAGAAACCAAAGTACAGGCTCGTACACCCATGTTCACCTTTAATAAAAACGCATCGTTCGGGTATAAGAATCAACTTACTTACCAGATCATTGTAAACTGGGAAATTGCCGAGCATAAATCGCAGGGAACTATGCAGCTTTATATGAACGGAAGCGATTATGAAAACTTCTGGTATTTCTCTATGAACGCTCCTGAAGGGATAGCCAAATGCAGAGACCTTTTCCTGCGCCTGAAAACAACCACTATAAAATCGAAGGAGTATTGATCTTTAAAATTGCAACTGAAAAGCGATACGCACGCCAAAATTCCCGTATCTGAAACTGAAACGTGTGCCACGTGGATCAAGATGGGTTACGCGCCAGACCGCATCTATCCTGAAGAAACGCACAATGTTTTCGATACCCGCATTTACTTCAACTAAAGGCACCTTATCGGCAAGTTGCAGTTTTACAGGGCCATTGTCATTGTCATTTTGTTGAAGGTTCGCGTAATTGCCCGCGTAATTTGCCCTGGTCATATCGCCCCACCACATGCGCATACCATAAACCTCGCGGAGTTTTAATTTTTTGATGCCGGGTATCTGATCAAACAAAAGCCCCTCCAGGTGGTGATCTAAAAAAACCTTTACGTACCGGTCGGCCACGAATTCGTACCGGTGAATAGTATTAAAACTGGTCCAGCTGTTCACATAAGTTTCAGAGGCATCTGCAGTTTGCAGGAAAAGAAACGGAAGCGCCCCGAATATTTTGCCCACCTCTATATTCCAGCGAAGTTTGCCTAAAAGCCCAAGCAATCGCATATCGTCAAACGTCAGGTTTAATCTTTGATAACTAAACTGACCACCCATTACCCGCTTAATGCCAAACCCATATTGAAGAGAAACGACCGGAAATTTACTACCAAGGCTGGTTCTCCAAAAATTGCCACTTAAAAACCGCTCTTGCCAGACAAAACGCTGTGTGATGTTAATTTCACTCACCGTAGCACTTTTAATAACCACGTTGGGATCAACAGCGTCGGCTGCGGTCAAATAACTGAAGTTAAACGGTGACAGGGGGCGCAAACTTCGGTTCACGAAGCCGGGTATAATCGTGTATCCGAATTTAAATTCATGGGCGTATGAAACTTTAAACTCGCGTGTGCTCATAAGTTTCAACGGCATATATTGCCCTTCTTCAAACCGACGAAGGCCGTAGGTACTGAACAGGTCGGGGAGACCATGATAGACGTTCAGGTTGGTGGAAGTGGTAAGGTCATTGAAATAGGAAACAGACAGCAGGCGCCTGGGGTCTTTTCTGATCAATGTTCGCAAATCAACGCCGTATTTTACCCGCCTATCCTTGAAACCATAGGCAACATAACCGCCCAACCGCACAGTTTTGCTAAAGGCCGGGCTGGTGCGCATGCCAAATTTAACCCTCCAGCCTTCCGAATTGTTTACCCCTACAAAGGTGCGAACGTCTCCGATAGAAATCGGCCCGAAATCGGTATAACCCAAAACAATGGTCTGAATAAGATTGACGTAGTTTTTGATGATGCGCATATTGCTGAGTGTATCGATCATGTCATAGATCTGATGCTCGGAAATAGAAAGACTATCATGTCTTATCTTATTCCAATACGCCTCACTCCGAAAATTCGCGGAGTCGCCGATGATCACGTCTTTCGAATTGTTTTTAAACAAACTGTCAAGCACATTAGAGTGCTCGTTGACCACAAAGTTTTTGTAAGTGGCCGTTTTGCGGGCAACCAACCCCGGTGCCCGTTCGGTCTTTATAAAGTGAATGGCGATCTGCTCCCTTTTTAACATCCATACAGAGTCTTTAACGGGTACAAATTCATTGAACAAGCTGATACTTTTTACCAGGTTCACATCCTCTCCGGTCCGCATTCTCATGCTTATCTGTTTGATGGCAAAAACCGAATCGGCCACCCACATTTCACCCTCCAGTAATAACTCTTTTCTTTTTTCTTTTGGAATGAACCGGATCTTATAACATTTGATATGACTGATGTATTGGCTGTCTACCATGTAATAGGTATAACTGCTTAGTCCTAACTGAGAAGCCGGAGAGACAAATTGCCGCGAAAGAATTTCTATAAAGTCGTTATAAATGTCGATATTAGTATATGTGTTTCCCAAAAACTGCGAAACATTGACATCGTTTATACCTGAAACCTTAGATGCTTTAATGACCTCTCTTAGAGAAGGCAATGGTGTTCGGGCATAATGAAAGTCGCTTACCGTTTCTGTCAGAAAAAACGGGAGAAAGGGGCGCATTTCCGAGAGGCTATCAATGTTTTTGAAGATAAATCTGAATGGCCTGAAAAGCTTACGGCTTTGAAAGCGATCGCTGAGCTCTTCCAGTTCAACCTGTATCTTAGTATAGGCTTCAAAGCGATACGAATTCAGCTTTTTACGGTTGTGTGCGTGTTTGAGAAACACCACTCTGTTAGCAATGTCCAGGGCTCTGCTTTCGCTGCGACCAATGAGTATCTGCTGCTTTTTATTGTAAACGGCGCGCTCCAGTTCAAAGTTAAGAACCTGGGCCTGTAAAGTCTTTCGCACCCTGAGAGACATGGATTGATAGCCAATGCAGCCCGCAACGAGAGAATCTGAAGTTTTCTTTAGTTCTAAAGTAAAATAGCCATCAAAATCTGTTGACAGACCGTGTAAAGCGCCCTTAAATTTTAAATTGGCAAAGGGTATGCCCTCATTAATTTCTTTATCTGTAACCCTGCCGGTTACAATGATTGTTTGTGCAAGAGCTGTAGCCAGGGAACAAATGAACACCACCAAAATCAATATCACGCGCCTCATAACAGTATTGCAGTATTTAAATCCGGGCCCGGGGTTAATAATAAAACGATCAAAATACAACCAACCTTATTAGCGAAATCCTATTTTCGATTTCAACTAATATAGCATATTATGAGCGAAATAAAAATAATCTCTTATAACGTCAATGGAATCAGGTCGGCCATTACCAAGGGTTTTGTTGAATGGTTGAAAAAGGCCAACCCCGATGTAATATGTCTGCAAGAAATGAAAGTGCATAAAGACGACTTTGACCCAAAGCCCTTTGAGGCCCTGGGATATCACTGTTATATGTTTGATGCTGCAAAAAAGGGCTACAGCGGGGTCGGCATTTTTACAAAAATAAAACCCGACCACGTTGAAGTGGGCATGGGTTTGAAGCAGTATGACGACGAGGGGCGTATGTTAAGAATCGACATCGGCGACCTCAGCATTTTAAGCGTTTATTTCCCAAGTGGCACTTCAGGTGATGAAAGGCAATCTGTGAAGATGAAATTTCTGGATGACGTATTTGTGTACTTACACAAACTGTCAAAAACCAGGAAGAAACTGGTGGTTACCGGCGATTATAACATTGCCAATAAGCCTATCGATATTCATAACCCGGTGGCGAACAAAGATACTTCGGGGTTTAAACCGGAAGAGAGAGAATGGATGGATAAATATTATGATTCCGGTTTTATTGATACGTTCCGGCAGTTTAACCAACAGCCGCATCAGTATTCATGGTGGAGTTTTAGGGCAAATGCGCGTAACAATAATAAGGGCTGGAGAATAGACTATATCGCGGTAACTAAAAATCTCGAAAAAAACCTGCTGGATGCTTCGATCATGATGGACGTAGTACACAGCGATCATGCCCCGGTTTACTGTAAAATGAAGCTCTGAAACAACCGGGCCACTCACATCCATATTAAAAAAGCAAATGGGGCCGCCGCCTTTGTGAAATGAACGGAATTTTGTATCTTTAGAAAGTAGTTATCATGGTACTACTGTGGCGCAGACAATAATGCGCCGTTAAGCATATTTCGTTGCCTATGATAAAAGTGCTGGCCATTCCCCTCCTTCTTGTATATAGCATCCTTGTATATGGCCAGGATGCCGGTGAGGCAAACACAGAGAAGATCAGGGAGCACGCCCAAAACCTGAAAACTTTCGCTCAAAATGAAAAGGGTTCAACGCGAATTGGTATACTGATTGACATGAGCTTGCCCTCCCGCAAAAAGCGATTTTTTGTGATAGATCTGCAAAATGATTCAATACTGCTTGCCGGTGTTTGCGCGCACGGTCAAGGCAATGATGTTAATCGCGAAGAGGTCGTTTTTTCTAATAAGCCCGGAAGCTATTGTACCTCAGAGGGCCGGTATAAAATAGGTACAAAATTTCAAGGCGAGTACGGTACCGGATATCGTCTTCTTGGCCTTGATTCGACCAATAGCAATGCACTTAAGCGCGATATCGTTTTTCATGCTTACTACAAAGTGGCCGACGAGGAGAATGCAAATGTAGTTTGCCGGAGTAATGGCTGTCCCATGGTTTCTCTCGCTATTTTTAAGGAAACGGAAAAGCTCATAGACGCTGAAAGCAGGCCTGTGTTGATGTGGATTTATAAGTAAATTATGCGACAGCAACACAGAACCCGGCATCGGGTTGACTTTTCCGGCGATGTGAGCCCGGCCAAATATTACTCCAAAACACATTCAAAAATTAACAGTGAAGACATCCTTTGTTAATCGGCTAATGTTTGTTTTCTACAACAAAAGCCTATTTTTACCTTCGATTCCCACAAAGACCTTTATTTTTTTTAATCTATAACTCCAGTATATGAAGTACAAATTACTTTTGCTGCAAGTGGCTATGTTTTTTTCGGCATTTGTAGCCCGCGCCCAGGCCCCGCAATTAGTTAATTACCAGGCCGTGGTACGAAATGCTGCCGGAAGTCCTGTAGCAAGCGGCACCGTCGTTGCGTTGAGGTTTTCTATTCATGACCTTACACCTACGGGTACGGTAGTTTTTACTGAGACACATCTCGACACCGCCAATGAGTTTGGATTGGTTACTACTAAAATAGGCTCCGCAAGCAGCCTGGGTGTTGTTAACTGGGGAAGCGGGGCAAAATATCTGGAGGTAGATCTGGACCCTACCGGAGGAAACAATTTTGCACAGATGGGAACCTCCGAATTAATAAGCGTGCCTTATGCCTTATTTGCTGCAAATAGTGCCGCAGGTCCTCAGGGGCCGGCAGGACCACAAGGTGTAACGGGCAGTAACGGGCCTACGGGAGCAGCCGGCAACAATGGGGCTACGGGCCCAACCGGGCCATCAGGGTCGAATGGGGCTACAGGTGCCACCGGAACTGGTGGTGGAGCAACTGGCGCTACGGGCTTAGCCGGAGCGAATGGCACCAACGGTGTTACCGGTGCAACGGGCTCAGATGGCCCAACCGGAGCAACCGGTCCAACCGGACTTCAGGGTGCGACTGGCGTTGGTGGCGGAGCTACCGGTCCCTCGGGAGCAAATGGCACAAATGGTATTAATGGTGCTACCGGAGCTACGGGTCCTACGGGAGCGAATGGTACCAACGGTATTAATGGAGTTACCGGCCCAAGTGGTCAGGATGGAACTAATGGTACTAACGGAACTAATGGTGCAACAGGCGCCACCGGCCCGAGTGGTCAGGACGGAATCAATGGTACGAACGGAACGAATGGAGTAACTGGCGCAACCGGCCTGAGTGGTCAGGATGGAACTAATGGTACGAACGGATCGAATGGCGCTACCGGTGCCACCGGTCCTTCAGGTGCAGATGGCACCAACGGAACGAATGGAGTAACCGGCGCTACTGGCCCCAGTGGTCAGGACGGAATCAATGGTGCGAACGGATCGAATGGAACAACTGGTGCCACCGGTCCATCAGGCGCTGATGGCACCAGCGGAACGAATGGAGTAACCGGCGCAACCGGCCCGAGTGGTCAGGACGGAACCAATGGTACGAATGGATCGAATGGCGCTACCGGTGCCACCGGTCCTTCAGGTGCAGATGGCACAAACGGAACGAATGGAGTAACCGGCGCTACTGGCCCCAGTGGTCAGGATGGAACTAATGGTACGAACGGATCGAATGGCGCTACCGGTGCCACCGGTCCTTCAGGTGCAGATGGCACCAACGGAACGAATGGAGTAACCGGCCCGAGCGGTCAGGATGGAACCAATGGTACGAACGGATCCAATGGTGCCACCGGCGCTACCGGCCCGTCCGGTGCGAATGGCGCAACTGGAGCAACAGGCCCTTCCGGTGCCAATGGAACTAATGGTACAAACGGAGTGACGGGGGCAACGGGCCCAAGTGGCCAGGATGGAACCAATGGCACTAACGGCACGAATGGTGTTACAGGCGCAACCGGTCCTTCTGGTGTTGATGGCACGAACGGAGTGACGGGGGCAACAGGCCCAAGTGGCCAGGATGGTACCAATGGTACTAACGGCACGAATGGTGTTACAGGCGCAACTGGTCCTTCTGGTGTTGACGGCACGAATGGAGTGACTGGAGCAACCGGCCCAAGCGGCCCTACTGTTCTTACAGTCAGCAACACCTCTGCCGCCAATACATTGAGCACTACGGTCAATGGCATTACCGGGACCCCGGTTACCATTATAAATAGTGATAGCCTCGCAATTAATGGTGATTCGTTAACGTCTATCATCAACGGAGTAAGCTCTAACAGCATCGACCTTTCAGGTATTAATTGGGCACTGAAAGGAAATGCAGGAACGAATGCAACTACTAATTTTGTTGGAACTACAGATAATGCCGACTTGTCTTTCAGAACCGCCAATTTTGAAAACATACACATTAAAAGTTCTAACGGTGCCATAGGGATTGGGACTGCGACTCCGGACGCCTACTCCAATACCACCGCGAGACTGGATATAGTAGACACCACGAACGGGAATGCCAGCGACATTGAGCAACTGGTTGTTGGACCCGGTGGTGCTTCCTATCATACGTTTGCTGTAATGGGGGGCTCTTTGAGCGCACCCGCAGCTATGGCGGCCAATGCACGCATAGGATTTTTAGAAAGTCAGTATTATAATGGTTCTGGCTTTTCAGAGGCAACGGGAGTTCTTTTTTCAGGAGACGGAACCGTTTCGACAACAAGCACTCCGGGCAGAATCGATTTTTATACAACTCCGGTGGGAACTACAGCTCTGGCGGATAGAATGACCATAAAAAATAATGGCTATGTCGGAATCGGAACCACTGCGCCTTCAGCTTTATTACACGTTGTTAGTTCGAACTTTCTTGCCGAGGCGTTTCAATCGTCATCTACAATTGGAAACTGGATATCCATGAATAATACCACCGCGGGTTCGCAATGGTTCCACATGATAGCTACAGGAACATCAAATGGTGAAGGTGCCGGTAAGTTGCTTCTTACCGGAGGGACGGGACAAGGTTTCGTTTCTAAATATTTTGAAGTATTTAATGACACCACCGGTTATGTAGCGGTGGGCCATGCATATCCTGCCGCATATCTTGACGTTTACGGCAATGCGGGAGGTACCTCATCGTTGCTTTTGCGCAGTGGCAATTCCAGCGGTGGCAATTCCAGCAATCAGATATTAATGGGATATAATGGTACCAATACTTACGAACATGCCATTAAATCACGCCATAACGGAGGCGGGGCGAGTGGAAACTCCATTGATTTTTATCTGTGGAACCAGGGTACCGATGCCGTAGGAACTATTGGTACCAAAGCGGCCGTAACCATTGATGGAAACTACCGGGGTATGATTGGCGTCGGAACCACCACGCCCAAAAGTGAAATTCATATTTCTGATGGTAGCGCCAGTTTAAAGGCAGTTACCGACGGCGGCGGATACGGAGCCTCATTGTTGATTACCGACAATGTGATTCCGCGTATATATTTTGAGGCAGCAGCTCAGGGGACAAACCAAAAGATGATGGGCATTACGGCATTGAATCAAACCTTAAGCATTGGTGCATTAACGGACAATGCCAGTGCATGGACGGACCAGTACATTTTTACCGCCAACCGTAACGGACATGTGGGTGTAAACACAGGTAACCCCGATACCACTTTTGAAGTGGTGGGAGCCATACAAATGGTAAACGGCAACCAGGGAACCGGTAAAATAATGGTGAGTGACGCAAACGGAGTGGCAGATTGGGTTTCGCCAAGTGCCTCGGTTGTAGTTGCCGGTAATGGATTAAGTTACAGCGGCACTATATTAAACAGCGATTGGACCACCTCTGGCAATAATATCTACAATAATAACACCGGTAATGTAGGAATAGGTAACACCAACCCGGCTGCCACGCTTGACGTTAGCGGCAGCGCCACCATAGGTAGCGGTAACACGAACGGCGCCACCAGCTCACTGGTAACCGGTATTAATAACATTATCACCGGTGCTACAGATGTTTTGGTAGGCGGTGTCAACAACTTTGTGACCCCGGGATACGGACATTTGCTTCTGGTAGGTAATGCCGACACGGCTACAGGCAGTTGTAGTGCGGTATTCGGTTTTTTAAACAAAGCCAGTGCCTTTGAAGCCATTGCCACGGGCGACAGGAACGTCGTGAGCGGGCAAGCTTCGGTGGTGTTTGGAGGAAGCAGCAATGTAAGCGGCTGGAACAGTATCGCGGCAGGCTATCAGAATATTATTACCGGATATCAGTCAGCGGCGTTTGGCCAAAACGATTCAGCTAAGGGAACCAACTCCATGGCTTTTGGCAATGGTGCAGTTGCTGAATCTTATTCTGAAGTAGCTTTAGGCAATTATCCCACACTATATAGTCCAGTATCTACCGGTAGCTTTAACGGGGCTGACCGTATATTTGATATCGGTAACGGAACCTCCAACGGCTCTCGTTCAGACGCTCTAACAGTTCTTAAAAACGGTAACGTTGGAGTTAACACCAACGCACCGACCGGATTGTTGACCCTGCAGGACGGTCAGTACGATGGTAATGCTACGCCGGTCAACGGCTTGTATTTTCAGAGCAGTCTGGTAAATGGATTTGCCCATGCCGCGATATATGCAGTGGGTAGCTCAGGTTTTAACGGTAACCTCATTTTTGCAACAGATGGTGACAATACACAAAACTATAACCCGACAGAGAAAATGCGCATCACTGCAGCCGGAAATGTGGGTATAGGAACAACTAATCCCGGCTCAACCCTGACTGTGGTTGACCAGGGTAATTCAAATCAATATAGTGGCACTCTTTCTGTTTATGCTAATAACCTTACGCAAGGTGTTGGTATCGGGTATATGGGTATCCAGGCACTTGGCTCTAATACCAACCAGGATCTGGCCATTAATTCGAGAGGCTCCGGCAATATTATTATGGAAACTCAAGGCACTACGGGAAATGTCAGTATCGGTACCGGCAACGCTTTTTCTAAATTAGATATACTGGCCAGTGGCGGTCAGGACGTATTGATGGGCGGTGGAAATGCCACCGGCTCTGAGCTTAAATTCCTTTACGGCGGTGTAGCACATTTCTCCATTTACAACTCAGGGAACGGTGACCTTACTTTTGCAAACACCAGTGCCCTTTCGGAAACCAATTCAGCCGGTACTGCGTTGATGAGCATAACCAGCGGCGGAAGAGTAGGTATTGGAACCTCTACTCCGGCCTATCCTTTAGATGTAGAGGGAGGAGCCACCTACAATTACAACAACTATGGATATGTAACCAACAACAGCACCAACCCTACAGGATGGAGCAGCACTTCAGGCAATCAATCCTTTTCTATTTATGCCAGCGGCCGTATCGCTGCTACGGAGTTTGATGCCTACAGCGACAGCCGCATTAAGAAGGACCGCGTAAACAGCAATGCTGAAACATCCTTACAAACGCTGCTTCAATTACAACCGGTGGAATTTAAATACATTGATGAGGTAGAACATGGAAGCGACCGGAAGATGGGCTTTATAGCACAGGAAGTAGAAAAGCAATTTCCGCAGGCGGTTCAGACTTCTACGGGCTTTGTACCATCTGTTTATCAGATGTCAAAAAGCATCAGCTATGACGCAAGCAACGGCCAATTACAAGTTACAACCGAAAAACCTCACGGCTTTAAAGTAGGCGACAAGATTAAGCTGTTGACCGAGAAAAGCAGCAAGGTAATAAGCACAGTTACAGCAGTAAATAGTGATGAAACATTTACGGTAGGAGAATGGGCAGAACCTGGTTTAACCAGCGTGTTTGTTTATGGTAAGGAAGTGAATGATTTCCATACCGTTGATTACGACCGTATTTACACACTGAACGTAAGCGCTACCCAGGAACTTGCTGCACAATTAAAGGCAGCTCAGGAGAGATTAAAACAACTGGAAGCAGAAAATGAAAAACTTAAAGCCGGCAGCGCCCACCAGGAAGAGATCAACCAAACACAAAGTGAGTTGATGAAATCTATGAAGGCGCAAATTGATCTGATCAATGAAAAGCTAAATCTTACAACCGGGAAATAGTGATACTAACAGGTGATAGTGCGCAGCAATTGGCTCAGGCCGGTTGCTGCGTTTCTTTTTTACCCCAGAGCCAGGACAGCAGGCCGCCGGTAACCAAATGCCAGACACCCCAACTGGCGGCCACCAAAGCCATGCCGCCCATGCCATTGAAAAAGGTGAAGATAAGCACCAGCCCGAGGCCTGAATTCTGTACTCCGGTTTCAAAGGTGATGGTTTTGATATCGTTGAAGGGAAGACGAAGCGCTTTGGCGAATGAATAGCCGAAACCCAGGGCACAGGCATTATGAACAAAAACAAGAGGAAGAATGACCGGTGCGCTCTGTACAAAAGCATTGGCATTGCCGGAAAAAGCGGCGATGATAAAAAGGGTAAATGCAACCAATGAAAAAGTCTTCATCCATTTGTTGAGGCGGATGGCAAGTACCGGTTGATAACGACTGATAAGCATTCCGCAAACGAGGGGAAGCACGACAATTAAAAAGACCGTTCCAAAAACATCAGCTATGCTCAGATGAATGGTATGTAATAAAGCCGATGTGGCCGGGTTTAAACTTCCATATAAAGCAAAGTTGAGAGGCATAATAACAATAGCCAGCAAGTGCGATACAGAAGTTAGCGCCACCGCCAATGCCGTATTACCCTTTGCAAAATGGGTAAACATATTGCTCATATTACCACCGGGGCAACAACCAACCAGTATCATTCCCAAAGCGACAGATGGGATAGGGTGGAGTAGCAGCGTCAGAAGAAACGTTACCAGCGGCAACAAAAGAAAATGAGCCAGTAATCCCGCGATAGCGCTTTTCCGGTTTTGAATCAGCGCAGTAAAATCTTCGCGCCGGAGCTCAAGCGCAATGCCAAACATAATGATCGCCAGAACGATATTTAATACCCATAAACCCTGCGGGCTGAAGTGAATTTTAATAAGGTCGATATCGGGCATGCATGCACAATTTAATTCAATTGTCAGATCCTGCAATAACAACTCTTTTATCCCCGAGTTTTTGCACCAGGAAAAAAGTATCGCCGTCATGAAACCCCCAGATGGACAGGAAGTCATTCTTTGTATTTAATTTTAGCAGGGCTTCGCGCAATACCAGCCCGCTGTAACCCAGAAAGATCAGGTACTCAGTAAACTCTCTTTCCTCTTTGGTCCACGTATTTTTTTTCGAAAGGAGCTCAGAAAAATGGTAAAGCCCCTCTATCAGGTACGGGTCGGGAAAGTATTCACAATCGTAACACCAATTATCGCTTATTTCGTGTGGGTCGCAACTGAAATGAAAGCCAACCTCAAGGTTATGTCCCCGCCCTTTATCCATGTTCAGGGTATCTAAACCGAAATAAATCCCCTTTGTTAAAGGAAAATCGTTCATCACGCTCTGTAACCAATGCGTTGCCCCGAATATATCCTGTGCCAGGCTCATGTCGCGGCACTTATCCCAGATAGCAGAGTTTAACTTCTGCCCGCCCAGTTCAAGTATGTTATTCCAGGCTTTGCGAACATCAGGTTCATTCCTGATCTCATTCAGCGTTTGCGGTACCGGCAACTGCTCCCAATTCATATCTACTCATTTTTAATTTATCATCATGCCACCGACCAGGCCGCCAGTATTTCCCGTTTTCCCTCAAACGGTAACCGGCCATGCGAAGTGCTGAAATTATCAATAGCCAGCACATCGTTTTTCTTCCAGGGAAAGATAACGAGGTTCTTCCAGATAATATCCTCCACGTGTTTTACATAATTATCGGGCACCGGTGTTCCATCACCAAACAGCACATTCATACTTTGATCCATGGGTTTCGTAGTAAGCGACTTTGCTTTTACAACGGCGTTAAGAAAGACCGTCCAGAAAAGTGTTTTAGCACGGTGCTGATGGTTATGGATGTAACCATACTCCACAGGGGCGGCGGCGGGATGAAAAACCTGCAGGTGATTGAACCAAACTTTTTCGTGGGTTAATGGATGTTCTATTGTAGCAGGTGTTCGATGCTGCAGACGCAGGTTGCCGTTGCCCATCCACTCGTATTCAATTTCCTGTTCACGGCACTGGCGTTCTACATCGGCTTTGTCGTCGGTTAAAAATATCTCGTTCCATTTTTTCAATTCAAAAAGATTGAAACGGCTCTTTTTTTCAAGTCCGGAATAATTACGGACGGTGATGACTCCCTTTTTATCAAACTCCTGCCGGATGGCTGGGTCAATTTCATTGTAAACTTTTCTGAAATTACACAACGGCGTTTCGCCCCCGTACGCGGGTTCAATGTGACAATAAAAAAACAAACTCACCGGCGGATGTTTGGCGTAACTCATTTCGCAGTGCTGCATGATAGGGTAGTGCGGTGGTAGTTCACTGGCAGTATAAACGTGTTTTGTCCCCTTTACCAAATTACGCGGAGAGGTGCCGTAGTAACCGTCCTCCATGCGGGGGTCTATCAATAAGGCTAATTCCTCAAATTCTGCCGGGCTATTAATATCAAAACCACGAAACAGAACCGCCCCATTGTTATAGAACTTCTGCATGAACGACTCTCTGTTACTACGAATGTTATCTAACAGGGCCGCCTTGCTGGTTTCTCCGTTTTCCGGGGTCATGATGAGAGGCAAATGCTGGGCGTTCATATAAGATTCCGTCATCTGTGGTGGTTATGATGTGAAGGTAGGGAAATTGTTCTCTAGTATAAAGCTTTAGAAAGGACTTCCTAAACCCCCTCCAATCATTATCTTGCGCAAAAAATAAGGGAATGCTGGTTATAGGTATTGCAGGGGGCTCGGGCTCGGGTAAGACAACGGTGGTGAAGAAAATATTGAAAAGCTTTACCGCCAGGGAAGTGGCCATTGTACATATGGACAGCTATTACAAGGATAGCTCGTACCTGAGTATGGAAGAGCGCGCTAAGATCAATTTTGATCATCCGGATTCTATAGAATTCGATCTGCTATATAAAGACCTGCTTGCCCTGAAAAGCGGGCATGCCATTGAACAACCGGTTTATGATTTTATTACCAGCACCCGCCAAAAGGAAACGGTGCATACCGAGCCCAAGCATGTTATTATCGTTGAAGGAATTTTACTTTTTACCGACTCAAGGTTGCGCGACCTGTGCAATATCAAAGCGTTTGTAGATGCAGAACCCGACGAACGCATCATCCGCATCATTAAACGCGATATGGAAGAACGTGGGCGTGCTGTAAAGGATGTGTTAGACCGCTATGAGTTGGTTAAAAGCATGCACATCCAGTTTATTGAACCCACTAAGCGCTTCGCAGATATCATTATTCCACAAGGAGGAGAAAACCAGGTGGCCATTGATATGATGGTAGCAACTATAAAGCTAAAACTACAACAGGAAGGGGTTCATTAATGCCATGGAACGCTGATTTTCATTATAGTTATTATCAAAACAATGATTTAAAATTATAATTAATAATGATGATAATGAAGATCAGCGTTCCCTCCGCATCCTAAATCATAAACTCCAGGTCGTTATAATACTTAATTACCTTTTCGTAATAAGCTTCGTATTGAGGAAGGATATTATTGATGTCGAAAGTTTTGGCGTGCGCGTATGCGTTTTTCTTGAATTGCTTCAGCCGGTCTTCATCTTCTAAAATGTAAATAGCATTTTTTGCCATGTCTTCATAATCGCCTACCGGGCTCATAAAGCCGGTCTTTCCTTGTAAATTAATTTCGGGGATACCGCCGGCATTCGATGAAATAACAGGCACCTCCACAGCCATGGCCTCTAAAGCAGCAAGACCAAAACTTTCGGTTTCGGAAGGTAATACGAAAAGGTCAGAGACGGCTAACAGGTCTTCCACGGCATCCTGCTTACCCAAAAAGCGCACATGTTCAGAAATGCCAAGCTTACGGCAAAGCACTTCGCAACCGGTTCGTTCGGGCCCATCGCCCACCAGGAAGAGTTTGGATGGTATTTTTTTGAACACCAGATCAAACATCTGCACCACATCTTCCACCCGCTTCACTTTCCTGAAGTTGGAAACGTGTATCAGTATCTTTTCTTCATTGGGCGCAATGGCCTTTTTAAAGTGGTCTTTATCTGTTTTTTTAAAGCGAGAGAAATCGATAAAGTTGGGTATTACTTCAATTTCGCGCGTAATGCCAAAGTTGGCATAGGTATCTTCCTTCAGGCTTTTTGAAACAGAAGTAATACCATCAGAGTGATTGATAGAATATTCAACCACGGGCTTGTAACCGGGGTCTTTGCCAACCAGGGTAATATCCGTTCCGTGAAGGGTGGTAACAAAGGGCAAGTTATACCCGCGTTCTTTTAAAATGGAACGGGCAATAAGGGCAGATGATGCATGAGGAATGGCGTAATGAACATGGAGTATATCCAGCTTTTCATACCGGGCAACATCCACGATTTTACTGGCCAGGGCACTTTCGTAGGGCTGATATTGAAACAGGGGATAGTCTAAGGCAGAAACCTCATGGTAAAAGATATTCTCGTTGAATGAATCAAGACGAACTGGCTCCTGATAAGTGATAAAATGCACTTTATGTCCCTTACGGGCCAGCGCCTTGCCCAGCTCAGTAGCTATAACTCCGCTACCTCCGTAGGTAGGATAACAAACAACGCCAATATTCATGTGTATCTTAATTTGATTGCTCTAATGTAAACAGTTTGGGTTAAGAGAATGAGAACAGGTGGATAAGGTGATTTGTTCTCCTTTAATAAGGCGATAATGTAAAAAGGGACTTAAAAAATATGACCAGGAAAGGGGCCTCCACTTTTCGCTGTTTTTTTCAAAGTGTAAACACATAATTAAATGATTTACAACCAATTGCAAGAGCGTAGGCGCTAAAAAAGTATAAATACCGTACCCCTTTGATGGAAGATCCTTGCTGTGCAAGGTGGGCTAATTGCTTGTAGTTTTTCTATACTTTAAGCCCAAATTAAGTGTGATTGCACCGACCAGGTAGCATGAAACCAAATTTTGGATATGGCCCTGTCCGGTTTCAAAAATGGCGGAATAGGTTTCGTTTAAACCGGCGAGAAGAACAAGGGTGCCACACACTATAAGAAAATTTGCTGCTGCTTTTTTCACCTTTCAAATCAACATAATTTCATCATAAAAATCATAATTGATCAGCGTTCCATTGTATTTTAATTTTACTTCGGCAGCGCCTTATAAATGATCTCCTGAAGGTCAGTTCGTATCCCCATCTTAACCAACAACGCATTTTCTGCGTTGGGGTAAACCCGGTTTGATAAGAAGATATACGTGAGGTTATTTTTGGGGTCGCTCCAAACACAGGTGCCGGTAAAGCCGGTGTGCCCAAAAGAAACAGCCGGAGTACCATCATAACATGGCGAGGCTTTGGTAACGTCCGGTTCAGGCTTATCGAAACCAAAACCGCGACGAGATATTTTGGATTGCCGGGCGGTGAAAAGAGCAATGGTCGATGAATCCAAAAACCGTTTGCCATTATAGGTCCCGTTGTTCAGCAACATCTGGAATAATGCCGCCAGGTCAAAAGCATTACTGAACACACCCGCATGGCCGGCCACTTCTCCATACATCGCAGAACCCGGGTCGTGCACATGGCCCTGCACCAATTGCTTGCGGAAGATGGTATCGTTCTCGGTAGGCATGATCAGCTCGCGCCTGAAATGTTTGAGCGGTTTAAAGCCCATGCGCGAAAGACCCATGGGTTGGTAGAAAGTTTGGCTTACGTAATCATCCAGCTTTTTACCTGTCAGCTGCTCAACGATCTTTTGCATGATATAAAAATCGTTATCGCTGTACACGTATTTAGGGTGAGCGTCGATGGGTGAGTGAACGATAATATCCCACATGGTATCGGGATAATCGTTTCGGATAAACATACTATCAGCTATTTGCACGCTAAAATTTGGCTCAGATACTTTGCGGTAATATTTATCGAAGTTATTGCCTACGGTGGGTTTGTAAAACATGAAAAATGCTTTGAGGCCGGCCTGGTGGGTCAGCACATCGCGCAGTTTTAGATTTTTGATGGTGGCGTCTTTCGGAAGATTGAGGTAGTCACCCACTGTTTTGTCGAGGCTTAGTTTTTTCTGGTCGTACAACTTCATCACGGCCATGGTGGTAGCGGCTACTTTGGTGATGGAAGCCAGGTCGTACAAATAGCTGGGTTTTACTTTTTCAGTAGTTTCATAATAAGGCGAGCCGTAACATTTATTCCATATCACTTTGCCGTCTTTAGCCACCAATAACTGGCAACCGGGATATGCTTTGGCATCAATTCCCTTCTGGCAGATAATATCCATTCTTTTCAGCTCAGCAGTCTGCATGCCAACTTCCTCGGGAGAAGAAAGTTTGAGGCGATAAATGGTATCCACCATAGTACCCGTCTCGGCAGGGAAAGTTTTGGATGCGGTTACCGGTAAGCGCCCGGATATTTTTTCTGCACCAAAAAGCGCATTCGCAGCTACGAGGTTGGATGTTTCATTGTCTTCGTACGCCTCCAAAACCCAGGGCATAAAATCAAAATTGTGCAGGCTATATGCATTGCCAAAAACAACGAGCACAACCTTAGTCCTTCCGGATAAGTTTTCAATGAATTTTCTTTCGGCGTCAGTAACATTATAGTCTTTAATGGCCTGCCGGCTCATACCATGCAGGTCGATAATAACGAGGTCGTAAGTGGCCAGGGTTTCAAACAACTCGTTAAATGCCTTCTCGCTTTTTTCCAAAGGCTCGTAATAAAAATCCATTTCCTCAAAGTTGTTGATGCTTCGTTGAAATGTGGAGGCGTTGCTGAGGCCAATAGAAAGCGATGCCACTTTTTTGTAGTTCCAGTTGCGCAGGGGTAATTTGTTATCCTGGTTGGCTGCAATGGTAATGGCCTGCTCGAATAATTTTTGGCGCAGTAACTTTGCATTGCTGTTATTGATATCCTTCATCAGGTTATCGGGTGCTGTATGTTGCGGCTTATTGAGGCCCAGCTTATATTTAAAGGCAAGCACTTTTTTAACCCTGCGCTCAAGTTCGGCAGGGGCAATGACTCCGCTATCAGCAGCAGATTTTATTTTGTTGATTCCTTCACTGGCATCTTCACTAAAAACAAGAATATCATTGCCGGCCATAAAGGCCATCGAGTCCACGGTGCCGGGTTTGTGTGCTGCACTAACGCCTTTCATGTTCAGAGCATCACTAAAAACAAGGCCATTGAAGTGAAGTGAATCCTGTAGCAAGGTGGTCGCGATCTTATGCGAAAGGGATGCTGCTGAAGCTGAGTCGGGGTCAAGGGCGGGCACGTTCAGGTGGGCCACCATGACACTGCCCACGCCATTGTTGAACAGTATCTTGAAGGGGTACAATTCAAGACTATCAATGCTACCCGCGCTTTTCATCACGCTGGGCAGCTGCAAATGCGAATCTTTATCTACATCACCATGACCGGGAAAATGTTTAGCACAGGCCAGTACACCTTCATCCTGCAAACCGTACATGTACTCCAACCCCTTAAGCGATACTTTGTATTTGTCTTCTCCAAAACTGCGCTCGTTGATGACCGGGTTGTTGGGGTTGTTGTTGACATCTACTACCGGCGCAAAGTCGATGTTAATACCCATGCGTTTGCATTCGCGACCTATTTCGCGACCCATATCGTAGATGAGTTTGTTATCGCTAATGGCACCCAGGGTCATTTGTTTAGGGAAAGAAATGGTCGAGTCCAGTCGCATGGCTAATCCCCACTCCCCATCTATTGCTACGAAGCTTTGTACTTTCGAGGAGTCCTGTATTTTGTTGGTCCACTCCACCTCTTTGTCGGGTTGGCCTTTAAAAAAGATAACTCCGCCCGCTTTGCCCTGTGCTATTCTGGTCAGCACAGTATCCATGTTATAATCTTTGCCCTCGGTATAGGCAGCCAGCATAAAGAATTGCCCGATGCGCTCTTCAGGAGACAGACGGTTGTAAACAGAGTCAACCCATTTTACACAAGCCGGGTCATTTCTCCAGTTGCGAAAATCAGGTGCCTGGGCCCGGGCAAACAAATGGCTAACGACCAGCACAAGGCACATCATCAGGTGGTTCAAATTAAAAGGCGGTCGTTTTTTCATAACAAGCAGAAGCAATACACGGGTTCGCTCAAAAGAACAAAACATTTGTGAGGGGATTGATTTGTAATTGAACGAATTCTCTACGTTTTTATGTTGATGAACACAAAAGTTGGCAGTGATCTGATTTTAGTCGTTTCCACTACCGGTGGCTCTAATTATAAAAATTAACAAAATGAAAATATGTAATAACGGGTAGCTGCGGTATATTTACAAGGCTTTTTCATGGGCAGAAATGATCGTGAAAGAAGAAGCTATGGTTACAATTTGCTGAACAAAATGAGGACGAAATGAATAAAGGATACTTTTTGCTATCGGTGCTTTTATGTCAGGTGCTTTTATGTCAAACGCTGAGTGCACAATGGACGAGCACCAATATGATCCGTTACCGCGAAGCTAACGCTGTTTGCATCATCGACCAGGAAACTGCCGTAGTAGTCGGGGGGAACGAGAGAAATGACAGCATTGAATCGATTTGCAGAACAGGCAACCGCGATACAACCTGGAATTCGATCATGGATTCCGTTAGGCCATGGTTATCAGGTGTCGCGTTTTCAAGTGCAGGAGTGGGGATTGCCGTTGGCGAAGGAGGCACCATACTTCGTAGCCCGGATGCCGGTGTTACCTGGCAAAGGGTCAACCTAACCGGAGCGGCTGCCGGCAGGAATTTTAACGGGGTGTGTTTTGCGAATGCCACTAATGTTTATGCGGTGGGAGGCAACTTAACCAATAACAGCGTTCAAACCATTATTAAGTCTACCGATGCCGGGCTGACATGGACCTTGCAAATGGACCTGCCCGGAAGTTGGCTGCATGCGGTTTATTTTACCAGCAGCAACACAGGTTATGCGGTTGGAGATAACGGAGTGGTACTTAAAACCACGAATGGCGGCGGCGGTTGGGCTCCCCTTACCTTAACGGGCAACTTCGCCACGCGGAATTATAACTCGCTGCACTTTTTTAATGATAACACCGGTTTTATCATTGGCGGGTATCCCGCCAATGATTCTATTGAAACGATATTAAAGACCACAGATGGCGGTGCCACCTGGCAGGTGACCATGGACCAGTTGGGGCCTATGTTCAACTCCATCAGTTTTGGCGATTCAACACATGCCTATGTAGTTGGTAATTCTGCCACCATCATGTTTAGCGGCGATGGCGGCAACAACTGGAATAGTGTCAATTTGGGCGCTGTTGCACCTCCTGATTCGCTTAATTTAAACGCAGTCTTTTTTCTGGATAGCGCTTATGGTCTGGCCGTGGGTCAAAATGGTATCATTCTTCAATATGCCGGGTCGTTGCTAACCCAGCCACAGGTAATTACGCAACAGGCCACACAGGTAACCACTTCTGGTGCTCAGTTAAACGGATTGGTGAATGCCAATAACACGCTTACGAATGTCTGGTTTGAGTATGGCACAACCATTTTTCTGGGGGATACTGTTTTTACAAGTCCTGCAACGATAAACGGGAATTCGGTTCAATCTTTTACCGGCCAGGCAACCGGGCTTTTGCCTAATACGGTTTATTACTACGCTATTTACGCGGGTAATAATGCGGGCGTGGTGAAGGGAAATATTCAACAGATATATACTGCAGACTGCGAAATTCCCAATTGTAGTTTTGAGGTATGGGATACCTCGTATGTGTCAACCCCAACGGGTTGGAATATACTTGGCAAGGTGTCGAAAGTGACTTCTTATAATGGAAGTACAGCGGCGCAGTTAACCGGTGATTCGGCCACGGGCAACCTTGCAGGGGCTGTAATATTAGGAACTAACCAGGGCAATGGCGCCGGCTTTTCCGGAATTACAGGCGGAATTCCTTTTGCTGCCCGTCCGGACAGCCTAATATTACATGCCAGGTACGAAATAGCTTCGGGAGATAATGCCCTTATTATTTTATTGTTGAGGAAAAACGGGGTGCTTATTGATACAGTTATATTACCTCTTTCCGGCAGTACATCAGGAAATTGGGTAACACTTGAGCTGCCGATAACATACAATTCCGGCCAGACTCCGGATAGCCTGGTTGTTGGTGTGGTCAGTACAAATCCATTTTCAGCAAGCCCTAACCCCCACAATGTACTGGCCATTGATGACTTCACTTTTGTGGGAACGAATATTTTGCTGCCCGATTGGAATTTTGAGCAATGGGATTCCGTGGCTCTTGAAATTCCCCGATATTGGTCAACCGGAAATGCCCAGATAAGCACGGTTAATACTGTGCAAATTGCCCAATCGCCAGATGTTGAATCGGGAAGGTCAGCCCTTTTATTGGCCGGAGGAGAAGCGCTGGAGGTCGGCAATATTCCAAATAATGTTTACTACAATCATCCGGCATTTCCTGTCGGCGACCGGCACAATACTTTTAATGGATATTTTAAATACTTCCCTGTAGGGGGAGACACATTACGTGCGAACCTGCAAATGTTTTCAGCAGGAGTGCCTATCGGTTATATGAGCCTGATCGTTGACACAGAATTATCGGTGTATACCGCGTTGAGTGCCGACATTAATTACGGCGTGCCTTCAACCGTGCCCGATAGCGCCAATCTTCAGATACAGATCAGCAATAGATCCGGATCGCATGGAGGCACGCGGGCCTATATCGATGCATTGAGCTTTGACGGATTTAATGTGTCTACTGCCATTAGCGTAAGTCCCTCCAGCAATTTTAGGGGAATATCTCTACTCATCTATCCAAACCCGGCCAACAGCGCTGTGACTTTACAATGGGAGCAGGAGCAAAAAAGCCGCATCGAAATTTTTGATTTGGAGGGAAAACCGCTTTTTGCAACCTGGGTGAATTCAAACCGGGCAGAGGTCAACATTAATGAGCTTTCTGCAGGAGTTTATATTGCCAGGGTGACCAACGAAACCGGTGTTGTTAACCGCCAGTTTGAAGTAGTGCGATAACTGGTTTTACTCCGGGAGTATGGCCATAGAGAAAAACTGTCTGTATTTCAGGGTTTTTTAAAAGACTTCAGTGCCAAATGGTTAAATTTGCGCGCTCATGGACATTATCCGTCTTCTTCCCGACAACATAGCGAATCAAATTGCCGCAGGTGAGGTTATTCAACGACCGGCATCGGCTGTAAAAGAGTTGATGGAAAACTCCATTGATTCAGGTGCCACGCATATTAAGCTCATCATCAAGGTGGCCGGCAAAACGCTGATACAGGTGATTGACAATGGCTGCGGAATGAGCGAAACCGATGCCCGGATGAGTTTCGAAAAACACGCTACCTCCAAAATACGTTCGGCTGAAGACCTTTTCAATATCCGTACCATGGGTTTCAGGGGTGAGGCTTTGGCCTCTATTGCGGCCATTGCCCAGGTGGAGCTGAAGACCCGGCAAATGGGCGAACAGCTGGGTACCTGCGTTGAAATTGAAGGCATGAAAGTTACCAGGCAGGAGCCCTGTCAAACGCCGGAAGGCACTTCTATTGCCATCAAAAATTTGTTCTACAATGTTCCCGCCCGCCGCAATTTTTTAAAAAGCGACCCCGTTGAACTGAAAAATATCATCGATGAGTTTCAGCGCATTGCTTTGGCGCATCCTAAGGTGGGTTTTCAGCTTTACAATAATGATTACGAAATGTATCATTTAAAGTCCGGCAACTTAAAGCAACGGGTGGTAGCCATATTTGGCGATAGCTATGCTGAGAAGATTGTACCGGTAGAAGAGAAAAGCTATGCCCTCCACGTTTATGGTTTTGTGGGCAAACCGGAGTTTTCGAAAAAGACCAGGGGAGAGCAATTTATCTTTGTCAATAACCGGTTCATCAAATCGCCTTATCTCAATCATGCTGTTTCGATGGCGTTTGAGCAGATGATGCCGAAGGACCAGTTTCCCTTTTTTGTGTTGTTCCTGGATATTGACCCTACCAAGATCGATATCAATGTACATCCTGCCAAGCACGAGATCAAATTTGAGGACGAGCGATTGGTATACACCTTTGTGAACCTGGGTGTGAAGCATTCACTGGGTGCGTATAGTGTATCGCCAACGCTGGACTTTAACCAGGAGTCGCACCTGACACAGGGTGGAGCATTCGACCAGCAACCACGCACCTGGCTTGAAATTACCCAGCACGCCGTGCAACATAAAGAGGCTAAAAAATTCGCGCCGCCTTCTAATTTTCAAACGTTCAGTCAGCGGGAGGAAAATAATCTGAAGAACTGGGAGCAGGCTTTCGATACTGTAGGTGGCGGAAGTAAGCAACTTACGGTGAAGCAAGAAGAAACGAGTGAAGCTCCGGCCCTTCAAAATGCGGGACAGGAAGAACATGCCATAGAACCTGAGTTTATTAAAGAAGCGGTACCGCCGCACCAGATACAACGGCGCTACATTGTTTCGCAAATTAAGAGTGGTTTTATTTTGATCGACCAGCAGGCAGCACACGAGCGCATTATGTTTGAGCGCTATTTGAAACTGATAGAAAAGAACAGGAACGAAAGCCAGCGACAGCTTTTCCCTCAAAGCTTTGAACTGAATGCCGCCGATAACCAGATATTATTAGAGATACTTCCCGAAATAAACAACCTGGGTTTCGACATACAAGAGTTTGGCAAGAACAGTTTCGTTATCCATGGTTTCCCCGCAGATATTTTGCAGGGAGATGAAAAGAAAATGATTGAAGAACTGATCGAGCAGTATAAAATGAACTCATCAGTTACCCGGCTTTCCAAACGCGAAACGCTGGCCAAATCGCTGGCCAACAGTTCGGCCATCAAAGCGGGTAAAGTATTGTCGGTGCAGGAAATGAAAACCTTAATTGACGAGCTTTTTGCCTGTCAGAATCCCTACACTGCACCCAATGGTCGCTTTACCTTCATTACTATCAACAATGATGAGTTGGAGAAGAGGTTTGAGAATAAGTAACCTGCGCTTACCGAAACGGTTTCGGTTGGCGGGGAGGCCGCAGATGTTCGGAAGATGCACTTACCTCTTTAGGGTTCTATAATTGCAAGATTCTCTCCACCCCCTGCACCCCCGTGTTTGAACCGGGTACATAGTATACAGGGTTCCGGGTACATGGTATACAGTTTTTTTTCGCTTCGCTTGAAAAACAAAGTGCGAAATGCAACCTTCCGAACACCTAAGGCGGGGAGGCCAACTGAAAGGTGGTATAAATAAAAATGGGCAGAAGAAACTTAATTTCTCTGCCCATTTTGGTGAATTATTTCAGTAATTAATTCGCCAGTTCGCTCATAAACTTAATGCGTACCAGGTGTATGTTTTCCGGTTCCACATCATCGGCTTTGAATTCTTCGAAGGCGGCGTCTAATGAGTCGGTCTCAGCGGTGCGGAAGTATTCGTAAATATCGGCGATCAAATCCTCGTCAAGAATATCATTGAGATAGTAGTCGATATTTACCTTGGTTCCGGAGTTGACTATGGTCTCAATTTCATTGATCAAAACACCGCGTTTCATGCCCAGCATCTTCGCTATTTCGTCAATCGAAATGCGCTTGTCGATAGCCTGGATGATACGGACCTTGTCGCCGCTCTTGTTCACCACGCTCTTCACCACAAAATCGGTTGGACGCTCTATCTCATTTTCATCTACATACTTGCGGATAACATCGGTAAACTTCTTGCCGTATCTATCGGCCTTGCCTTTACTTACGCCTTGAATGTTGATCAGCTCATCTAAAGTAATGGGGTACTTGGTGGCCATTTCATCCAATGAAAAATCCTGGAAAATGACATAAGGTGGCAGGTTGTTTTGCTTGCCCACCTGGCGGCGCAGGTCTCTTAATATTTCCAACATAGCAGGGTCTAATGCTCCGCGTGAACCGGAACCATCATCTACCACCACATCGGTTCCATCATCTTCGTAATTGTGATTGATAGATACTTTTAACGGCACCGGTTTCTTTAAAAAGTCGTGGCCGCCTTTGGTTATCTTCAAAATGCCGTATTGTTCAATGTCTTTATCTAACAAGCCCATTAACATGGCATGGCGTATCACTGAGTTCCAGTAATGTTCGTCCTGGTTGGCGCCTTTGCCAAAAAATTCAAGCTTGTCGTATTTAAAGTCGGTTATTTCTTTTCCTTTTTTGCCTAAAAGTACTTTGACCACGTAAGGCAGGTCATGATTTTCTTTCAGGGCCTGTATGGTCTTGATCGCCAGCTTAACGCTATCGGTCACATCCAGTTTTTCTTTTGGATGGCGACAGTTATCGCACATCTTACCGCAATCCTTATCATTAAATCCTTCGCCAAAGTAGTGCAACAGGAATTTTCTTCTGCACTCAGCCGATTCTATATAGGCAACCGTCTCATTGATCAGCTGAATATTCCGTTCTCGTTCGGCCACGGTTTTATCGCGCAGCAATTTTTCGAGTTTCGAAATGTCTTTGTAAGAAAAGTAAACCACGCATTCACCATCGGCACCATCGCGACCGCCACGGCCGGTTTCCTGGTAGTAGTTTTCCAGTGACTTTGGAATGTCATAGTGAATTACAAACCGGATGTCCGGCTTATCGATACCCATACCAAAGGCGATGGTGGCAACTATCACATCCAGTTCTTCCATCAAAAAGGCATCCTGGGTTTGGGTGCGCACTTTGCCATCGAGCCCGGCATGATATGCCCCGGCTTTGATGCCATTAGCGCGGAGCACCTGCGAAAGCTCATCGGCCGTTTTACGGTTAATGACATAAACAATACCCGATTTCCCCGGGCGCTGTTTAATGAACTGCACCATGTTCTTAATGGCCAGCTGAGGTGTCTTTTTGGGTCTTATTTCATAATACAGGTTCGGCCTGTTGAAGGACGAAATAAAAATATTGGGCTTAACCAGCTCCAGCGTTTTAACAATATCGCTTTGCACCTTGGGTGTAGCGGTAGCAGTAAGGGCTATTAATGGAAATTTCTGGTCGAGTGCCTTGATGATCTCATGTATACGGCGGTATTCGGGCCTGAAATCATGGCCCCATTCCGAAATACAATGTGCCTCATCAACAGCAATAAAACTGACCTTGATCTCTTTGAAAAGATCGACGGTTTCCTGCTTGGTCAGGGTTTCGGGGGCCACGTACAGCATTTTGGTTTGACCACCTTTAATGTCTTTAATAACCACATTTCGTTCGGTACGGCTAAGAGAGGAGTTTAAAAAGTGGGCGATATTGTCCTGGGAGGAGTAGTTTCTGACCAGATCCACCTGATTTTTCATCAAAGCGATCAGCGGAGATATGATAATGGCCACCCCCTCGCTCATAATAGCGGGTAATTGATAACACAAAGACTTTCCGCCCCCTGTGGGCATAATAACGAACGTATCTTTACCGGCCATCAGAGATTTGATGATCTTTTCCTGATTACCTTTAAATTTGTTAAAGCCGAAGTATTCCTGAAGCCCCTCTTCAAGCGACATTTGAGCTACTGCCATGGGTGTACTGTTTTAATGAACAAAAGAATCAACGTAAAAAGTCTAAGTCGATAAGCGTTTTTTCCTTTTTTAAAGTTTGGTCAAGTTAATAAACATTTTTGACGAAAGGGCAGCGAATTTACAAACAAGATTTTTTTCACCAGCGTTTATGTATTTTTGCGGGCTTTCGATTAACAAAATTTCTATTTGATGGGCAATGTTTATGTAGTTATCATGGCCGGGGGGATCGGTAGTCGCTTTTGGCCCAAGAGCCGTACGGGTAACCCCAAACAGTTTCTGGACATATTAAACACCGGAAAAACGCTCATTCAGCTTACTTACGATAGATTCAGGACAATTGTTCCGGAAGAGAACTTTTATGTGGTAACAGCTGATGACTATGAAGAGTTGGTAAAAGAGCAGTTGCCTGAACTGATGGACTACCAGATACTGAAGGAGCCTGTTAGAAGGAATACGGCACCCTGCATTACCTACGCCTGCGATAAAATTTACCAGCGCGACCCCAATGCAACGGTCATTATTACCCCCGCGGACCACTTAATATTGCAAGAGGACAGGTTTTTGACCGTCATTGCCAAGTGTATTGATTTTGTGAGTCATAATAACCTGTTGGTTACGATTGGCCTTAAACCAACCAAGCCATCGACCGGCTACGGGTATATTCAATATTTAGAAGGAGAGACGGGAACGGAGTTCTTTAAGGTTAAAACCTTTACAGAGAAGCCCTCGCTGGAAATAGCGCGCACTTTCATTAAAAGCGGCGACTTTTTATGGAATTCGGGCATGTTTGTGTGGAAGGCCAAAACCATTTTGGAGGCCATCCGTAAATATTTGCCAGAAATTGGTGACGCATTCAAAGAAGGGGCTACTTACTATAATACAGCCGGTGAGGCCAATTTTATTAAAGATGCCTATTCGCAGTGCACCAACATATCAATTGATTACGGGGTGATGGAAAAGGCAGATAATGTATACACCATACCTGCGCAGTTTGGCTGGAGCGATGTGGGCTCGTGGGGTTCTTTATATGAAGCCTATGAACATGATTACCTGGGCAATGCTGTTGCGGGTAAAAATGTTAAGATATACGACTCAGCCAACAACATGATCATGGTACCCGAAAACAAGCTAGTGGTGCTACAAGGCCTTCGCGACTTTTGTGTGATAGATACCGGAGACGTGTTGCTGATATGCGAAAAACAGCAGGAGCAGGAAATAAAACAGATCACCGTGGATCTGAAGGTGGCAGACCTGGATGAGTATTTGTAACCCGGCCCGCAATAATTTTATTCAAAGCTAACCGCAGGTATGCACCGGCGGCAACGAAAACTAACCATGAATTTTCCCTCTACTATAAACTCCAAGCTCCCCGCTGTCGGAACAACCATTTTTACAACCATGTCGGCGTTGGCCCGCGAGCATGATGCTATAAATTTATCGCAGGGCTTTCCGGATTTCAGGCCACATCCGCTTTTGATAGAATCGGTAGAAAGAGCGATGAAGGGCAATTTTAACCAGTACGCTTTGATGGCCGGTTATTTACCGCTGCGCGAAAAAATAGCAGAGAAAGCACAAGCCCTTTATACCTGCGCTGTTGACCCGGAAACGGAGATCACCGTTACCGCAGGTGGCACCCAGGCCATCTTTACGGCCATACTATCGGTTATCCGTGAAAATGACGAAGTGATATTGTTTGCACCGGCATATGATAGTTACGCCCCTGCTATTGAGCTGGCCGGAGGAAAGGCTTTATACTATGACCTGGAGGCCCCCGAGTACCGGGTTAACTGGACCAACGTAAAAAAGCTGATCAGCCAGCGAACTAAAATGATCATCATCAATACGCCTCATAATCCTTCGGGAACCGTGTTGAGTGCTTTTGATATGCAACAGCTGGATAAAATTACCCACGGTACCGATATTGTGATATTAAGTGATGAGGTATATGAGCATATTATTTTTGACGGGATAGAACACCAAAGCGTATTAAGGTTTCCGAAACTGGCTGAAAGAAGTTTTGTGGTGGGCTCATTCGGTAAAACGTACCATTGCACCGGTTGGAAGATTGGCTATTGCATAGCGCCCAAAAACCTGATGACAGAGTTTAGAAAGGTGCACCAGTTCAATGTGTTCAGTGTTAACTCTATTGCCCAGGTGGCCTATAATGACATTCTTCCCCGTAAGGACCTGTACCTGGAATTATCGGCCTTTTACCAGCAAAAGCGCGATTACTTTCAAAAGGCCATTCAATCATCACGGTTCAGGATGTTTAAATGCGAAGGCACTTATTTTCAATTGGTGTCGTACAGCAAAATAAGTGATGAGCGCGACCTTGAATTTGTGCGGCGAATGACCCGGGATATGGGAGTTGCTGCGATACCGGTTTCTGTTTTTTACCGCCACAATATCGATAACAGTGTTATCCGTTTTTGCTTTGCCAAAGAAGAAGAAACATTGAAGAGAGCGGCTGACCTGATATGTAAGATTTAAGATCCGTAGGCTAATGTTGTTAAGTAAAGGCTTTGCTGGCCGTCTGCTTTAGCTGACGGGTTAAGCTACAGGCAGAAAATGGCTTTAGCCGAAACCCGACTGTGGCTAAAGCCGTCATTTTTTTGAGGTTTATTTCCGTCAGTTAAAGCACAATGTCATTAATTTAAGCCTAATTTATGAAGTCGGTCGTATGCGACCCCGTCTGGGGTCAAAGCTTTGTAGCGAGTATCTCTGCTATAAATATACGACCCCATCCGGGGTCGAACTAAGGCATTTTCGTTAAGTTAATTACATTGAGCTAAAGCGGACGGGTTAAATTGATTCTTAACATAACGACAAAGCCCTTAGCCTCAGGATAAACTTCCCGTTTTAAAGGTCATTTCAAAACGCGTTCCCTTGCCCGGTTGACTATCTACTTCAATTGTGCCATCAAATGCTTCTACTATTGACTTGACGATGTGCAGGCCAATACCGGTGCCCTCAACATGGTTGTGGAAGCGTTTAAATATGCCAAATATCCGGTGCTTATTGTGGGCCAGGTCAAACCCAAGACCATTATCCTCAATGATAAATTGTATGGTATGCTGATCCTTCTTTTTGCCCGAGAAGTGAATGACCAACGGCCTTGCCGGGTCCTGATATTTAAGGGAATTAGAGATGAGGTTGTAGAACAGACTTTGAAAATACACCGTAGGAAGCAAGGTTGTTGAAACCTCATCAACATTCACTAATAAACTTGCATTTTGAAGTGCCCCGGTTTCCAGTAATCCCCGGATGTTATCGAGTATCTTATCCAGTGGCAATTTTTCCTGCCCCTTGGCATCTTTTATCCGCAGGTTTTTGCGCAGTTTCAGAATGTCATTCAGCGCATTGTTGGTTTGCTGCATCTGGCGAATGACAGTCTTTTGCATTTCCAGCACTTTCATATCCTCATCGCTAATATTTTTTGAACGCGACAACACATCTACGAGGCCCTGCAGGGATAAGATAGGTGATTTGATGTCGTGTGCACTGATGAAGGCCAGCTGCTCGAGATAGTCGTTGGCGGTTTTGAGCTCTTCGTTGAGCCGGAGAAAGGTGATGTCGGTATACACACCAAACCAGGCTACTTTTTCGCCTTGTTCGTTCGAGATGGATTGTAACAGATTCATGACCTGTATCTTCTTTCCGCTACGGGTAGTTAAGATCGACTCACCCCGCCACGAGCCCTTATCTCCCCACAGGTCTTTTCGAACGGCTTCCCTGGCCTCAACGCTCATTTCAATGGTAAATAAGTCGTCGAGAACAAGAGGCTTGTCTGCGTTTTGTTCTACTTCAAATATCTTTCTGGCGGCGGGATTCATATGTTTAACAGAAAGGTCTTTACCTCCATAAACAACGGCGTCGGGCATAATATTGAACAATTGAGCCTGCTGCGCCAAACGTGCTTCTGCTTGCTTTCTCTCAGTATCTGAATCGTTCAGAGTTCGGGCCAAAAACCATAAAACAACCAGGAACACCAACACAATACTAGTGGTAAGCACGGCTGCCCCGAATGCCAGGGAAAGATGCCACCGGCCGGCCAGGATAAGTCCGATATAACCAAATACAAGCGGAACACCAATACCAATGGGTATAAGGGGGCGCGCAATTTGTCCTCCCAGGTTGCGGCTGCCAATAACTGCCAGGAGGCCTATATCACTATTTTGAAACAGCATACCCAGTGAGAAGCACATGAAACAAACACCCGTTGCCGGAGCCACCGACATGTAAGGGAGAATCCCATAGAACTCCTCTACGTGGTACACAAAACCGATAAATACAAAGGTGCCAATGATGAAGCCCGAGAGGGCCATATAGTTGATGGCAATATCCGCCCAGCGTGGCTTTCTTTGCGCGAGTAAAAGACTGGCTCCGGTGATCAAAAAGCCATAGGCCGAATTAATGAGCGAAAAAGGGTCGCTGTGTGCAGGGGTGCTTTTATCGGCGATGACCTTATCTCTGAACAGCCAGTAATTTATTTGCACGTCGATGCCGGCAATGGCCAGTATCTTAAATAACCCGACACATAAAACAAATACAGCAAGCATCCTGGCAAACAAGAACCACTTTTTACCTGCATTTATTTTGTACGTAAGAAAGAAAGAAACAGAAGCGGCAAATATGCTCAGCGCAGTTACCGGATTCATGATATCATTATTGGCAAAAGGCCGCTTGAACACCTCAATATCAAGCCACCAGCCCAACAAGGTTAATACACTGACAACAAGGGTTACCCCGATGAGATAACCGGATATTCTTTTCATCTGAAAACGAAATTTCTCACCATCCTTAAATATTACCTCAACCGCATGTTCTCTTATTGAGCTTTATGTTCGGCGTCGTATTTGTAAATCGTATAAAGTAAAGTTTTGCCCACTGCGTCGAGCGTGTTTTTGTCTATCACACTCATATTGTCGTTGTGTGTATGCCAGTAAGACGGAAACAGGTGTGAAGAGGAAGCTGCATCGTAGGCAATGATGTCGATAGTAGGTATCCCGGCAATTTTGTTCAGGTAATAATGGTCATCGGTTAGCGAGGGCGTGTTTTGGTTGCTGAAGTAATTAGCAAGGCCGATTTGCTGGGCGTTACTCCAAACCAGGTCCTGCACCCAGCCGGCCATGTACGCTGATGTGCCGTCGCGGGTAAAAACTGCGCCATGACCGGCGGCCATATCCAGTAAAATACCAAAGTCGGCTTTGTAGCCCGGAACATGAGGGTTACGGCTCCAGTACTGAGCGCCAAGGCAGTAAGTGTCTTCGTTGTCTGCGCTTGGGTTTTTAATGGTCACAAGGTCCGACAAGGTGCCGGTGTATCCGTAATCTTCGGCGTCATTAAAAAATATATCAACGCCGATGGATGAAGGTTTAGATTTCATAGCCCGGGCAACTTCCATCAATGTGCCGCAACCACTGGCGCCATCGCTGGCAGAGAGAATAGGTTTGTTGCGGTCAACTTTATCCTGGTCGGCCCATGGTCGGCTGTCCCAGTGTGAAGTGAGCAAAATGCGCGTTGTTGCTTTGGGATTAAAAGAAGCAATGATGTTGGTGCATTTTAAAACCTTGCCATCAAACGCTGTCACGTCGAAGGTTTGAACATATACGGTATCGGCCAGGGTTTTAATTTTAGCTATTAACCATTTGCCGCAGTCGTCATGTCCCTTTGAGTTCATGTTTCGTGGGCCAAAATCAACTTGCGTTTGAGTGTATGCGTAGGCTGAGTCGCTGTTGTAAGATGGAGGGTTTACCACCACCTCTTTTTTTGCAACCGGAGTTTGCTCAACCGGTTTGGTGGGATTGTTGCAGCTGCTTAGCAACACGATGCCAGCCACTACCGCTAAAGAAAAAATAGTATTCAACCTCATTTCTAAACTCTTGTTTCTAGACTCTGCCATCGATTAATTTTTAGTCCACGTTGTTCCGTCCTTTCCATCCTTTACCTGTATACCTACCTTCAACAACTCATCGCGAATTTTGTCTGAAGCGGCAAAATCTTTCTTGGCCCGTACGTCTTTGCGCAACTCCAGTATCAATCCCATCAACCCTTCAGTAATGTTGTTGTCCTGCTTTTCTTCCTTATCAATACCGAGTATGTCTTTGATAAAAGAAGTAAAGGTGTTTTTGAGTGTATTGAACGTTTCCTCATCAACGGTCGAAACGGAAATCAGGCCTTCTTTGTAAGAGTTTATTTTTTTAGCCATTTCGAACAAAACGGCAATAGCTTCGGCAGTGTTGAAGTCGTCATCCATTTTTTCGTAAACCTCTTTGCAGAGATTTTTTACCTCGGTGGTCTCCGCTTCACTTCGTTTCGCGGCATCGTTCACATAGGTCAGTTCCTGCAATACTTTATAGGCGTTCATTAAGCGGGCAAAGCCTTTTTCGGCCGCCTGCAGTGCTTCATTAGTAAAGTCAAGTGTGCTGCGGTAGTGTGCCTGTAACATAAAAAAGCGCACGGCCATGGGTGCATAGCCTTTATCGAGCAACGGATGTGTGCCTTCAAATAATTCGCGGGGCAAAAATGAGTTGCCTTTTGATTTGCTCATTTTGTCGCCGTTAACGGTAAGCATGTTGGCATGCATCCAGTAGCGCACGGGTTGTATGCCATCGGCACCCACACTTTGGGCTATTTCGCACTCATGGTGAGGGAATTTAAGGTCCATACCACCACCGTGTATATCAAACTGTTTACCCAGGTATTTTGTGCCCATGGCAGAGCACTCTAAGTGCCAGCCCGGTATGCCTTCTCCCCAGGGCGATACCCAGCGCTGCAGGTGATTGGGTGCCACGCTTTTCCAGATAGCAAAGTCTGCCTGGTTTTTCTTTTCTTCCTGTCCGTCGAGGTCGCGGGTGCCTTCCAAAAGGTCATCCACATTTCTTCCGCTCAACTCTCCGTACTTATGTTTCTCCATGTACTTACGCACATCGAAGTAAATGGAGCCTTGTGCTTCGTAAGCGTATCCGTTCTTCAAGATCTGCTTTACCATCTCTATTTGCTCCACAATGTGACCAGTGGCCGTAGGCTCGATGCTGGGAGGTAAAAGATTGAAGATGCTGCACACCTCGTGGAAGCTGTTAGTGTACTTCTGCACTATTTCCATAGGCTCCAAAGCCTCGAGTTTAGCCCGGTCGCTGATGCGGTCAACGCCTTCGCCGGCATCGTTGGTGAGGTGGCCGGCATCAGTAATGTTGCGCACGTAGCGCACTTTATAACCGATATGAGTGAGATACCTGAAAACCACGTCGAAGGTGGTGAAGGTGCGCAAATTGCCTAAGTGAACTTCATTATAAACGGTTGGTCCGCAAGAGTACATTCCCACAAAAGGGGGATTCAAAGGCACAAATAATTCCTTCTCACGCGAAAGGCTGTTATAAATTTTCAACTGATGGTCCATGCGATAAATATAAGGGGTTAAGGGAAATTTACCACTAAGCCGCCGGTGCGTATGGGAAAAACAAATACAATTTTAACGGCAAAAGACGCTAAGAGCGCAAAGGGAAATGCAAAAGAAGACTTTTCGGGCAATGCATTTTGACAACATGGTCAAAATGCCACGCAGGGCCCTCCGGCTCCCGAAACGGGAGAGCCGCCACCCTGAAATACCATCACCCGGTGTACTGCTGGTCTTTTTACTGCGAGGTTACGAACCGCAAAAAGAATTGCATGAGGTTTAAGTCTATGACATTGATTTTCACAAGTCAAAAGTTACAATAACGGGGTAGTGGTCTGATAATTCTTTTTTGATGACGCGGTAAGAATTGATCTTAAAAGAAGGGTCGAGCAAGGTATAATCAATACGGAAAATCGAAAACTTGTTGGAAAACGTGGGACCAAAGCCTTTCCCCTTTTCAACAAAAGCATCCTGCAAATTATCTTTTACCCGGTGATAGGTATATGAAACCGGCACATCATTAAAATCGCCGCAAACGATCTTGTAGCCACTGTAGTTTTGCAGGTTTTGGGCAACGGTGTTGGCCTGAATTGAGCGCCGGTCGTACGCCAGCTTCATTTTTTTTGCGATGGCCTTGAGGCCTTTCCACTCTGTTTTTTGTGAGTCTTCCAGCTCATCTAAAATGGCGTAGTCTTCGTACCCGAGGTGTATGGATTGAAAATGCACATTATAAACGCGCACTGTTTTGCCATGCATGTTAAGGTCGGTATAGATGCAGGCATTGCTGAGTGTTGGTCCGAAATCGACCTTGCCGGTATCGGTCATGGAGAATTTGGAAAACGTGGCCACGCCCCACTGTTGAATGAGCGGGTGGTCGTGCCATTCCAGCTTTTGTCTTTTTGAAAGGGCGGGTTTGGATATTTCAATGGCAGGTGGGAAATAGCAGTATTTGTAACCCAGCGTATCGCGGATAAAGGCGATGTTATGGAAGACCTCGCTATTGCTGTAAAACTCCTGCAGGCATAACACATCGGGGTTGGTCTTTTTGATGAGGCTCATCATTGCGTTGCGGGTCTCATGATTGTGGCTCCAGTTATAAAGGTCGAAAGCCTTTACGTTCCAGGCCATGATCTTTACGCCGTGTTCTTTGTTTTCGGTGGTGTAGTTGAATCCGAAGGAGACGGCAATGAATTTCCAGGTAAACACTATGGCGATGAGCGGAACAAAGGCAAAGCGCTGCCATGCAAGCGTCCAGCCAATTAAAAACAGCACGTTAAGCACAAGAACAAAAGGAAAGGCGAAGCCGATGAACGATAACTGCCAGTACTGCCCGGGCTGTATATAAACGGCAAGACAGGACAATGCAAGCAGGGCCAGTGCAATGATATTGAGTACAATGAAAATGCCCTTACTCATGGATACTGAACAGCCGGCCCTCCGCGCTTTTTTACGCGAGTGGCGTTACCGGGGTGGCCTGGCTACTGTTTTTTTGAATAATTAAAAAGAATATCGCGCTCTTCTTTGCTCAGGCTATCATAACCGGAACGGGAGATCTTATCGAGAATTTCATCTACTTTCTCCTGCTCTCCTTTGCTGCGGGTGGTGGATGAGGTCATATTGCCACCGGTGTTTTTGTAGCTCACCTTTACAGCAGGTTTACGTTTGAACAAGCCGGTAAACTTACCGGGTATGGCAGAGATATCAAATCCACTCCGTAAGCCGGTGATGAACAAATAACCGGTTAGCGCCCCGCCAACGTGGGCCAGATATCCGCCGGCGTTGCTGTAGGGAATGGTGATAATATCGAGTAATAATGAAAAAACGGCTACGTACTTAATCTTTACGGCTCCTATCAGTATCAGAGATATTTCATGGTCGGGGTTAAGGGTGGCGGCGGCGAAGACAATGGCCATGATACTTGCTGATGCTCCGAGCAGATATGCAAAGGGGATATCTGCTTTAAATACAGGTAACAGGTTGTAGGCCAGTAAATATATGATGACCCCACCCAGACCACCGATGATATATAGCGGGAGGACTTTTTTATCGCTCAGGTACAAAACAAAAATATCACCGAACCAATACAGCCACAGCATATTAAAAATGACGTGCAGCGGTGCTACGTGCAAAAACATATATGTAAAGACCGACCATGGCTGGCGCAATAATTGGTGGAGCGAGGCCGGTGCTTCGAATTCTTTCAATACCAATTGGTATAGCGAGTCAGATTGGGCAAAAAAGCTGAAGAGATAGAACAGCCCGAAAAAAGCGAACACGGCCAGGTTTACGAATATCAGTTTCACCACCATGTTGCCATAGCGAAACTGGTACTTAATATCACCTATAATTGAACCCGTCAGCATTTTAAAAGTAATTGATCAATAAAGATAGTCGCGGTTGCGATTCCATAGTTTTACTAAAATAAAACCAAAAACGGCACCTCCAACATGGGCAAAGTGGGCTACCTCGTCGCCGGGATTGTTCCGGATACCCTCATATAATTCATAGAAAAAGTAAATGCTCACAAAGTATTTTGCCTTAATGGGAATGGGAAAAAGCAACAACATGATCTCACTATTCGGGAAAAGCATACCGAAAGCTATCAGGATGCCGAAAAGAGCACCAGAGGCGCCTAAAACCGGCGTACTATATAGCTGTATCAGTTGCTGAAACTCTTTTACCTGATTGAGCGAAGGATGAACGGAGCCCGTAAAGTTATAAACAATGAAAGCCTGAACACCCATGTACATCAGGGCTGCACCAAAACCGGTGACCAGGTAAAACAGCAAAAATCTTTTTGGCCCCCAAACACGTTCGAGGGTGGTGCCGAACATGAAGAGGCCGAACATATTACCAAAAATATGCCCAACGCTACCATGCATGAACATGTGTGTTACCAGCTGAACCGGTTTAAACAGCGGGCTGCCCGGGTAGAACAGCGCGAAGTTTTCAAGTATCTTATTGTGCAACTCGGGCATTCTGTACGGATCGGCATAAACGTTGGTGACGCAATACACCAGGATGTTGATCAATAACAGGTTAGCTGTAACGCTGCGGAAATTAAAATTTTGATTAAACATGATGAAGCAAATTTAAACGAAGACTTGAGATATGAGCTTGTAGACGCAGCTTTGTTAGGATTATTTTGGTTTTGGCTGATTTCTCAACGGCAATTGTACCTGAATTCAGAAAATCCGGTTCACGCAGAGGTCGCAAAGGTTTACACTAAGAACCGCAAAGGAAATTCAATTTTCTCTGCGGTTCTTCGCGGGTATTTGCTTTGCGACCTCTGCGTGAACCTGTATTGCAAGCCCTTTCACCAGACAAAATATTAGAAGCGACGGACTTTCTTACTGGTCAACAAATTTTGGGGGCGGATTGTTGGGGCGCTTTGGGCTTAGGTGTCAGACACTTCGGCTTTGCTATCTGCCAGGCCTAAGTGCCAGACACCTAAGCTGGCGGGGCCTTAAATAATGTATTCCACCTCCTTAAAGCCAAAACGCAACTCTTTGGTGCCCGAGTGTATAATAAGCTTACCATCTTTTGTAACGCCGCCTATTTCGCCTTTGAAAACGCTTTCTCCGCGCTTAAACTCGTGGGTTTGCTGGTAACGGTAGAGGGCCACCGTGTAGCCTTTATCCAGAAAATTATAGTGTTGTTGCCGCAGTTGCAGGTAATATTTTTCGAGGTACGAGCAAAGGTCTTCCACCAGTTGAAGGATATCATAAACAGAGGCCTCAACCGGCTTTTTGATCTGAATGAGCGAGGTTGGGTTAGGCAGCGAAGGGTCAAATTCTTCCTGGTTCACATTAATGCCGATGCCGATCACGGCAGATGAGATGCTGGTGCCGTTTATGGTGTTTTCAATCAAAATACCCCCCACCTTCTTATCGTGGTAATAAATATCGTTGGGCCATTTTATCTTTATTTCATCGTTCAGCACAAATTCACAAAAATCCTTAACGGCCAGGGCTACGGCCATATTTAAGAAAAACTGTTTGTCGGCGTCTAACTGCTCGGGGTAGAGCACAACGCTCATCGTTATATTCTTTCCGCCCTCTGTGTCCCATTTATTTCCCATCTGCCCGCGCCCCGCAAACTGCTCTTTTGCAAGCACAACCGTGCCCTCCGGTGGTCTGGATTCTGACAGCAATTGCTTCGCAAAACTGTTGGTGGAATCAACAGAATCGAGCTCGATGAGGTTTTTACCGATGAATAGGGAGTTGGTCATGCGTGGTATATTGACTTTCAGATTCATGAAAACTAATTACTTTTGAAACGTTTAGAAAGTAAAATTATCAACAAAACCCTGGCGTTTGGCGAAAAGAAATACGGGAACTGAAAGTTTAAGAAAGGTTGTTATTGATGCTATCCTGGAAAAGAAAGGGCATCAACTGGTCAGCCTGGACATGAAAAAAATTAAGGACACTCCTTCTGATTATTTCATCATAGCACATGGTGACTCGAGCACGCAGGTAAGAGCGATCTACCACAGTGTTTTAGAGGAAGCGGAGAAACACGGATACCGGCCTGACCATATGGAGGGCATGAAGAATTCGGAGTGGATCATTATTGATTTTTTTGATGTGGTGGTGCACATTTTTTACAGGGACAAGAGGGATTTTTACGGATTGGAAGAACTGTGGAATGACGCTAAGATAACCCGGCACAACGACCACTGAACAAATTAGCACGCTGGTCTGTTGCCATTGGGCAGTGTCAGTGCCATTGGTTTGTAAGTTGTTATATATGCTTAACGAATCAGTGCCCGGGTGGTAGAAATTATAATGGAGTATTGCAATAATTTAAAAGAAGAATCGTCTGAGAGAGGACATTGAAAGAAAAAATGGAAAATCAGGAAAATAGAAATCAGAACAGCCCGGGACCTAATCGTAAAGATCCGAAACGCCCTGCGCGCAAAATTTTAGATGAAGGACCTAAATTCAATTACTTCTGGATCTGGGTCATACTCATACTGTGTGTTATCATACTGCCTAATCTGCCCATCTTCCAGGAAACTGTGAAGCCTACAGATATGACGCATTTGCGCACCATGCTGCAAAATGGCGACGTGGATAAGATAGTAGTGGTAACCGCCAATGAAAAGAATGCGGAAATATTTTTGAAGGACACTGTATTGAACAAACCGGAATATAAAGAGTTGGCCCACTCACGTTTTGGTACCGTTAATAAGGGGCCTCATTTTACTTTAACCATTCCGTCGAATGATGCCTTTGATAAATTCATCACTGAGTTTTATAAGGACAAACCGCAGCTGGCACAGGTAAATGTTGAATACGTAACCCGCCAGGACTGGTGGAGAGATGTTGTGCCTTATTTGTTGCCTATCATTCTGATAGTAGGGTTATGGATATTCATGATGCGACGCGCGGGTGGTGGCATTGGTGGCCCGGGTGGTAATATTTTCAATATCGGCAAGTCGAAGGCCATTCTTTTTGACCGCGATGAGAAGATCAATATCACCTTTGGTGATGTGGCCGGGTTGGATGAGGCTAAAGTAGAAGTACAGGAAATTGTGAACTTTTTGAAGAACCCTAAAAAGTATACTGCCCTGGGTGGTAAGATACCGAAGGGAGCCTTATTGATTGGCCCTCCGGGAACAGGTAAGACCCTCATCGCAAAAGCTATGGCGGGCGAAGCGCAGGTGCCTTTCTTTAGTATTTCGGGTTCAGACTTTGTCGAGATGTTTGTGGGTGTGGGTGCATCACGCGTGCGTGACCTGTTCCGCCAGGCAAGAGAGAAAGCGCCTTGTATCATCTTCATTGATGAGATTGACGCTATTGGCCGTGCAAGAGGCAAGAACCTGATACAAGGCAATGACGAAAGAGAGAATACCCTGAACCAGTTGCTGGTTGAAATGGATGGTTTTAGCTCTGAAAAGGGAGTTATTATCGTAGCCGCGACCAACAGGCCTGATGTATTGGATACCGCCTTATTGCGCCCGGGAAGATTTGACCGCCAGATATCTATCGACAAGCCGGATCTGAATGGCCGCGAGCAGATATTCAAGGTGCATTTGAAGACCATTAAACTGAGCGAAACAGTAGATGTATATAAACTGGCTGCCCTGTCTCCGGGATTTGTAGGAGCGGACATAGCCAACATTTGTAACGAAGCAGCCCTGATAGCAGCACGTAATGATAAAACGGCTGTCGATATGCAGGATTTTCACGATGCCATTGACCGTGCCATCGGTGGACTAGAAAAGAAGAACAAGCTCATTTCTCCGGACGAAAAGAAGATTATTGCTTACCACGAAGCCGGACACGCGGTAGCGGGTTGGTTCCTGGAAAATGCACACCCTTTGTTGAAAGTATCTATCATACCAAGAGGGGTGGCCGCACTGGGTTACGCACAATATTTACCTAAAGAAAAATACATTGAGCGCCAGGAAGAAATGCTGGACCGCATGTGTATGACCTTAGGCGGAAGAGCTGCAGAACGTATTGTGTTTGATAAGATTTCGACCGGTGCGCAAAACGACCTTGACCAGGTAACGAAAGTTGCTTACGCTATGGTTTCGGTATTTGGTATGAATGAAAAAGTGGGTAACGTTTCATTCTACGATATGCAGAATCAGAACAGTTTCAACAAACCGTTCAGTGAAGAAACTTCCCGCATTATTGACGAAGAATCGAGAAAGATCATTGAAGGACAATACGTCCGTGCACAAGAACTACTGAAGGATAAGAGAAAGGAACTGGATGCATTAGCATCGCTGTTGCTCGAGAAGGAAGTGTTGTTTAAGGACGACCTGGAGAGACTGATAGGCAAGCGGCCTTTCGATAAAGCCGATGAAGGAATTACTACTAACCCGGTTGACTCTTCAGCCGAAAATTTAGACGGTAAATACACCGTGTCTATAAACACAGACGTTATAAATACTATTGTTGAGAATGATAAAGCGTAAAGCTTTACATCCGGTGCTCATATTATAACTTTGAGTTCCGGTAACAATATCTATTTATTAAATTTTTTATCATGGTTAACGAAGAAACCGGACACGGATTTTTCTCGCGCTTAAAAAATGTATTTTCTTCTAACGCCAACCAAGGCACCCCCGAAGATACTGCGTACGAAAATTCATCAGTAGCAACTTTAACCGAGGAGAAGGTGGAAAATGAAATGACCACACAACCGGAGACCGAAACGGTTACAGCGCCTGTGGTACGTGCTGAAAATATCATTCAGAAGGAAATTCAGGTTCGCACGGTTGAGGTGAAAGCCCCGGTAGTGAACATGCCCGATGAACAGGATCTGGATATCCGCTTTGCAACAAAATTTATTGAGGCCGGTGGTAAGTTTGTGTTTTGTGAGACCATGAAACAGGCCATTGAAGACCTGAACCGCCTGAAAGAAGAAATGGGCTGGGCACATGTGTTCTGTTGGGAAAACGAAATTAAGGATGCTTTCTGCGATAGCAATTTCCAGAAAGGGCTGATAGGATACACCATTGAGAACTCAGATGCCGCTGTATCGCTTTGCGAGAGTTTGGCGGCTGATGAGGGCACCATCATATTCAACCCTAAGCAGGCATCGAGAAGAAGGCTGAAATGCTTCCCAAAGACGCATATCGTTATTACGGACATAGCCCACCTGACCGCTCATGAAGCTGATGCCCTGGACAAATTCAAACAACTGAATAAAGGCGAGCTACCATCTGTAGTAAAACTGGGCACCTGCAACACGGGCCACTTTTACGATAAACAGCGCCTTATCCTCAACTCTGATGGAACCGAAGACATTTATGTGTTTTTAGTGGACGAGGTGATACCGCCTAGTTTAAGGCCGTAGTTGTCTGTCAGAATCAGGATAAAATACAGATGAGAGGATTAATGGCAGGATAATACAGTTCTTCTGATTTTGTATTTGCCTTCATCTTGTATTCATCTTTTTGTCTGAATCAGGATAAAATACAGATGAGAGGATTAAAGGCAGGATAATACAGGTCATCCGCTTTGTATTTGCCTTTATCTTGTAGTTCATCCTTTTGTCAGAATCAGGATGGAATACAGATGAGAGGATTAAAGGCAAGATAATACAGGCCATTCGCTTTTGTATTTGCCTTTATCCTGTATTCATCCTTTAATCTGTATTCCATCCTGATTCAGACAACTTTGGTATTAAACACCTTTTTAAACTGTAGTTGTGTTGCCCCAAAATTGATGAGTAAGCCAATAGGAAGCTGATAGGCATCCACGTAATTTTTGGCTTGTGCCAGATGAACATCCTCAAGATTAATCAGTGCTTTAAGTTCAACCATTACCAATCCTTCGACTACGAAATCCGCTCTACGGGTTCCAACCACCTGGCCGTCGTAAAATACCGTGTGCTCCTTTTCACGCTGATAACCCAAGCCGGCTTTAGTTAATTCAATGGCTAAGCAGCGCTGGTAAATGACTTCCTGAAAGCCGTTACCCAATATGCTATGCACTTTCATGGCACAGCCGTTTATTACGTAGGTTAGTTCATCTAAAGACATATGGGGGTTTAATGTAAATTTATAAATTATCGGAATCAGGATGTAATACAGATGAGGGGATTAAAGGCAAAAAAATACAGGCCATCCGGTTTTGTATTTGCCTTTATCCTGTATTCATCCTTTAATCTGTATTTTATCCTGATTCAGACAACTTCCCTATTTATATTAGCCCCATGAAATTCCCAACCCCACTCACACTAAAAGAAATAGCGACACTCACCAATTCTGAAATCATCGGCAACCCGGATGCATTGGTAACCGGGTTAAATGAGATACACAACGTTGAGCCGGGTGATATCACTTTTGTAGATCACGAAAAGTATTACGACTTTACTTTAAAGAGCAGCGCATCGTTCGTTATCATCAACAAAAAGATGGATGCCCCGGAAGGGAAGACATTGTTGTTCAATGAAAATCCGTTTCTGGCATATAACTACCTGGCTGAAAAATATAAACCGGTGGTGCGCTCCACCAAAAATGTAGATGAGACTGCGGTGATTGGTGAGGGGTCGTTTATTTACCCCAATGCTTTTATCGGTGCGCATGTAAAGCTGGGTAAGAACTGTGTGATACACCCCAACGCCACTATCTATAACTATTGCGAGTTGGGCGATAACGTCATCATTCACGCCAACACAACGATTGGGAGCGATGCCTTTTATTATAAGCGCCAGTCTACGCATTACGACAAGATGCATAGTGCGGGACGTGTTATCATTGCAGATGATGTAGAGATTGGGGCAGGATGCACCATTGATGCCGGAGTAAGCAGCGATACCTTTATTGGCAAGGGCACCAAGCTGGACGACCAGGTGCATATTGGTCACGATGTTAAGATAGGTGAGCACTGCATTATTGCCGGACAGGTGGGTATTGCCGGAAACACCAAAATTGGCAACTGGGTTACGCTATATGGTAAAGTGGCGGTGAACAAGAACATTGAAATAGGCGACCGGGCAGTAGTAATGGCCACAACAGCCGTTCCGAAGTCGTTAGAGGGTGGTAAAACCTATATCGGCTACCCCGCGGTAGAGGCGCGCACCTTCGCCAAACAGGTGGCGCTTATTAAGATGCTGCCGGAAATATGGGAGCGGGTGAAAAAGCTTTAGCATAGCCCAATATCATTAGTATATCAGCCGGAGGCTGGCTCTTCTCCGCGCTTGAGAGCAGGGCTGGTTCAAAAGCTCAGGCGGCTCCGACGGAGCGCCAAAATTCAAGGTATTCCATGATTCTATAAACAGGCGGTTCCTCCGTAACGCTGATCAAGAATACTCGTACGCCCATGAAAAATGCTCCGTTAGGAGCCGACTGTTTGTAGAAATGCAAGAGGAAAAAGCCATAGCGCTCCGGCGGAGCCGCCTGCTGAAACCGAGAATGAACCAGCCGTTTCAGGAAGAAAATAGAGCCCAATCGCAGAGCGCCTTGGTAATTGGCTCAACATCAGAAGCGTTCGGCCAATAACATTATTCAAACCTCTTTGTATCACATAAAACCCTGTAAATAAGACGCTTGATTCGTTTTTGCCAGCTTTAAAGCAGGGGGGTATACCCTCCATTTTCACCCCGCTTTTAACGAAAAATTAAGCATTGATTGTCAACTGATTATAAGATTTGAAAATCACGGAGGGGTTTACCTTTTGTGCAAAATCCGGGTGTAAGTAATTGATAACCAATGTCCGTTTTTGAAAAAGGTAAACCCCTCCCAATTTTACCGGTGTCCGCCCTCCAATCTTTGGAATGTCAGCTTGTCTGGTTGGATAGAACGTGGCACAATATTCGATGCTATTGAGCGTCTTTAAATCAAAAGCAGCATGACACTATTAGATATAGGCGGTTCGGGTTTATCCATCAACTCCGCCGGTTTTTTGCATGTATTAGGCACCGTTTTGAAGTTGGCGGCAGGTAGCGTAATTATATTGATGATGGCCTTTATGTCGGTCATCGGTAGCATTATCTATTCTGTTTATGATGGCTATCAAAAGCAGTCGATACTGGAAGGTGCGCGGACATTGATCCACTTTACAGCTTACGCCATCGGAGTGAGCGTAGCGCTCGTTTTTGCTTTGGTAGTAGGCCTGCTCTTTAGCATGACCGTGGCCAAACTTTTATTTGTGGCGGTGCTTATTGCTTTTACGGTTGGTATCATCATACGCGAGACTTTTCTTTTCCTTGTCTTAAAAAGGTTTGGGAAATACCTGATGTATTTTACAGCTTTGCAATACATCAAAGAAACGGTATACCCCAATGGCGAACAAGAAAACCAACCTTAAACCAGTAGCTAAATCATCCAACAAGGCTTCTGCTAAAAAGACTTCAACAGTAATAGAAAAATATGCCGGCCCTACCGATGGCAAAGTGCGTTGCGGTTGGTGCCTCGGTGACCCTATCTACGTAAAGTATCATGATGAAGAATGGGGCCAACCCGTGTTTGATGATAAAGTGTTGTTTGAGTTCCTGGTGCTGGAAAGTTTTCAGGCGGGCTTAAGCTGGCTGAAAATCTTAAAGAAGAGAGAGAATTTTCATAAAGCCTTTGCGGGGTTTGATGTAAAGAAGGTAGCGAAGTATGATGAGCAAAAATACGAGGCCCTGATGCAGGATGCGGGTATCATCCGCAACCAGTTAAAGATACGTGCAGCCATCAATAATGCGCAGCGGTTCCAGGAAATACAGAAAGAGTTTGGGTCGTTCAGCAATTATGTTTGGAGCTTTGCCGATAAGACCAAAGACGGCAAACCGAAGCCTATCCATAACCAGCGCAAGTCGTTGCGTGAGGTGCCTCCTAAAACTGCCATCAGCGATGCCATGAGCAAAGACATGGGCAAGCGCGGATTTAAATTCAGGGGCTCAACAATTTGCTATGCCTTTATGCAAGCCGTGGGAATTGTGAATGATCACATAGACGGTTGTTGGAAAAAATAACTACCTGCAAATTGCCTTATACAAGGCCGGCATTGATTAAAATTGTTTTCATGTGACTATTGGTTGTGCGGACCATGTATGCGAATAACCTTTACATGTTTATTCCGTACTGTGTAATACGTTGTGCAAGATGTGCAGCGGGTTAAACCACCACAAAAACAGTAGTCTATGCAGAAGATGCTATATACACTTATCCTTTTTCTCGCCGCTTTTTCAAATCAGACATTTGCACAGGGCGATGATGACATTAAATACACGAACGGAAAATACGAAGGCGCCTATGTAGATGGCAAAAAGGAAGGCATGGGCAAGGCCGTTTACAACGATGGCTCATCGTATGTTGGTGAATGGAAAAACGACCGGAGGAATGGGGTAGGCCGCCAGATATTTAAAGATGGCTCAACCTATTACGGCGACTGGAAGGATGATAAAAGAAACGGCACCGGCACTTACGAATTCAGAAATGGCGATAAATACTCGGGTCAGTTTGCCAATAACCAGATCAACGGATATGGCACTTACAAATTTGCCAGCGGCAATAAATATGTAGGCGAAATATATCGCGGAACGATTACCGGCAAAGGCACTTTTGTATACGCCAGTGGCGACAAATACGAAGGAGAAGTTCAGAACGGGTTAAAGAACGGAAAAGGGAAATACTTTTTCGCCAACGGCAACATTTACGAAGGCACTTTTGTGTCTGACCGCAAAGAAGGCTTTGGTAAAATGATTTTCGCCAACGGTGATATATACGCTGGCGATTTCAGAGATAACCACCGCACGGGCAAAGGAACATTTACGTGGGCTAACGGTAACGTTTATAACGGGGCATTTGTGAACGGACTCATGCATGGCGAGGGCGTATTTACATGGAGCAATGGCGATAAATACGTAGGCAAATGGGATAACAACATCCGCGACGGCCGGGGTAAATTAATTACCAAAGAAGGCGAGGAAATGGCCGAGATTTACGACAACGGCGTAAAGCAATAAATGCAACCACAAAATACCACGTAGAGCCGCAATATTTTGCGGCTCTTTTTTTGTTGCAGGGCCGAGGTCATGTAGAGCCGCAATATTTTGCGGCTCTTTTTGTTGTGGTTGGTTAAATCCAGAGACATAAAATATTACGTCTCTACGAGAAAAACCCTGCCATCTCTTTTTAAGCTATATCTTAGCCCAAACAAAACCCTGCTGACATAAAAAGCGGGTGTTACCGGGCATGCTACTACCATTTTACCAGGATAAATTAATTGAAGCAGGTTGTGATGAGGCCGGCCGCGGCTGCCTGGCCGGACCCGTGTTTGCTGCTGCGGTTATTCTGCCCAAAAACTTTAAGAATAAAACACTGAACGATTCCAAAAAGCTTTCGCAAAAACAACGGGAGGAACTAAGAATTGTGATAGAAAATGAAGCCATCGATTTTGCGGTGATGAGTGTAGACAATAAAAAGATTGACGAGATCAATATTTTGAACGCCTCCATACTTGCCATGCACCTTTCACTTGACCAACTTAAAAAGAGGTTCGGGATGGTGATAGTGGATGGTAACCGGTTCAAACCATATAAGGCTGTGCCATATAAAACAATTGTTGAGGGCGATGCCAAATACATGAGCATAGCAGCAGCTTCGGTATTGGCAAAAACCTACCGCGATGAATTTATGTTACAGGCTCATGAGCAGTTTCCTGACTACCATTGGCATAGTAACAAGGGCTACGGAACCAGCGTACACCGGCAGGCCATCATGGCATTGGGCCACTCGCCATTGCACCGCAAAAGTTTTGTTATAAAAGAAATGATGCCGGAGTTATTTTAACGCCAATAACCTATGTTAGAATTTTTGTTCTGTAAGAAAAACGCTTAACCTTGTAGTAACAAATAAGCGAAACAAATGAAAAAATTTTCCATTCTATTTATAGTTATAGCACTGGTTTCAATAACTTCTTTACAGGCACAATTCACCATCAGGCTGGCCGGCGGATATGCAGGCCCAGGTTTACAAAATAACGAAAGTGTTTTAGGGCCTAAAGTTGACCCGAGTACACCACAGGTAGATGCATTGGTACCCATGGCCAACATTAACGACTCTGCCAAGACCTACAAGCAGGTTCATGGTTCGTATGGAACGGGGGCCAATGTAACGCTCGGGGTGGGTTACATGTTTAATAAATTTATCGGTATTGACCTGGGTATCAGTTACGCGCACAGTGCAGATATTTCAAGCTACCAGGTTCGCCAGTTGTCACCGTTTCCTCAGTACCTATACGCTACAACTACCAGCTTTTCGTATGCCCTGGCAATAGCGCCCTCATTGGTCATTAGCGCTGCCAAAACAAAATGGAAAGTTTATCCTTATGGCCGCTTTGGCATCATATTACCTGTTGCAGGCAAACTAACCGATAATCTGAGCATCAATACTCCATACCAGACTACTTATGGTCAACCCGGTGGCTCACCGATTGACTTCAGAAATACACCGTTCTTTCTTGGCACTCACACCAATGTGCAACTGGTAACCGAAGGCGAAATATCGCTTGGTTTTGGCGGTGCAGTAGGAGTGGCTTACAGACCCTTACCTTTTATGAATGTTTTTGTTGAATTGAACGGTCAGTATTTAAATGTAAAAGGCAAATCATCAACCGTAACAAGATGGGATGTAGACGGGGTAAGCGTTTTACCTACGGCCTCTACACCCGGCGGAACAACTACCACAAGGTCAGTATACAGAACCCAGATCAATTATGTTGATCAACTGACAGCGCAGTCGAACAATGCCCAATACAACTCGAGCTACGATCCAACAAAACCCAAACAAGATGCACGCCCTGTTTCTCCGGGCAGCAACTTAGGTTTTAACGTGGGTGTCACTTTCTTCCTGAGCAAAAAGACTTTGAAGAAGAAGGACGACTCAGCTGCCAAAAAATAAGCCAACCCGGAACGTTTCGAAAAGGGCCAACAGCCGTTCACGCAGAGCGCGCAAAGCATAACGCACAGAACCGCAGAGAAAATTTAATTTTTTCTGCGGTTCTGTGCGTGAATGGCCGCTGAAAATCAACCACCTGTAGCACCTGCAATAGGTAGCAACATGAGCCTTAAGTTTTCCTTCAGGACAAAACCATCAGCGTAATTTTCGATAACATATTTTTTGTTTTCCCGGATAATTTTAGCCGGGTTGGTGCGTTCAATAACCAGATTGGCTTTTTGAAAAGTTTTTTACGGAACGCACAATAAATATTTAAGGTGGCGTTTTATTGTAGTCAAAAATTTAAAACCAAAAAGCTACGAAACATGATTCAAACATCTACACCAAACCTCCTTTTACTTCACGCTTACGGTGAAACTACCGAAGAACAAAAGGAGATGCTAACCACAGAGATGGTCAAAGACGCCTCATTACACGAAGAGATGATTGGGGTGATTAAAAGCAAGCGAATTTTAAACAGCAAGATGAAAAGCCCAAGTAACACTTCGGTCCGTATCATCATGGAGCACAGCTACAAAACAGAGCATTTGCAGGAGATCTAAGAGCAGATCTTAGAAACAAGATTTTAGAAGTGAGATTTAAAACAAGAGCGGGAAGATCCTTTTAGGACCTTCCCGCTCTTGTTTTGACGAAGGCCGTATTTACTTTTGAGCGTGTAAACCTACCTTGTTGCCTTCTGAGTCAATGAAAAAGGCCATGCATCCAATTTCGGGGCTGATCTCGGTACGAGGCATCACCACCTTTCCGCCGGCTTTGGTAACTCCGTCAATAACTGTCTGGATGCTTGGGTTGGCGTTCAGGTAAAGCACAGCACCATCTACCGAAGGCTTGTGTTGAGGGCTTTGCACCAGCGCTCCTGATACCTTGCCATTCATCATTTCGTTGGGAAAATAAACCATGGTCATGCCCATCATATTCTCGGGGTTTGCCATCGTCATGTTAAAAGCGGGTTCGTAAAATTTCTTGGCACGTGCGTGGTCTGTTACCGGAATTTCGAACCAGTTCAGGGCGTTTGAATTGTTTTCCATTTTTGTAGGGTTTTTAGTGATTAAGTATTGTTTATAATGCTACTAAAACGAATGAAGGAACCAGAACCGGACAAGAACTGAAATTTTATTCAACAGGCACTAATATTCCGTGAAACGCGTTATCCTTTTTGCAGTACAAAGATACCCGGGTCCTTTAAATTACAGATGAACGTAGTATTTCCCGCACATTAACACTTAAACACCTGAACACGTTAACACTACGCCGGCGCCCATTCCCCAAATTCCTATACGTTTGCATACCTTGAATCCCATTAAAAAACTCGCATCGCAGACCGTTATTTACGGTATTCCCAGTATAGCCGGCAGGTTTTTGAACTACCTGCTTACCTATCTCTACACACGCGTATTTGCCCTCGACCAGTTTGGCGTCAATTCGGAGTTTTATGCATACAGCGGTTTTTTTACGGTGCTGCTTTTGTTTGGGATGGACACCGCCTTTTTCAGGTTTGTGAAGGATGCAAAAGACAAAGATAAGGTGTATGCTACGGTGCTTAACTTTATCATTCCCTCTTCGGGTATCTTTTTGTTATTGATGTATGCCATTGGTCATCCGCTGGCAGGTTTGCTGAAATATCCTGACCACATCAACTACATCCATTGGTTTGCATGGATGCTGGCTTTGGATTCCATTGCGGCCATTCCATTTGTGAAGCTTCGTTCAGAGAACAAAGCGGCAAAATTCGCCACTATCAAGATCATTGAAATTGCGGTCAATATTTTGCTCAATGTGTTCTTTCTTATTTTCTGCCGTCATGCTTATATGACCGCTCCTGATTCTTTCCTGGCACGGCTTTACAGCCCGACCCTGGGCATCGGCTATGTGTTTGTAATTAACCTGGCGGCCAGTGCTGTAAAAATGTTGCTGCTATCGCCCGAGCTTAAAAGCATTATGAATGGTTTTGACCGCGAGTTGTTTAACCGCATGATACGGTATTCCATGCCCATGGTCATCATTGGTTTTGCAGGGATTATTAATGAAATGCTGGACCGGATGATATTGAAATACATGCTGCCGTATGATAACATCACCAACCTTAAAATGCTTGGTATTTACGGAGCCTGTTATAAATTATCTATCCTGATGTCGCTATTTATCCAGGCTTTCAGGTTTGCTGCAGAGCCTTTCTTTTTTGCGCATGCCGATAAAGAGAACTCGAAAAAATTGTATGCCGATGTAATGAATTTCTTTGTCATTTTCTGTGTGTTTGTGTTCTTGCTCGTGATGCTTTATATGGATTGGTTCCGGTATTTTATCGGCAAAGATTACCGGGTTGGTTTGCCGGTGGTGCCTATCTTGTTAGTGGCTAATCTTTGCCTGGGCATTTACGTCAATCTGTCTATTTGGTATAAACTTACCGACCGCACTTTGCTGGGGGCGATGGTGTCATTCGGCGGTGCGGCATTGACCGTAGTGCTTAACCTGGTGTTCATTCCTAAGTATGGTTACATGGCCTCAGCATGGGCCACACTGGCTTGTTATGGAAGCATGGCCATTGCCTCATACATCCTCGGCCAGAAATATTTTCCGGTCAACTATTACCTTAAAAAAGATGTGGGCTATATATTTTTCGGACTGGCTTTATGGGTGCTGTTTGACTGGTTGCATTTGCACGCCTGGAGCAATCATGGTCATGTCTGGATTTTAAGCAGTATCATGATGTTCGTTTTTTTAGCCGTGGTTTGGGTATTCGATGGGAGAGCATTGATGAGGGGAGTAACGAAATTGCCCGAATAATAATAATTTGGCTTCCGGGGCAGGAGCCATAAAAACAGAAAAGGATGCAGAGCATATACCAGCAGGATGTTACTACTGCGCTACTGAAACGCATTGAAGCATTAGGCCCTGACACGAAAGCATTATGGGGCAAAATGAATGTAAGTCAAATGATGACTCATTGCTCTATGGCGTTGGAAGTAGCCTCCGGGAAGAAAAAGGTAAAGCGTGTTTTTATCGGCCGCATTTTAGGACCATTTATTAAACCGAACTATTTTAGTGATAAGCCCTTTGGCAAAAGTAGTCCTACGGCTCCTGAATTTGTGGTTACCGATGCAAGAGACTTTGAAAAAGAGAAGGCCCGGCTTATCCAGGAAGTGAAGCAATTTTCGTCAGAGGGAGAAGCAAAGTGTACCACCGAACCTCATGCGTTTTTTGGACCACTCACTCCGCAGCAATGGGGTATAAGTATGTACAAACACTTAGACCATCATCTCCGGCAGTTCGGGGTTTAGTCTTTATGGGTATCACCTTGTTTATCAGAGATCAAATCGACCCATCCCTGCATAGCTGCGGGAAGAGGGGGTGATGCCATGGTGACACCTAACGCTTTAAATACTTCGCCGGGTTTAAGATGGCCCTGTGGACCACGGACCAGGCCCTGAACATAAGTATGGGCGTAGACCGCGTCCTTCACGTAAAAGAGGTGCTCCAAATAGAACCGCTCATCATTCCAATGCACCAGGCGGGTTACCAGCCTTACCCGGTTAAAAGCTTTTACTGACCGGCGGTACGACATCGTTTCGGCGGTGGTAACCGGCACCCAGGCTTTTTTGATGGCCACATTTTTGAACTCCGAATTGAACAAAAAATTCCAACGGGCTAAGCCCATGTAAAGCGCATAGGTTTGGGTGAACAGCCGTGAAAAATCAGTGTCTATTAACGGGATGGCCCAAAAATTTAACTCAAAATCATCCAATAAACCTTTGGGTTTGGATAACAGGCTTTGGAGAATGACAATTACAAATCTTATACGGTACATGATTTCTTGTTTATTGAATTAAGGTTACTCTGGTTTAGCAAAGCGGGTTGAATATAGCGCTCATTGATGGTAAATATGGGTACGAATGCTTTGAAATGGTTTTAAGACAGGTGCGACCCCCGAGGAAAATATCCTCTCTGTATACTCATTTTATGGACATCACCCTGGCATTTGGAAGGTTTACAACCCTATATTCCTTCAACTTTAGGGGGTTTACACTTTTTGCCCGTTTCTATCAAGTGTAAACACTTAAGTGGTTGATTACTAAGAATCCATAAGTGTAAACGGGCCGAAAAAGTGTAAACACTGTAAACCCCTTTTTCGGGCATTCAGCGCGTCATATTCGCTTTCAAACGTCCTGAAATCCATTAAATTTGCCGTCCCGATACCATGCAGGATACTTACGAAATAAAATTACCCCAGTTTGAAGGTCCGTTCGACCTGTTGTTGTTCTTCATTGAACGCGATGAGCTGGATATTTACGACATTCCGATATATACTATTACAACCGACTTTTTGACCTACATCCACCAAATGGGGATGCTGAATATAGAGTTGGCCAGTGAGTTTATTTTGGTGGCCGCTACATTGATGCGCATTAAAGCTAAAATGTTGTTACCCCGTAAAGAGCTGGACCCGGTGACCGGTGTTGAAATTGACCCCCGTGATGAGTTGGTAAGCCGCCTGATAGAATACAAGAAGTTTAAAGAAGCAACCGAGTCATTACGTAAACTGGAGGAAGACCGTCAAAGCATTAACAAGCGCGGTAACGCACTTGCCGAGAATAAAGAGATAGCAGCCTTATTCGAAACCGAGTTTGAAATGCAGAGCCTGACGATGTTCCGCTTGCTGAAAGCATTTCAAAATGTACTCGATAAGCTGGCCCGTGAGAAGAACAAGGTGGTGCATACTGTTGAAACACCGCCTTATACTATAACCGGTGAAAAGATGCTGTTACTTGAAAAAGTAAAGACCGGTTCAAAGATCCCTTTTGAAGAAGTGTTTGAAGGTGTTGAGAACCGGGTGCATGCCATATTTGTATTGCTGTCTATGCTTGAGCTGGTGCAGGAGCAACAACTTAAGCTGATCATCGGTGATGGTTACAATAACTTCTGGATAACTCATCCGGAGCCCGAAAATGATTTGTTCAAAGAAGGGCAGGAGAATTAATTTTCGTTTATTGACCGGGCATCCGTTATACAAATAAAGAGAGAGCGTCTCTTTTGCCGGAATATAAATTTCACCGGTTTATTTCAGCAATAATAAAATGGCCACCACCAGCAGCGACGACATTCAACAGGTAAGAACGCGGAACATACTTCTGCCGGTTTTGCTGAGTGTGAGCATTTCGGCCTATCTTATTTACGCCAACCTCGATACCTCATCGTTAAAGCTTATTCACTTCACCTCTAAACTGGCCATCGGGCTTTTATTAGCGGCGGTAGCTTTGGTGATACGCGACACCGCCTTTATGTACAAGGTGCGTCTGAGCGCCGGCGATAAACTAAGCTGGGGGGCGGCCATCCGGGCCATTGTAATGTGGGAGTTCGGCGCAGCCATAACACCAAAGCTCGGCGAACTGGCATTTACGTTTTTTGTGCTCAAGCGAAGTGGTCTCAGTTACGGGCGCAGTACCGGTGTGGTGATATTGAACACGTTTTTAGATAATGTGGTGTTCGTGGTGGTGTTCGGTATTATGTACCTGGTGATGGGCCATCACATCATTGAGGTCTCCTCTGATTGCGCCGACCTGAGTGGCGGGCACGTAGTTCAAAAAGTGATGTTACAGGTAAGGCACCTGGCACAGAATGCCTGGATAGGGTATGTGTTTTTTTGCGTGGCCGGCCTGTTTTTCGGAATATCCATTTTTGTATTGCCAACAAGAGCCAAAAAGTTTTTTTACCGGTTGGCTGATATGAAAGGGTTGAATCGTTTTCATGACAGTATAAAACACCTGGGTGATGAAATTGATATTACCGCGAGAGAGTATAAAAATCAAACGTGGTCGTTTTGGTTAAGGATGCTTGTAGCTACGCTGATTAACTGGACGGCGCGCTATTGCATTGTAAATGCTCTGGTGTTTGCATTTTCAGATGTAGCACCAAACTTTTGGGATGTGTATGCGCGGCAGTATTTGCTCTGGATATTCCTGGTGATACCTACAACGCCCGGGGCCAGCGGATGGGCAGAAATTGCTTTTGTGGCTCTGAATTGTGAGTTTATGCCGGTGGGATTATCTGCAGCAATTGTACTGGTGTGGAGAATTTATACGTATTACTTTTACCTGCTCGCGGGCATTATTGTTTTACCCGGCTGGTTAAAGCGAACCGCGAAAAATGTAAGAGTGCAAACCGGTAATTAATGGGGTAATTTATCCTTTAAAATGCCGTAGGCATAGGTGCCGAAAATAGCGCTGCCTAATGCGATTATAAAAACAGGAAATCCGCTGCCAATCAGCCCATACATGGGGCCGGGGCAGGCACCGGTAAGGGCCCAGCCAAATCCGAACATCAGTCCGCCAATGATATTGCCTTTGTTGAACGGGCGCTCGCTAAAGACGACATCTTCACCCTGCAGGGTTTTGATCTTGAATTTTTTAATGATAAGAGTTGATATGGTAGCCACAACCACAGCGGTGCCAATTACACCATACATATGAAATGAGGACAACCTGAACATTTCCTGGATACGGAACCAGGAAACTATTTCGGCCTTTACGAACACAATGCCGAAGAAGATACCTACGAGGATATATTTAAAGTTGGCAACAAAGGTTTCGCTGCCGGTTTGATTGTTCTTTCCTTCTTCAATTACTTTTTCCATGACGCAAAAAATTAAAGTTTAAAAATGAGGGGTAAAACAAACCAGGTAACAAAAAAGCCACCCACCATAAAGCAAATGGTAGCCACCAGGCTCGATAGTTGAAAATTGGAAAGCCCGGTGATGGAATGGCCGCTGGTACAACCCCCGGCGTAACGGGTGCCAAAGCCCACCAGGAAACCACCGACCACGATCAGAATAAAGCCTTTAATGGTCAATAACCCCTGAAAGCTGAAAATGTCAGTAGGCTCCATTTGTGAGAATTGGGTAACACCGAGCTGAGCAAGTTGGTCGTGCGTGCTGGTGGCAATTTTAAAAGGGTCGGGGTTAGCCAGTAAAGTGCTGCCAACTACACCGCCCAGAAAAATGCCAAAAACAAAAAAGAGGTTCCATGATTCCTTCTTCCAGTCGTAATCGAAAAAAGATGTTTTGGGCAGGCAGGCAGCACAGATGTGTTTAAAGGAGGAAGAGATGCCGAAAGGCTTGTTGCCGATCAAATACAGAATGGGCACGGTAAGGCCGATTAATACTCCGGCTACCGACCAATGCCAGGGTTGTCGTAAAATTTCCATTTGTCTATCAATTTGGTAGAGAATTACAATGTAAAGAAAACAAAATCTGCGTGATTTAGTTTTATTCCGGTGCAGGGCTGCAATGAATGACCGCGGAATCTTAAAATTTATTTTCAACTTCGCGCGGCATGGAAAAGAAAAAAGTACTGTTTATCGACCGCGATGGCACCCTGATACTTGAAACAGATGATTTCAAGATTGAGAAGTTTGAAAAGCTGATCTTCTTCCCCAACGTATTTCAGTATCTGGGCAGAATAGCCCGGGAACTGGATTATGAACTCGTGATGGTGACCAACCAGGACGGATTGGGTACAGAAGCCTTTCCTGAAAAGGATTTCTGGGAGGTGCAGAACTTCATTGTGAAGACCTTCGATAATGAAGACATTCATTTCGAAAAGGTATTTATCGATAAATCCTATCCGGAGGAAAACCTGCCTACCCGTAAACCCGGCACCGGTATGTTGACTGAGTATTTTTCAGACAAATATGACCTGCCTAACTCTTTCGTTATCGGCGACCGGATAACAGACGTAAAGCTTGGAAAAAACCTGGGCTGCAAATGTGTCTGGATGAATGACGGGCGCAACCTGGGCTCGACTGATATTACGGAAGACAGGCATCAACTCGAAAACTATATTGCCATTGAAACCCGCGATTGGCAGAAGATATATGAGTATTTGAAGGCGTGTTAAGGTGCGAATGTGTTAAAGTGTTCAGGTGCCTGGCGGTATACGTAATGAGGAGGCTTTGTTGGAAGATTTAAAGATCAAGAGGCAATGGCAAAGAAGAAAAAATTTGAAACGGAGGCGGTAAGAACACAGATTGAACGCACGCAGTTTTTGGAGCATTCAGTTCCGCTATACCTTACCTCCAGCTTTGTTTTTGAAGATGCAGAAGATATGCGCGCTTCATTTGCCGAGGAAAAGGAACGCAATATCTATTCGCGCTTCAGCAACCCCAATTGCAGTGAGTTTGTGGAGAAGGTTTGCAAAATGGAAGGCGCTGAGGCCGGGTTTGCTTTTGCCACCGGTATGGCTGCTGTGTTTTCGACCTTTGCTGCTTTGTTGAAAAGCGGCGACCACATCGTTTCTGCCCGCTCGGTGTTTGGTTCAACACATACCATATTCACTAAGATATTCCCTAAGTGGAATATTACTACGTCTTACGGTAGTGTTACAGATATCGATGCCTGGGAGAAACTCATTCAGCCCAACACTAAAGTGATTTACGCCGAAACGCCAACCAACCCCGCGGTAGATATCATTGACCTTGAGAAGTTGGGAGCACTGGCTAAAAAACATAACCTGCTTCTGATCATTGATAATTGTTTTGCAACACCCTATTTACAACAGCCCATCAAATACGGTGCTGATATCAGCATACATTCCGGCACCAAGTTTATGGATGGGCAGGGGCGTGTGCTGGGTGGCATTGCAGTTGGCCGGGCAGACCTGATCAGGGAGATCTATGTTTTTTCCAGAAACACCGGTCCCGCACTTTCGCCATTTAATGCGTGGATACTTTCGAAAAGCCTGGAAACACTGGCAGTGCGCATGGACAGGCATTGCGGGAACGCTCTGAAACTTGCGCAGTTTTTGGAGGGGCATAAAAATGTGGCCTGGGTGAAATATCCTTTTCTGCCATCACACCCTCAATATGACACCGCTAAAAAGCAAATGAAGTCGGGTGGCGGCGTAGTGGCTTTTGAAGTAAAGGGCGGAATTGAAGCCGGCCGCAAATTTCTGGATGCATTGGAAATGCTGAGTCTTTCCGCCAACCTTGGTGACTCGAGAACCATAGCAACACACCCTGCCTCGACCACGCATAGCAAACTGACCGAGGAAGAAAGACTATCTGCCGGTATCACTCCCGGCCTGGTGCGTATATCAGCCGGACTTGAGGATATCGAAGATATCATTGCCGATATTGAGCAGGCATTGGTATAGCAGGGAATAACGTATACTTGTTTCATAAATTCAGGTTTCCTTCCGGCAACAAACCAAAACAGGTGAGCAATCGTAACTTTTTCATTCTTCTACTTCTTGCTGTTTTGGTGTACGTCTTCAACTTAAGGCTTGACGTAATGGAAGTTGACGCTGCCCAGTATGCATCCATGAGTTGGGAAATGTTCACGTCTCACAGTTTCTTAAAAGTGCATTGTTTTGGACAAGATTATCTCGACAAGCCACCGCTTATTTTTTGGTTGGGTTCGTTAAGTTTCTCCGTTTTTGGCTTCAACAACTTTGCGTATAAGTTGCCTTCCTTTTTGTTTGCCTTACTGGCCATTTTTTCAACTTACCGCTTAGCCGGAAGGTACTACACTGAAAAGACTGCCCGGATGGCGGCTGTTATGCTGGCAACATCACAGGCCGTATTTTTAATCACTAACGATGTTCGTACAGATACCCTTTTAATGGGCGCAGTTGCTTTCTCCATCTGGCAATGGGCGGCGTTTTTTGACGAAAGAAAAATGCAGCACCTTATGCTGGGAAGTCTTGGCATTTCTTTGGCCCTGCTCGCTAAGGGCCCTATCGGTGCGGTCGCTACCGGTGCGGCACTATTGCCTCATTTGATATTACGGACAGGCTGGAAAAAGCTTTTGGATGTGCGATTACTTGTGGCAGTATTTGTTATAGCCTTATTACTTACACCGATGTGTATCGGGCTATATCAGCAGTTCGGAGTAAAGGGATTGAAGTTTTATTTCTGGACACAAAGTTTTGGTCGTATAACCGGCGAGAGTGAGTGGAACAATCATCCTGACACTTTTTTCCTGTGGCATACCACCGCCTGGGCCTTTTTACCCTGGACCTTGTTCCTGGCTATTGGGTGGATAGGTTCGGTCATTGAGCTGGTCAAAAAGAAATTTTCAGGAAATGAAGAGCTTATTTCAGTATCGGGTTTTACGCTGGTGCTTATTATGTTATCGCTTTCCAAATACCAGTTGCCGCATTATATTTTTGTGGTGTACCCATTGGCCGCCATCATGGCGGCCAATGGGTTTTTGAAGCTGGCCAATTGGCCGAAGGCAAGGCCATGGCTTGTTGGACTGCAGCTAACCATGTTACTGGCCCTGCCCTTTGTTTCAGGGCTGTTGCAATTTGCATTTAAAGGAGTTGAAAGCATATCACTTATCTGTCTGGTTGCCATTTATCCCCTCGCATTTTGGGCGGCACTTGAAGCTGAAGGAGGCATAAAAACCTTTTACACAGTTACGCGATATATTTCGTACCGATTTAACCGGCTTTACCATAGCATATTCGGAGGACGATCAAAGGCGCAATTGACCTTGCTTTTTGCGCTCGATGTGGTTTATAAAAAACTCTTTTTTGCTTCGGCGCTGGTATTTATCAGCTTCAATTTTTTGTTAAGCGCATTCTATTTTCCCGCAATTTTAAAATATCAGCCACAGGATGATTTTGGGCGATACGCGGTGGCACATGCCGAAGAGAAGTTTGTTTGCTATAATACCATGGCCGATTACGCTACTGTTTTTTACTCCCGGCAAATGCCCCTTCAGATCTGGAACAAGGAAGACTTTAAAAAAATGTTAGAAGCCAAAAAGAAGCTTTTGGTTTATGCCTCTCCAAACGCACTAAAGGCATTGGATGAAGAACATGTTTCGTACCGTATGATCGGGCAGCGGGAACAGTTCCTTGTGGCAAATCTGACCTTCGGATTTCTGAATCCGGGCACGCGAAACTCAGTTTGCGATAAGGTTTGTTTATTGGAAGCGAGGTTGCAGTAGCCCGTCAAACCTCAGCTACTTCATCGGCGCCTGAAATATCTTCTTCCAGATATTCATTCTTATATATTTTAAGAAGAAGAATGAAGTAGGAAATAAGCAAAGGTCCGAAGATGATGCCCACAAACCCGAACAAGTCGAGGCCCATGATAACCCCAAAGAAGGTGATGAGCGGATGAACGTCTCCCAGTCTTCGTTGAACCAAAATGCGAAAGCCGTTATCGATAAGGGTAATAATAGTAATGCAGTATAAAAAAAGACCGAAGCCCTGCCAGTGATTACCTGAGAAGTAAAGTAAAACAGAAACTGATACCCACGCCGCACCTACACCAAACACGGGAATAAAACTGAGCAAACCGGTCAGTGCCGCCCAGAACCAGGGGTCCTGAGCTCCGAATATCAAATAGCCCAATAGTGCAGCCGCCGCTTGCACTACAGCCAGTGCAGGAATACCCACTGCGTTGGAGATGGTCTGCTTTTTCAATTCATGAACCAGCAGCAGATTATTCTCTTCTTTAAAAGGCAAATATTTTCTTACCTGGTTCTCTATTTTGCGCGCATTGGTGATCATAAAAAAGAGGAACAGGTATACCAGCAATATATCGACCGCAATGGTTGCCGTGGCCGAGAGAAGTTTGGGCACCAGGTTGGCTACGATGGTTGTAAGATGGCTAACCGTATCGGCACTTACCAGGTTAACGCCAAGGTAATCTTTGGCCTGTTCGCTAAAATCCTGAGCCAATGACAATATGTCCTTATAATGAATTACCAGGTAGTTCACTTTGTTCGATAACATGAATGATAGCAGCAGTACCGGCATTACCACAATAACAAACGAGATGAACATTAATAACAAAGCAGCCAGGGGCCGCGGCCACTTTTTGCCGGGCTTTTCGGTAAGGTAAAAAAATGGTCTCCGAATGAGGATATAAATAATGGTGGCACCCAGAAACGGGCTCAAAAAAGAGCGCAGATACCAGTACAGTATTCCGCCCAAAACAAATATGGCGAGAATAAAAAAGGTTTGCTTTAGCTTGTCTTTATCGTGGAACATAGCATCTAAAAATAATAATAAAAGCGAAAGGATGTTTGACGGTTAAAGCGATTTACTTTATTTAATGACCCCCAACTCCTTACCAACTTTTGTAAATGCCGCTATCGCTTTATCCAAATGGTGTGTTTCGTGCCCTGCGCTTACCTGCACACGAATGCGGGCTTTGCCTTTGGCTACTACCGGGTAGAAAAAGCCGATGACGTATATCCCTTCCTCCAACAACCGGTCGGCAAAGGTTTTGGCCAGTACAGCATCGTATAACATGACCGGCACTATGGGGTGCTCTCCGGGTTTAATATCAAAGCCGGCTTCGGTCATTTTGGTACGGAAATATTGGGTGTTGCGTTCCAGTTTGTCGCGTAGGGTAGTGGTTTCGCTCAGCATATCAAACACAGCAATCGAAGCACCCACAATGGCAGGCATTAAAGTGTTGCTGAATAAATAGGGCCTTGACCGCTGGCGTAACAGGTCTACAATTTCTTTTTTACCTGAGGTAAATCCCCCGCTGGCACCGCCAAGGGCCTTGCCCAATGTGCCTGTGATGATATCTATTTTACCCATCACGCCGCGATACTCATGCGTGCCTCTGCCTGTCTTGCCTAAGAAACCGGTAGCATGGCATTCATCTACCATGATCATGGCATTGTATTTTTCGGCCAGCGCAACGATGGCGTCCAGTTGTGCGATGGTGCCATCCATAGAAAACGCCCCATCTGTTACGATGATGCGAGAACGGTTCTTTTGCGTGGCTTTCAGCTGCTCTTCCAGGTCAGCCATATCATTGTGCTTGTAGCGAAGTCTTTCAGACTTGCAGAGCCGCACACCATCGATGATAGAAGCATGGTTGAGCTCGTCGCTGATGATGGCATCTTCTTCATTGAACAGAGGCTCGAAAACCCCGCCATTGGCATCGAATGCGGCGGCATATAGGATGGTGTCTTCTGTTCCTAAAAAGGCAGATATTTTTTGTTCAAGCTCTTTGTGAATGTCTTGTGTGCCGCATATAAAGCGGACGCTGCTCATGCCGTAACCGTGCGTATCAATAGCGTGTTTGGCAGCTTCGATGACCTTGGGATGCGAAGAAAGCCCCAGGTAATTATTAGCGCAAAAATTGATGACCTCGTTGCCGGCCGTGGTTTTAATATCAGCTCCCTGCGGAGTGGTGATGATGCGTTCGGTTTTATAAAGGCCGTTGTCCTTAATTTCCTGAAGGTCTTTTGAAAGGCGCTGCTGAATGCTATACATGGGGTTGAATTTTGGGTAAATATAGGCCTCTCCCTGCCCTCTCCAAAGGAGAGGGTTCTAAAAACCGAAGTTTGGGATATAAAGTTTGGGTTTTGGGCTAATGCTCAAAGTCCTTCTCCTTTGGAGAAGGATTTAGGAAGAGGCTGCATTTTTCTTTACTTTTGCGGCGCATTATGAAACCGTACCAAACACTTTTGTTTTATAAATACACCCGCATTAATAACGCGGAGGAGTTTGCCCAGCAGCACCTGGCCTTTTGCGAGCGCCTGGGTATTGTCGGCCGTATCATTGTTTCGGAAGAGGGGCTGAATGGTACTGTTTCGGGCACCGTGGTGCAATGCAAAAAGTACATGGACCAGATCAGGAATAACCCCTTGTTTGATGGCATAGAGTTTAAGATAGACGAGGTTGACAGTCCTTCATTTGAGCGGTTGTATGTGCGGGTAAAACCAGAGATCGTTCATTCCAGCCTGCGAGGAATTGAAATGATTGACCCCAACGAAACGACCGGTATTCACCTGAAACCTCATGAAGTGCTTGAAATGCTGGAAGACGATGACGTTGTGTTTTTAGATGTGCGCTCAAATTATGAGTCGAATGTAGGCCGTTTCAAGAATGCTATTGCGCTGGACATAGATAACTTCCGCGACTTTCCGGAGAAGTTAAAGGAAATCGAGAATCTGAAAGACAAGAAGGTGGTGACATATTGTACCGGAGGTATTAAATGCGAAAAGGCCAGCGGCTATCTCGTGAAGAACGGATTTAAGAACGTATACCAGGTTGAAGGTGGTGTGGTGAAGTACGCCAAAGAAACCGGGGGCAAGGACTTTGAAGGCAAACTATATGTGTTTGATAACCGGGTAGTGGTAGATGTGAATAGCGTGAACCCAACCCTTATTTCTACCTGCAAAATATGCGGCACGCCCAGTGCCCACATGGTTAACTGCGCTAATTCAGTTTGCAATGAGCACTTTGTGCTTTGCGAAAGCTGCGGCTGGAAAATGGAAGGCTGTTGCAGCGAAGCTTGCATGCATGAACCCACTAAACGGGTGTATGATGGAACCGGGTATTACCAGCGGGAGACGACTTTGGCCTGAGTCGATGTGACTGCCAAATTCCAGTTACATTTACAATCTATTCTTTAACATATGGAGAACCTGAAAATAACACTCGTTCAAACAAACCTGCATTGGACCGATATTGATGCCAATATTGAAATGCTGACGCGAAAAATTGCGGGCATTACTGAGGCAACAGACCTGATCGTTTTACCCGAAACATTCAGTACAGGCTTTAGCATGAGCGCGAAGCAATATGCTGAAGAGGTGAGCGAAAGCAGGGCCATTGCCTGGATGCGGACTACGGCGCAACAAATAAAATGTGTGGTGATGGGCAGCCTGATGCTGAAGGAGGACAACCGGTTCTTCAACCGGCTCATCTGGATGCAACCGGATGGCAATTATCAGTTCTATAATAAGCGCCACCTGTTCTCTTACGCGCATGAAGATGAGACATTCACGCAGGGCGAAGAAAAGCTGATAGTTGAATTAAAGGGCTGGCGGATACGACCATTAGTTTGTTATGACCTGCGGTTTCCGGTGTGGAGCAGGAACCTGGACGAGAATGGTTCTTCGGAATATGACCTGCTTTTATACGTAGCCAACTGGCCGGAAAGAAGAGTATACGCCTGGAAGCATTTACTGATTGCCCGCGCCATCGAAAATCAGTCGTATGTTGTTGGGCTGAACCGGGTGGGGAATGACGGGCATGATAATTATTATAGCGGAGACTCGATGGTGATAGATGCCATGGGACAAGTGCTGTATCACAAAATGCAGGAAGAGGATATTGCTACTGTTGAGCTGGAGCACTCAGCATTGATGAAGGTGCGCGAAACCTTTCAGTTTTTGAAAGACGGAGATGTGTTTTCATTGAATAAGAAACTAAAGATTGCGGGACATTAGAATACATTGCGCAAGAATACATTTCGCACGGAGACACGGAGTTGAACAACAGAGAAATACAATAGTGTAAACCTCCTGTACTTCTCTGTATTTATTCTCCGTGCCTCCGTGCGAGACGCATTTGCATTAAACTGAATTTACTATGCCATTACTGAACGAAGGGAAAAATGAAGAAGAAAAAAGCTGGGCCATGCGCTGGTACTCGGTGCGTAACCGGGTAAAAGAACAGTTCGGCGAGCGGCCCGATATCAATGCATTGCTGTTTATCATTGGGATGAATGAGGTAGGCATCGTAAAAGAGAAGTGGGAAAAGGAAGAGAAGCAGGACCTGATGCACGTAGCGCTTTGCCGGCTGATGTCTACCGAAGGATATTATGAATTGCTTGGGCGCGACGCAGATGGCTGGCCCATTTATGAGCCGGTAAAAGGAGTGCCCAAACTTGCTTTAAAGGAACAGGATGGGTTGCTGAAGCGAAAGATCATTGAGTATTTTGAAGGGCTTTAAAGCACTGGAAAGGATTATATTTTTTCTGACCAACTGATTATCTTTACAAAATGAAACAAATAGTTGTTGAAATACCAGCAGGAAAGTACAAGTTTTTTGATGAGTTAATGACTCAACTCGGATTTACTCAAAAGAGTAAAAAAGGTGAAGAGTTGGTTTATGCCAGTATAAAAAAAGGACTTGATGAGGTTGGTCGCATAAGAGAAGGTAAGTTGCCTAAGAAGTCTATTCAAAAGCTTCTTCGTGAAATTTAATATTTATTACACCCCCGAATTTGAAAAGCAATTAAAGCGTCTTGCTAAGAAATATAAGTCGTTGGGCAAAGATTTGTCAGCATTGGTCAAAGAGCTTGAAAACAACCCTATTACCGGAACCTCACTGGGCAACAACTGCTACAAAATCAGGCTGGCAATTTCCTCCAAAGGCAAAGGGAAATCAGGCGGGGCACGTGTGATTACCTGTGTAATAGTAACTCAGCACGAAGTATATCTTGCAGATATTTATGACAAATCTGAGCAGGAAAACATTTCGGATAAGAGACTGAAAGAACTTGCCGCGTTAATACATGGCAAGGGCCTCAATTGATTACAACGCTTCTGACAGCTGCTCCCACTTCGTCATTTCAGCATCCAATTGCTTCTTCAAGTCATCATAGCCCTTATAGAAGTCGGGTTTTTGCGTAAGCTCCTGGAACTGTTTAGGGTCTTGTAGTTTTTGGTCGAGGTCGGCTATTTGGCCTTCTAATTCAGCAATGCGCTTTTCGCACTTTTCTATATCGGTCTTCAGCTTTTTGGTTTCTTTCTCCTTGTCTTTCTTGTCCTCGTTGGTTTTGGCATCTGCTTTTGCAGTGGCTTTTGTCGGTTCAGGCTTCTTTACTTCATCCTTCTTCGCCAACATACGCATATCTTCCAATTGCTTCTTCTCCAAAAACTCATTGATATCGCCCAGGTGCTCTTTAATGCCATCTTTAGTGAACTCGTAGGTTTTGTTGGTAAGGGCATGGAGAAAATCACGGTCGTGAGAAACGATGATGATAGTTCCTTCAAACTGATTAAGCGCGCTTTTCAGAATTTCCTTCGACATGATGTCTAAGTGGTTCGTAGGCTCATCGAGTACCAGGAAGTTACGGGGCTCCAATATCATTTTGCATAGCGCCAAACGACCCTTTTCACCTCCGCTCAATACTTTCACCTTTTTAAAAACGTCATCGCCTTTAAACAGGAAGGCTCCCAACATATCGCGTAGCTTGGTGCGCATATCGCCGGTGGCCACGCGGTCAACTACTTCGAGCACAGTGTCATTTACATCCATAGAGTCTGCTGCATGCTGGGCGTAATAGCCAACAGTAACGTTGTGACCCAGGGTGAATTTGCCTTCGTGCTGAAGACCATCTACCAGTATTCTTGTCAGCGTGGTTTTACCCATACCGTTCTTCCCTACAAAGGCAATTTTTTCGCCTCTCTCTATCTGAAAGCTCTGGTCTTTGATGACCACCTTTTCGCCAAAACTTTTGCTGATGTGCTTGGCCTCTACTACCGTTTTGCCCGATGCCTGTGCATGCGGGAAACGAAGATTCATGGCAGAAAGGTTCTCTTCTTCCACTTCTATGATGTCCATTTTGTCCAGCTTCTTGATGAGAGACTGGGCAAAGGTCGCTTTACTGGCTTTGGCGCGGAAACGGTCGATATTGCGTTCTATCTGGGCAATTTCGCGCTCCTGGTTCTTTTTAGCGTTGATCTGCTGCTCGCGTCTTTCCTTGCGCAGTTCGATATATTTGGTGTAAGGAGCGTTGTAGTCGTCAATATCTCCATTCACCACTTCAATGGTACGGGTGGTGATGTTATCAAGGAAACTACGGTCGTGCGATACCATGATGATAGCGCCGGGATATTCTTTCAAAAACTTCTCTAACCAAAGAACCGATTCTATATCTAAGTGGTTGGTAGGCTCATCGAGCAATACCAGGTCGGGCTTGGCCAACAATATCTTGGCCAGTTCCACCCGCATTTGCCAGCCCCCGCTCAGGGTGCGCATTTCTTTCTCAAAGTCGGCCGGGTCGAAGCCCAGACCTTTTAATACTCTTTCAGTCTGCTCGTCAATACCATATCCGCCGTGTAGCTCTATCTGGTGTTCAACCTCACCCAGGCGGTTGATCAGTTCCATGTAGTCGTCGCTCTCGTAATCGGTGCGGGTCTCCATTTCGTGCATGATCTTTTCCTTTTCGTCGTTAAACTGGGTTACCAGTTCGAACGCCTTTTTGGTTTCGTTCATGACGGTGAGGTTAGATTGGGAGTGCAGTTCCTGCGGTAAATAGCCAATAATGGTACCTTTGGGATACATGATATTGCCCCCATCGATCGGTTGCAGGCCCTTTAAAACCTTTAAAAGGGTTGATTTGCCTGCGCCGTTACGGCCGGTAAGACCAATTTTATCATTATCGTTGATAAGAAATGAAATCCCACCAAACATCACACGGCCACTAAAGTGTAGTTCTATATTTGAAACTGCTATCATTTTGAAGGTCCGTGAGACTTCTTTTTTATAAAATCCCTAAAAACGGCGGCGCGAAGATAACACCCTTAACGGCCGCATCAAAGGGGTAAATGAAATATTTTAGCCTTTGTGGTTTTGAGGTTTGCCATTTTGCCTTACATTCGCACTGCAAAAGTTAAAATTTATGTCAAAAGTAATTGCCGGAATATTTACGCTGATAGGTGGTTTAGCAACCCTTTACTTCCTTTTTGTACTGCGCAATACCTCTTATTACCTCAATTATAACGACCCTAAGCTGCATATGAGCTTGTACCAAACAGGATACATGCCTCAATTTATGGCCAGTTTGTTTTTGCTGACCATCGGGTTGATCTTCTTCTTTGTTGCTAAGGAGCCGAATTTAAAGTAAGCCGGGTTTTAAGTTTTTTCCTTTCTTTCCTTTAGGGTTAGCGGCTTTTGCTGAAGCCGTCTGTTTTCATTTAGTTATCCCATGTCGTTTTCAGGTGTTTTGTGCACTGGCGATAGTTCTATGTTTCGCAAAAATCAAAAATGCAATGTGCGATGCCTCTGGCATCGTATGGAAAAGGGTGGCGTTGTGTCTATAAATATGTCATCGCTCCGCGATGAAGAGGTGTGGCCCCCAAATTTTGAGGGCCATACAGACTGCTCCGTGGAACTTAGAATAAAACGTTACCTAATCGCTAAAATTTGTATTGATGCCAGAGGCATCATATATTTATAGCATATCAATATCCAAACTTTAACCGACACCAGAGGTGTCGCATAAAAGCCCCCCGCCATGGCCGACACATATTCACAGATATACATCCAGGTTGTTTTTGCGGTTCGACACCGAAATGCGTTAATTCAAGTTTCATGGGAGGAGGAATTATATAAATATATCAGCGGAATTGTGCGTGGGAAAGAGCAAAAGCTTATCTGCATCAACGGAATGCATGACCATATTCATTTATTGTTAGGCATGCGACCCACTTGTTGTCTATCAGATCTCGTTCGGGAGTTAAAAAAATCGAGCAACGATTTTGTAAATGAGAAAGGGTTCAGCAAGTATCAATTTGACTGGCAGAAGGGTTTCGGGGCCTTTTCTTATGGGCATTCGCAGTTGGATAAGGTGATAGCCTATATACATGGGCAAAAAGAGCATCATAAAAAGCAAACCTTCAGGCAGGAATATCTGGGCCTTTTGAAAAAGTTCAATATTGAGCACAAAGAAGAATATCTGTTTGATTGGATAGAATAATGCGATGCCTCCGGCATCGTATAGAAATGGTGGGCGTTTGGCTATAAATATGTCATCGCTCTGCGATGAAGGCATGGGTAGTGTTTAAACAAAAGGTTCGACGTCTACTTAAAGCTCATCACGCTCTCTCCAGCTTTCCTGGCGGGAAAATAAGAGGCAAACAAGCTTACCGAGATGATGATACCTACCGTAACCAAGGGGTCGGTCCATTTAAGTACTACGGGGTAATAATCGATGACAAAACTGGAATCGCCGCCGTTGGTGAGTTTGAGGAAATGAAATTTCATTTGGAGAAGGCAGACGGCATACCCCAGCAGTAAACCAACTCCGGCGCCAATGATAGAGGCCATCATGCCGTTGAGCAGATAGATACGGCTGACCAGCGCGGCATTACCTCCCATGGCTTTCAGGATGGAGATATCTTTGGCCTTTTCGAGCACCAGCATGGTGAGGGAGCCGATGATGTTGAAGGAGATGATAAGGATGATAAAACCAAGAATGGCAGTAGTTACCCAGCGCTCAATCTTCATGATGCGATAGGTTTCGGCTTTTTGCTCATACCGGTTTTTTATTCTGAAGTCTTTGCCCACAATTTGGGCTATTTGCGCCCGGGCCTTTTCAATATCTGCGCCCTCTTTTAGTTTTATTTCGTAGCCCGAAACCCGGTTATCGAGCCCGAGTAGCTGTCGGGCAAAGTCAAGGGATACGAACACATATTTGGAATCGAACTCCTGCTGGATGGAGAAAACCCCTCCGGGCATGACGGTCATGGTATTGAACTCCTCTTCAGGCACAAAGGCATTTTTTACGCCTCGCCGGGGAACGGTTATGCGCAGTGGCTCCATGGAGCGGTCAACATTGATGTTGAGCGGGATGGCGATGTTGGCGCCTACTACGGCGTAGTTCAGTGAAGAATCTTTCAATGTAAAATTGCCGGTGCGGACATATTTGTTGACCAGCGTTACCCGGTTATAATTTCCGTCTACTCCTTTGATGGTTCCCAGCTGGGCCTGCGAGCCATATTCGAGATAGGCGTTCTCTTCAAGTACTTTGGAGAGAGTGTAAATGCCATCCAGCTGAAGTATGTTTTTGATGGTTGCGGGGTTTTCTTCAAAGGTCTTGCCGGCTATGGTCGTTATTTCTATGTCGGGGTAGAACGAGTTATAGAGTGATAGAACGAGTCCTTCGAACCCGTTAAAAACTGAAAGCACCACAATTAAGGCAAAGGCACCGACCATCATGCCCAACATGCTGATCCATGTAATGACATTGATGGCGTTGGTTGATTTTTTCGAAAAGATATACCTGATGGCAAATTTGGGCGCAAGCATTGCTAATACTGTTTAATACACTTTTTACCGCTAAGACGGAAGTTGAAAACTACGTTTCCGGTAACAATTTTTGAATCATCATTAATCATAAGAATCATAACAAATCAGCGTTCCCTCTGTCTTACTTTGCCTTTTTCTTAGCTGCTGCTTTTTTAGCCTTGGGTTTGGGCGCCTGGGCTGCCAATTCTTTTTCTGCCTGTTCTTTCATGAACGCTTCCCGTTCGTCGTTTATTTTTTTAAATACATTCTCAATGCGCTCAACATTATCCAGCGTTTCGTCCCTGAAAAACTCAACTTCGGGTATGCGGCGTAAGTGGTGTCTTAACTTCTCGCCCAGGTGCTTCTTGATCTCGGCTTTGTGTTCTCTGAAACTATAGATCACCTCTTCCGGGTTTTCGACCCCGAAAATACTGAGGTAAAAGCGGGTCAGTGTAAGGTCCGACGTAACAGTTACATTGGTTACCGTTACGAATGCTTTTCCATAAATCGACTTTCCTTCTCTGCTTAAAATTTCGGTGAAAGCCTCTTTGATCAAAGAGGCTATTTTCAATTGCCTGCGCGAATCCATTTCGTAAATATTTTGGGTAAAAGTAAAAATTAAAAAGCGCTGCATGCGTTTAATGCCGTGCCTCATCCTAAATCCTTCTCCGGGGGAGAAGGACTTTGAGGTTTGTTCATTACCGTTTATGTTTGTCATTCAAGTGCTACACTTTTGAACCCTCTCCATTGGAGAGGGCAGGGAGAGGCCATATATTTGTTCGCTCATGAAAAACCTTTTCCGCGTACTCTCTTATCTCCGTAAATACGCAGTGTTTTCTGCGCTTAATATTTTTTTCAATGTAATGACCGTAGTTTTCTCCCTGTTCTCGGTGGTCATGATCATTCCGTTTTTGCAATTACTGCTCAAGAAGATCCCACCTGTGATGCAAGAGCCGCCTTTTGCCCTGAGTGCAGATTATTTACTGGAATACCTGAAGTTCATCCTGAGTAAAGAGATAGCTGCTAACAGTAATGGTGTAGCTCTGGCCAAGTTTTGCGTTTTTATTGCCGTGCTATTCTTCCTTAAGAACCTGTTCCGTTTTCTGGCTCTTTATTTTTTGTCCCCAATCCGTAGCGGTTCGGTCCGTGATATCAGGGATGACTTATACAATAAACTCGTTTCACTGCCGCTTTCGTACTATTCGAAAGAAAGAAAGGGTGATATCATTTCAAGGGTTACTGATGATGTGAAAGAAGTAGAGAACTGCATCATCAGTTTTATTGAAGTAACGGTGCGGGAGCCGCTGACCATCATTATTTTCCTGGTGTTTCTGTTGTTGTTAAGTCCACAGTTGACCGGTTTTGTGCTCATCATGCTATTTATCACCGGCTTCATTATTGGTAGAGTGGGAAAAAGCTTAAAGCGTCAGTCATCTGAGGCGCAATCGGTAAGCGGGCATTTGCTTTCGGTGGTAGATGAAACGCTGAGCGGGTTGCGCATTATCCATGCCTTTAACGCCGAAACCTTTATGCGGAAGCAGTTTGGCCGGGTTAACAATGAGCTGTATGAATTGAACAGGCAGATCAATACCCGTCGCGAATTATCCTCGCCACTTACTGAGTTTCTGGCCATTTGTGTGGTGTGCGCCGTGCTTTATTTTGGCGGCACATTGGTGTTGGGGCAAAAGCTGGAAGCAGAGACCTTTATTGGGTTTATGGTATTGTTTGCGCAGCTGATACCACCCGCCAAAAACTTCTCATCTGCCTCGTATAATATCAGAAAAGGGTTAGCCTCGGCCCAAAGAATTTTTGAGGTTTTGGATGCGGATGCCAGAATTCCGGAAAAGGCAAATGCCCTGAGCATTAAAGAGTTTAAACAGGCGATAGAGTATCAAAACGTTGGTTTTACCTATAACAACTATGATAACAAAAAGATACTGGACAACATCAGTATTAAGATAGACAAGGGCAGAATGGTGGCTCTAGTGGGTCAGTCAGGGGCCGGTAAAACAACCCTCGTGGATCTGTTGCCGCGGTTCTATGACCTGGGTGAAGGCAAAATTTTGCTGGATGGTCATGACATCAGGGACTACCAGTTAGATCACCTGAGAGGGCTTTTTGGTATGGTGAGCCAGGAGTCGATACTGTTTAATGATACGGTGCATAATAACATCGCCTTCGGCATAGACAATGCCACGCGCGAAAGGGTGATGGAGGCCGCTAAAATTGCCAATGCACACGATTTTATCATGCGTTTGGAACACGGCTACGATAGTACGATTGGAGACCGGGGCAACAAGTTAAGCGGAGGCGAACGCCAGAGATTGACCATAGCCCGGGCGGTTTTGAAAAACCCTCCTATCCTTATCCTTGATGAAGCTACCTCTTCTCTTGACTCCAATTCGGAGAAACTGGTACAGGATGCACTGATAAAACTGATGAAGGGGCGAACCACCATCGTTATAGCCCATCGTTTAAGCACCATCCAGTATGCCGACGAGATCATTGTGATGCAGGACGGCAAAATTGCCGAGCGCGGCAATCACATCGGATTGATGGCTAAAGAGGGTATCTACAAAAAGCTGGTTGAATTACAGGCTTTTTAGATATGATAGTTGTTTTCATTGCTAAAACCACGTGCGGGTTTTTGCATCTTACTTTCCAATAAATTAAAAAATACTGTCCTGAAACTTTAGGTGTATTTTTTACCTTAATCCCACCAGCGAAAAACACGCAAAAGCGTTAGAATTTTTTAACACAATAGCTACAATTTTTTCCACACTGTATCGTTTGGTCTTTTGTATATTTGTAGCGAAAATTCGCGAAAGAGCAATATTCGCGGATAGCGGATTCGACCTTGTGATATTTAAAACAACAGCAATCAACTCATTTTCAATATTTTATCAATCATTTAACACAAGGAGGTCCGCCATGAAAACAAAAAACAATCTAATCCTGGGCTTAAGTCTACTATTCACCGCATTATGTGGAAATCTTTTCGCCCAAGACGCCCCTACCATTGGTAGCACAGCGCCTCTGAATGCCACAGTAAAGGCAAATACTACAGCTGCTAACCAGGATGTTTTGGTCATGACCGGGCGAATTATTGACGCCGAATCTAAGGAGCCTATTAAAAACGCCAAGATCAACTTTGACCGGTTTGGTGAAGAGTTGATGCATGCCTCTATTGATGATGCGGGCAACTACTCTATCGTTCTGAACAAAAAAGAACTGGGCGAACCTATTCGCGTAATTTTTAAGATCTCGGGCTACAAAAAATTTGTAGTGAAGAATGTCAGAAAATCTGTGAATCACGTAAGTGCCGACCTTTTCCTTGAACCTGAAGAAGGCAGCAATAAAAGCAACGCCAACATTAAATTCACTGACGATAGTCCGTATAATACTACCGTAATTAAAATGCAATAATTTAATTGGATTAATATAGAATCCGCTCCGGCTTTCGGGGCGGATTTTTTTTGCCCATCAATAAATAGAATACGATGGAACGCTGATTTATTATGATTTTTATGATGAGTATGATTCAGGAATTAATGACTAATAATTTAGGATGAACTTTTTCAAGGGGAAAAAAATACTGGTAACCGGCGGCACCGGTCATCTGGGCAGTGCACTGATTCATTGCCTGACCTGGCAAATGAATGTAGATGCGGCAAATATCAGGGTGTTTTATCTGGCCAACACATCGACACGGTCTTTACAGGATTTACCGGGCATTGAATTTTTTCCCGGCAATGTTTTGAATGCTGCAGAGGTTGAGGCTGCTTGCCAGGGTATAGACCTGGTGTTTCACCTGATCGGTTCAACCACATTTGATACACGGCAAAAGAAGATACAATGGCTGGTGAATGTTGAGGGTACCAGAAATGTGTTAGAGGCTTACCGTAAATCCACAACTATTCAAAAGCTGTGTTATACGAGCACGGTCAATGTTCTGGCTATTCCTAATCCTATCGGTGCTTTTGGAGATTTTGAGAATAGCGACCCGTATACTAACAAGCCCCGGGCACATAGCTTTAAAAGCAGTTATGAAACGTTGGAATTTATAGAAACAGTACACACTAATAAACTGCCCGGATGGGAGAAGCAAATAGGTATCGGATATTTCGATTCAAAACTTGCCGCACAGGAGTTGGTTGACGACTATGTGCGCAAATTCGGATTAAATATTGTTTCGGTTCTGCCGGGCACCATGTTTGGCCCGTACGATCATTTGATCGGAACCGGGATGTATATTCTTTCTATTTACCGCAACCAAATGCCCGCTGTGTTAACCGGAGGCCTTCCACTGGCACATGTTATGGATGTGGCCGAAGGTCATTTGCTGGCTATGGAAAAGGCCGTTAAGGGCACCCAATATATTTTAAGTGGTCTGCCGGACGATAACCGGTATTTTAAAGATATGGCGGCTATTATAGCCGATGTGCTGCAAAAGAAGTTTCCTGATAAGAAAATCAAAGTGCCCACCATGGTAACCCCGGCATGGCTTGCAGTTTTGGGCGGGTTCTTTAGTGAGTATTACGCCAAAATCTTCAACAAACCCATGCTATTAAGCAGGGACGCTGTGAGGGCGGCCCCGTATCCTTTGTTTTATTCCTCACAAAAAGCCATCAACGAACTGGGTTATGAACCTAAACGCACCTTCCGGGAAGCTGTGGGGGATATGATAGCATATTACGAGCGCGAAGGGCTGCTTGACACTGAAGGACGGTTTATAGATAAGCGTTAATTGCATTGCGAGGGTCCGTATGCGTTTGAACAGGCGCAAGTTTAAGAGCTAAAGTGATCTTGCGTGATAAAGAGTTGGCAACTAGCATGTCAATTATCTCACCAATGCTTATTTTTATTGTTTGCATTTTTTTAAAGAGAGAAATTCATGACATCCGAAGAAATAAAGCTGCTCTGCATATCTTCCTGCAAGGCGTACTATGACTATCTTGAAAAAAGCGGCAGGGGGTTGAGCGAGATAGACGTGTGGGGAGTCGAGATCGTTGATCACTTCCAGCGCATCGTAAGCTTGCGCCTATCCAAAAAAATATTCGATGCCGAAACCATTTTTTTTCGCTTTACCGGCGACGATAATAAATACGACACTACTCAGATAAATGTATTGGAATATGATGTAGAGAAAAACATGCTTTACCTGGAACCGAGCGCTGAACTGTTTCCGCGCTTTGTCAATATCAAGCATGGCTCTTTAAAGGTGATAGCCGATATGAAATTTTTGGTGCAGCGGGTTAACAATTGGTTCGACCAAAAGGGAAGCAATCTTCAATTGCCTGCAAAAGTATCGCCACTGGAACACCTGGCTAAGGACTTTCCTTATTTTGAAAACCCTGCACCCGGGGAAGATCAGAAGGCAGCCATCAGGGCAATTTTGACCGAGCCCTTTACTTATATATGGGGCGCCCCGGGAACCGGGAAAACACAGTTGGTGTTGGCCAATGTTATTGTTCAGTACGTAAAGAACAATAAACGTTGTGCAATCCTGGCGCCAACCAATACTGCGCTTGAACAAGTGATGCGGGGCGTGTTGCGGATGAGCGACGCTGCGGGTATACCGCGGGAAAAGTTTTTGCGATTGGGCCATACCTCTAAGTCTTTCGCACAGCAGTACCCCGAGGTTTGTGAGAACTTTGGTATTAGCAGCCAGCGCCTTCAAATTGAAAAGCAAATCAGGGTGGTTAGAAGCGTGATGAAAAAAGAAAGCACGCATACTGACAATTTAATACCGCAATTGGAAGAGGGTCTTCAAAAGCTAAAGGAGCTAAGGGAACTGATTGATGTGAGTGCTGAGAATACCGGCAAAAGCTCCAGCCAGAAACTGATCCGCAGGTTACTGAAAGATATCAAGGATGCTGTTTCGGTACATCCAATGACCGAAATGATAGTGAAGCATTTAGAGCCCGAGGGGGTTGATACTGCCATTAACCAGTTGAATAGCTTTATCACTACACAAAAAAAAGAAGAGGCTGTAATACAAGCCAAGGCCGTAGAGTTTTCAACCCTGCCGGAACATGACCTGAAAAACATGCTGACCGAGCTGGAGCAAAACCGCAACAAATTGAAAGGCTCGAACGAAAGGGCGCGCAACGCGGCTGTAGTGGCAGCAACACTTGACAGTTACATTTTCAGATTCATTGAAGACGACCTGGAAGTGGAGCACATATTTTTGGATGAAGCCGGATACGCCTGTGCGGTTAAAGCGATGCCTTTGATGAGGAACAATGTGCCCGTTACTTTTTTGGGCGACCATTTGCAGTTGCCACCGGTATGCGAAATGAATGATATGGAGTTTCAGGATGAGAAGCAACGCGATGTTTTTGTGTGGTCAAAAAGCGCTATTCATCTATCGCGTCTGTTTGACCAAAGCAAGCAGGGGGCCTATGATTCGTACATCAATAATGAAGAGACATTGAATGGCAAAATGACCCGAGTGGATCTGAAACATACACATCGCTTTGGAAAGAACCTGGCCGCGGTATTAAATGAGTATGTCTATAAGAACGGGTTTGGCTCTAATAGTTTAAGAGGCGAAACGGAAATTTATTTTGTGCATGTTGAAACCAATGTACCACAGCCCCGCGGCCTCAACGATAAGCCTACCCGCGAAAGTGAAGCAGAGGCCTTTGCTATTAAACAGTTCATTGAGACCACCGGCCTGAGTGATTTTGCAGTGTTGACCCCGTATATCAACCAGGTAAAACTGCTCGGCAAGCTGATGCCGCATAATCGTAATGAAGGCCGCATATTAACTGTACATGGCGCACAGGGTAAAGAGTGGGAGAACGTTTTGCTGAGTGTGGTTGATACAGATAAAAAATGGTTCACAGATTCGCGGTATGCCAAGTCACGGGGTTTGTTTTTATTGAACACGGCAGTTAGCCGTGCTAAAAAGCGCCTCATTATTTTTGGCAACTATTACTATTGGAAAAAGCAGCATGGGCAGTTAATTAAAGGCTTGCTGGATGTGGCTGAAGAGTGGAAAATGCTGTAGAAATGATGAAACTCCATTTCACACAAAGAACACAAGGATTACAATGTTATTAAAGTAACAAAGACTCCGGGAGGTTTGAGTTGGAGTAAAGAACTTGAATTAAATACGCGAAAATAATTTCAGGAATATTTGCAATCACCTTAAAACAATGCCAACTATGAATCGTTCCAGCTTTGTCCTTTTATTTGTTTTGATGAGTTTATGCTCTGGTTCTTTTGCCGCAGGAAAAAAGGAAAAAAGCTCAGCGCCGGTAACACCGGTGAGTCAACCGGGAATTTATGCCGGGTACTCAGAACCGGTATACAAAGGCTTTACCTATCACTCGTATTATGTGCCTATGCGCGATAGCATATTACTTGCAGTTGACGTTTTTCTGCCCAAAAAACTGGAGGCTGGCAAAAGGATACCCGCCATTTTATATCTCGACCGGTACGTACGTTCAGTAGAAGCCAAAAGCCCGTTTAACCTGATCAAGGACCCCATATTGACGTTGGTGAGTGACAAGGAGGTGGGCTTCTTTACAAGCTATGGCTACGCCATAGTAGTAGTGGATGTAAGAGGCACCGGGGCCTCGCAAGGGAGAAGAAGGATGGAGTTTAGCCCCGAGGAAGTTTTAGATGGGAGAGATATTGTTGATTGGATCATAGCCCAGGCCTGGAGCGATAAAAGTGTTGGCACGACGGGTATTTCATACCTTGGCACAACGGCGGAAATGTTACTGGCTAACCAGCACCCCGCGGTTAAGGCTTGTATACCGCGATCTTCCATTTTTGACCTTTACAATGACCTGGCTTTTCCTGGGGGTGTTTGCCAGGGGCCGTTTATTGATATATGGGGATATACTACCCGCGCATTGGATGATAATAACTTTTCAGTGTTTGGAAAAAGAGCGAAGCTTGCCCGTGGCGTGCATCCGGTTCAAAGTGATAGGCACCGGGCAATATATAACCAGGTGGTGGCAGAGCACAAAAAGAATTTTAATGTAGCCAAGGGAGTGGATGGACTTAGCTATAGAGATGAGCCAGACCCATTGGTCAATGCATCTTTGAATGACTTCAGCGTCCATACGCGTTTGTCGCAGGTGGAGGGCTCGCATACGCCCATTTACCGGATAGGTGGATGGTATGATGGCGGTCTGGCCAAGGGTGCTCTGGACGGTGCGTTGAACACTAGCAATACCCGTAAAGTTTTAATTGGGCCCTGGGATCACGGGCCTCACGACAACGTAAGTCCTTTTTCGGCCACGAAAAAAGTTGAGTTTAACGTTCATCTCGAAATGCTACGATTCTTTGACCATTATCTGAAAGGTATTAAAAACGGGATAGAAGGAGAGCCCGAATACTCCTACTATTCAGTAGGTGAAGAAAGCTGGAAGACGAGCAATACATGGCCACCCAAAAATGAACGCGCTGTGAAAATGTATTTCTCGGCCAATAAAGAGATGGTTAGCACCGCTTCAAAGTCGCAAGGCGGGTTGCTGAGTTACGCAGTGGATTACAGTGCCACAACCGGCTTAACATCGCGTTGGAATAGTGTTACCGATCTTTACCGGCACGGGCATACCAATTATAGTGACAGAAGAAAAGAAGATGAAAAGCTTTTGAGTTTTACTTCTGATAAAATAGGAGCAAACCTCAATATTGCAGGTAACCCGGTCATCCATTTAAACTTTACAGCCGATGCCGGTGACGCCACCGTGTTTTGTTATATTGAAGATATCGCCCCTGACAGTTCAGTTACCTACGTTACGGAAGGCATGTTCAGGCCGGTGCAACGCAAGTTGAGCGATGAGGTGTATAAAACGCCATATCCCAATCACACCTATAAAAAGGAGGATGCTCTTCCCTATAAAAGCGGCGAACAGGTTTCGCTAACTTTTGATATTCAACCTATTGCTTATCAATTTAAAAAGGATCACTGTATCAGGATCTCTATAGCCGGGGCTGATGCCGGACATTTTAATTTACCCAAAGACAAACCCACTCATTTCCAGATCAATACGGCTGACAATACGTCATTTATAGAGCTGCCCGTGGTGGAGTAGATACCGGCCGGATATGAGTTTGTGATATAAATTTATTATAAGCCAGTGTAATCTAAATCATCTTATATGCAATAATAGTTGCTACATTTGTTGAAATGCCTGATAAATCAAAGCTCAATATTCCTACTTCCATTGGCCCCATTCAATTGAGTTTTGACCAGGTAGCTTCATTTTCACGTGATGAACGCGGCGGAGTTGTGATAACTTTGAAAGAAAAGATAGGGGATATTCACCTCGAGATCATTTCAGGGTATTCTTACACGGCATTTAGTGAATGGTTCGAGTCGAACAAAAAAGCCTGAGCTGTTTATTTTCGAACGACATCATAAACCACACACCGGTTCTGTTGAAGTAACTCTTCAGGGCAATTAGGATTAGTGCAGCCATTGCGTGAAAGGTTGTTACCATAGTAAAACGACTTAATCCTTTCAATCGGAACACCTGCCTGAATAAAATAGCGCAGTACCATATCTGATCGTCTTAATGAGATCTGCCTTGGATTATTTTCACCTGTAGAGGCTAAAGCGTAAATATAAAGCCGTGCATTCGGGTCAGTAAGAATTTGTTGAACGAGCGCTTTCAATTGTTCGCTGGCGGCAGTATTGATGTCGTAGCTGTTTTTAGCAAAATACATGGCCTTCATATTCGCAGTAGGTGTATCGCTTTCTCTGATAATTATATTTCCGGTTTCTGCCAGCGGTGCTGCGGGTTTGCTGGTAGGGGCTGTTGTTGTTGCCTGTATCTCTTTTGCCAATGACAGATCGCGGGTTTTTTGAGCGGCTAATTCCTGGTTGGCTTTTTCTCTTAGTTCGTTAACAGCGGCTAATGAATCGGCGATGATCTTTTTATGTCGTTCGGCTTCGGCTAATTCTTTAGCGGTCTGAACCTGTGCTGCTTTAACGGTGGCAATAGAGTCGGCTATCGCTTTCTTTTTGATATCAGCGGCCTGTTTCTTTTGAGCTTCAATTTCACCCGCCAACCTTTGTTGTTCAGCTTTTACAGTTGCTAAAGAATCGTTTATTCTTTTCCGGTTGTTGGCTTCTAATTCTATCAGGCGCTTCTTTTCAGCCAGTTGTTCCGCAGCTTTTTCTTGTTGAGCTTTTACAAAGGATACAGAATCTTCAACCGCTTTTTTGCGCGCCTCTATGGCAGCTTTCTTTTTCGCGTCGGCTAATTCTTTTGCGGCCTGGACCTGGGCTGCTTTGACTGTAGCAATGGAGTCGGCAACGGCTTTCTTTCTGATCTCGGCAGCCTGTTTCTTTTGAGTTTCAATTTCAGCCGCTAACCTTTGTTGTTCCGCTTTTACAGCAGCCAAAGAATCGTTTATCCTTTTCCGGTTGTTGGCTTCCAATTCGGCAGAGCGCTTCTTCTCAGCAAGTTGTTGTGCGGCTTTTTCCTGTTCGGCCTTTACTACTGACAATGAATCTTCAACTGCTTTTTTTCTGGCTTCGGCCAATTGTTTCTTTTTTAATTCGGCCAGTTCTTTTTTAACCTGCGCCTGCTCAGCCTTGACCCTGGCTAATGAGTCCTGGTATACCTTTTTTTGATGTGCGACCAGATCCTGCTGTTGCTTGTTAAAGGCGGCTAATTCAGCGGCTTGTTTTTCTTTTTCAGCTTTTATCAGATTGAGAGAGTCGGCCAATTGCTTTTTCTGAATGTCAGATTGTTGTTGTTGACGCTTTGCATTTTCGGCCAGCGTTTTTTCAAGTTTCTCCTGCTGGGTCTTCACAAGGGCCAAAGAATCGGCTTTGGCCTTTTTCTTTACCGCATCGAGTTCTTTGCCCATGCGCATCACTGCTATTTGCGCTTTTGACATAGAATCTGCCATTGCCAGTTTTTCTGCTTCAGCGCGGGCTCTGTCAGCCGAGTCGAGACTTGCTTTTTTATGAGCTTCCAACACTTGTGTTTTCAACCTTTGCTGTTCGGCTATTTCTTTGGCGGCACGTAGTTCATCTGCTTTGGCACGGGCCAATGAGTCTCTTACAAAAGCCTTGTGTGTTTCGCTTAACACAGCGGTTACAGAATCTTCAAAGTTTTTCCGTTCCGCCAGTTGTTGAGCTATCCTTCTTTGTTCAGCTTTGGCCTGATTGACAGAGTCCTTAAATGCTTTTTGCAGGGCCTGTTCCCCGGCCCTTCTCTCTTTTTCGTCTTTCAATCTTTGCAACGAATCGCGCACAATTATTCTGCGGTTTTCGGCGTAAGCTTTGGCTACTGAATCGCGGTAAGCTTTTTTGGTCAAAGCCAGTTCTTTCGCAATTTTTTCCTGCTCCGTTTTCACTTTTTGCAGCGAATCCTGTACTGCCTTTTTCGCCGCGAGCTCTTTCGCTACCTTTTCCTGTTCGGCTTTGTTGCGTGCTGCAAAATCCTGTATCGTCTTTTGATGAGCTTCTTCAAACACTTTTACCAGAGAGTCTTCAAATGCTTTTTTGGCGGCGGTGTATTGGGCAATGGTACTTTGCTGTGTTTTTGCATGTTCGATAGAATCGAGGATGGCTTTTTTAACCAGCAGATCATAAGCTGTTTTTTGTTCGCGCGCTACAGAATCATCGTGAGCCTTTTTGACCATGGTCTCTTTGGCCAGCCGTTCTTTTTCAGCTTTGGCACGCACCACCGAATCGCGCACAATTTTTTCGCGTGTTACGGCCAATACATGAGCCAGTGAATCTTCAAAAGCCTTTTTCGCCGAACGCTCGGCAGCTAAACGCTCGCGTTCAACTTTGGCATGTTCAAGAGAATCGTGCACCATTTTTTGGTGGGCCTCGGTGTAAACTTTGGAGATAGAGTCTTCGAAAGCCTTTTGAGCCGCGAGCTTTTCAGCAACGCGTTGTTTTTCCAGTTTTACGCCGGCAATGGAGTCTTCAACAATTTTATGCCGCGCCTGCTTCAGGGCTTTTGAAACCGAATCAGCTACAGCTTTCTTCGCCACTAATTCTTTGGCAATACGTTGCTGTTCAGCTTTTACTTTTGCCACGGAATCTTCCAGCAATTTCTTCACCATCAGTTCCCTGGCCATGCGTTCTTGTTCAGCCTTAACGGTACTCAGAGAATCTTCAACAGCCTTCCTTCTTTCTGCTTCTTTGATCTTGGCCCTGGCCTCTTCTGCCTCCTGCTTTTTAGCCAACGCTATTACATTGGATAAAGAATCCTCGCGGGCTTTTTGAAGCGCAGTGAGTTTTGCAATTCTTTCTTTTTCCGCTTTTGCCTGAAGCGTAGAATCGCGCACCATTTTCTGCCGGGTAGAGGCCATCACTTTGGCAATGGAATCTTCGAATGACTTTTTATTAGCAAGGTCTTCCGCCATGCGTTTACGCTCGGCCTTGGCACGGGCAACAGAATCCTGCCATATCTTTTGACGTGTTTCTTTCAGCACCGCGCTGATAGAATCCTGGAAGCTTTGGTGCTGTGCCTGTAATCGCGCTGATTTCTCCTGTTCTGCCCTTGCCGCCTCTACAGAATCGCGCACAAATTTTTGTCTTACACTTTGAAAAGCCCTTGACATGGAGTCTTCAAAAGCCTTTTTAGCTGCTAATTGCTGGCTGAGCCGTTTCTGATCGGCTTTGGCCAGGTTGATGGAATCCTTTAATGCTTTTCTGGCTACCAGTTCACGACTTATTTTATCTTGCTGTGCTTTATAACGAGCCATGGAATCCTGCATCGCCTTTTGTCTGTTGGCTTCCAGAGCCCGGTTCAGAGAATCTTCGGATAGCCGCTTTCTTTCCAGTTGAGTAGCAGATATGATAGAGTCCTGGTGAGCCTTTTTGAGGGCTATTTCTTTGGCTGCCTTTTCTTTTTCAAGTCTTACCCGGTAGATGGAATCCTGCTGAAGTTTTTTGCGCGTAACAGAAAGCACTTTTGAGATAGAATCTTCGTAGGCTTTTTTGGCGGTCCGGGCATCAAGTGCTGCCTGTAATTCCTGTTTGGCGTGTTTGATGGAATCCTGAACTAATTTTTGTTGTGCATCTGTCAGTTCTTTTGCGACCGAATCCTGGAATGCTTTTTTAGCTATTACTTCCTGTGCAATGCGCTTTTGTTCGGCGCGTACAGCTTTCACAGAATCCTGTACAAATTTTTGACGGATCACAGTAAGCACCCGGGCGATAGAATCCTCACTGGCTTTTTTGGCTGTCAGTTCGCGCGCAATACGTTGTTGTTCGGCTTTGGCGCGGTTGATAGAATCTTTCAGGGCTTTCTTTTCTGCTAACTCTATTGCCAAACGCTGCTGTTCCGCTTTTGCATTGGCAATAGAATCTTGCTGAGCTTTCAGACGTGCTGTTTGTAAGGCTTTCGCCATTGAATCGCGCAGTTCTTTTTTGCGTTCGGCTACCTGAGCTTTACTTACAGAATCGTCGAACTGTTTTTTAGCCTGAAGCTCTTTTGTGATGCGCTGTTGTTCAATACGCATTTGCGCCAGTGAGTCTTCCAGTGACCTTTTCACTGCCATGTCCTGGTATCTTTTTTGTACAAGGTCGTTTTGTGCCGCATCAGCTGAAAGGCGATTGTTCTTTAGCTGTATCTGTAGTTCAGCGATGCTATCCTGTGCCGACTTAACGATTCTTTCCTCTGCCGGGTCGATGGCCCTTGCGGTAGTATACACTTTGTTGCCAGACTTGATGGAAGTAACGGGCTTGCCTTCACTTACAGGAACGATTGGTTTAACGTCGCTACTGGCAGTAACTTTTGAAGCGTTATAACCGGCAGGCATTTCAACATGATGCGTGGCATCAGGGGTGAGCATCACATCGAGTTTATAATCGAGCGGCATGTTAAACCCTATGGTTGAAACATAAAAGGTGGTATCGCGAAATTTATTGAATATACCTGCAGAGCGCTTGTCGACACTTACCCGGTAGTTGGTTTCGTAATCGAGTTTGAAATTGTAGCTGCCATCAACACCGGTGGTTTGCCGGTCTTCTTTCCGGGTCATCACATTTTTGAGAATGATGGTGACATCTTTGATGGGGAAGTTCTCATCGGCGCTTTTAACCGCGCCCATTAACCGCATGCCATCTTTTTTGAGTTGAACGGTTACGGATGCCGGAGTAGGGCTTCCCTTTTTATCGGCCGTGACGGTAAATAGGGTATCAGTATATCCCGGATAGGTGACGTGGAATGTGTATTCCTGGTTCTTTGAGGTGCTGAATTTAACTGAGCCGTCAAAATATGTTTTGAGGGTGCTTACCACATGACCGCCGGAGCTTACTTTAATACTGGCTTGATAAATAGGGGTGGCTACACTATCGTTCTTTTTTACAAAACAGGTAAAGTCCTGCCCAAAGATGGATGAGCAGAGCAACAGAGTCAACAATAAAACAGGCAGTCTGTGTTTCACAGTGTTTACGTTGTGCTAAATACGTTGAAGAGAACAAAAGGTTATCTTTTGAAGCCGAAATCGACCCGCAAACGGGTAAAATAAGCTTCCTGAGTCAACAACCCTTTAACTCCAACTTTTAGTTGTGCTGCAATTTAGGCTTCAAATACGTGGCCGTATATGAGTTTTTTACACCGATTATTCCCTCGGGTACTCCCTGGTAGACAAGTTGACCCCCTTCATCACCCCCATCAGGCCCCAGATCAATGAGCCAATCGGCGCATTTAATCACGTCCATATTGTGTTCGATGACCACTACAGAGTGGCCTGCTTCGATAAGTTGATTGAAAGAAGAAACGAGTTTATTGATATCGTGAAAGTGAAGCCCTGTGGTGGGTTCATCAAAAATGAACAAAATTGGGTCGGGGGCCGAACCGCGGGTTAGGAACGAGGCCAGTTTAACACGTTGTGCTTCGCCACCGCTCAATGTAGAGCTGGACTGACCCAGTTTAACATAGCCCAAACCAACATTACGTAACGGGGCCATTTTCAGGATAATATCATTGTTCTCTTTGAAGAATTCCATAGCCTCATCAACACTTAGCTCTAGTATCTCGTAAATGTTTTTGCCTTTGTACTGTACTTCAAGAATTTCTTCCTTGAACTTTTTGCCGTTGCAGGCTTCGCACTTCAAATGCACATCTGCCAAAAACTGCATTTCAACAATAACCTCTCCGTCGCCTTTACAGGTTTCGCAACGACCTCCTTCTACGTTGAAGGAGAAGTCCTTCGGTTGGTAACCGCGTATTTTGGATAGTTGCTGTTTAGAGAACAGGTCGCGTATGCCGTCGTAAGCCTTAACATAGGTAACCGGGTTAGAGCGGGAACTTCTTCCAAGCGGATTCTGATCTATCATTTCAACCGCCGTTATGCTTCGCATGTCGCCCTTCAGTTCGCGGAACTGGCCGGGCTTTTCGCCGGCACCATCAAATAAGCGCATCAGCGCCGGGTAGAATATTTTTTTGATGAGGGTGGTTTTGCCTGAGCCACTAACACCGCTTACCACGGTCAAAGCATTTAAAGGCACCTTTACATCTATATTCTTGAGATTGTGCTGGCTGGCACCGGTTATTTCAATCCAGTTAGATGGCTTTCTTCTTTTAGGGTTGTAATGAATTTCAAGGTCGCCATTCAGGTATTGTGCTGTAAGTGTGTTTGACTTCAGCAGGTCTTTGGCGCTGCCGTTATACATCACCTCTCCACCATAAATACCGGCTTCTGGGCCCATATCTACAATATGGTCGCTTTGTTTCATGATATCTTCATCATGCTCAACTATAACTACGGTGTTGCCAAGGTCGCGCAGGTTTTTCAACACTTTAATAAGCCTTTCGGTATCGCGCTGGTGCAGGCCAATACTTGGCTCATCTAAAATGTACAACGATGAAGTTAAGTTGCTGCCAATGGAACGCGTAAGGTTAATGCGTTGCGTTTCTCCACCGGATAAAGTGTTCGATAAACGAATAAGCGTCAAATATCCCAAACCCACGTCCATCATGGTTTGCAGGCGGTTTTTGATCTCGACCAGAATACGTTCTGCAATTTTATTTTGTTCCTTCGATAGTTCGATATCTTTAAAGAAAACATGCAAATCTTTAATAGGGAGAAGCAACATATCGGTGATACTCTTATCGTTCACCTTTACATACTGAGCATCTGCACGGACGCGCGAGCCCTTGCAATCGGGACAGGTAGTTTTACCGCGGTAACGGCTGGCCATGACGCGGTATTGTATCTTGTAACTCTTCTCTTCCAGGTATTTGAAGAAAGCATTTAAGCCATTGAAATAGTTATTGCCCTCCCATATCAGCTTCTTCTCTTTGGTACTCAGGTCTTTGTAAGCCCGGTGGATAGGAAAATCAAAAAGCACTCCCTTTTTGATCAAAGGTTCTGCCCATTCACTCATTTTTTCACCTCTCCATGGGGCGATGGCGCCCTCATATACCGAAAGTTCTTTATCGGGTATCACCAGGTCTTCATCAATGCCCATGACGGAACCAAAACCTTCACAGGTTTTACATGCTCCGTAAGGGTTATTAAAGTTGAAGAAGTTCGGGCTGGGTTCTTCAAATGTGATACCGTCTGCTTCAAATTTGTTCGAGAACCTAATCCCGGCCCCCTCTAAATCTCCCCCGAGGGGGGAGACTTTTTGTTTTGCCGATGGATACTCAATGATGCATTCACCATGCCCTTCGCTAAAGGCAGTTTGAACTGAGTCCGCCACACGGGATTTTAAGTCTTCGTCCTGTTTAACAACAATTCTGTCAACCAAAACCATCAATGATTTTGAAGTCTCCCCCTTTGGGGGAGATTTAGAGGGGGCTGTTTTTTCAAACAACTCTTCGATTTTGGCAACTTCGCCTTTAAACTTCACCCGGGTAAACCCTTTTTGCAGCAGCAAATTGAGGTGTTCTGCTAAAGGCTTGTTGACCTTATCTTCAAAATAGATATAGACCTTTTCGTCGTCTTTTAGTTTGAAAATGAAGTCAATAACGTCTTTTACTTCGTGCTTTATGACCAGCTCACCGGAGGCTGGAGAGTAGGTCTTGCCTATGCGGGCGAACAAAAGGCGCAGATAATCGTATATCTCAGTTAACGAGCCCACGGAGGAGCGTGTTGTTCTTGTAGATACTTTTTGTTCGATAGCAATGGCGGGGCATAACCCTTTGATGTAATCCACATCGGGTTTGTCCATGCGGGTAAGGAACTGGCGGGCGTAGCTGGATAGAGATTCAACATATCGCCGCTGACCTTCAGCATACAGCGTATCAATGGTGAGCGATGATTTGCCGGAACCCGAAACACCCGTTATTACAATGAAACGGTTCTTCGGAATTTCGACATCCACATTCTTTAAATTGTGAACGCGGGCACCTTTGATAAAAATCTTTTTTTCGTCGACCGAAAATTTATTTTGCAATTTCAATTTAGTTTATTTAACTTTGGTATATCCAAAAACGCAAAAGCCTATAGCAATCTTAATTTCTACTCTGATTTTTTTCAAGATTCGCAAAGTTAATTTTTAAGGCTTATTTCCACGTATTAATCATAACAATAGAGAGTAAAAATTTACTTATCGGTTTTGTCATTGCATCCTTCGGCTTCGCTCAGGATGACAAGCTAAGGGAACAGGCAATGGCAATACTGAGAACAATTTTAAATATTTAACCCTGAGCGCAGTCGAAGGGAGTAAACAGAAGTTAAACCAAAAAAGTTCAAGGCCTATAGCAAACATTCTACGTTTTTATTTCATCACCTAAAACGTAACGTTATGCGCACTCAATTAATGAGCGATCAGGAGTTGGTTGACCAATACCTCGCAGGCAACGAACTTGCCCTTGAAAGATTAATCACCCGCCACAAAGACAAGATCTTTACATCCATCTACCTGATGGTGAAAGACGAGTATCTGGCGGAAGATATCTTCCAGGAGACATTCATCAAAGCTATAGACACGCTACGCGCCGGTAAATACAACGAAGAAGGCAAATTTGCGCCCTGGGTGGCCCGTATTGCCTACAACCTGTGCATTGACCATTTCAGAAAACTGAAAAGAGTACCGGGTATTGTTACCAGCGAAGGTGATGACATCTTTAAATATATGAAGTTTGAAGAGACCCCGGTTGAAGAACATATTCAACTCGAGAAGTTTGAAGGCAAACTGAAAGAGCTGATTGAGCAATTGCCGGAAGAGCAAAAAGAAGTAGTGATACTACGCCACTTCTTTAACTTCAGCTTTAAGGAAGTTTCGGAATACACCAACTCGCCTATCAATACTTGTTTGGGAAGAATGAGATATGCGCTCATTAACCTGCGCAAACTGATGGAGCAGAACAATGTCGTTTTCAGATACTAGGATATTATTTAGTTGTTGTTTTCCCCGTCCACCCCGAGTCGTTTCCGGGGTGGATTTTTTATATTTGGGGTTTAAAACGATTTCAACCTGAAATGAAATTTGATTAACTTCGGCTTATGTTCAAGGAGTCATCCAATAAATCCGATACAAAACATACTGGGCTAGCTCCTTCAAATGTTCCGAGAAAGCTTACCGCACGTGATATTGCTTTGGGTATTGGCCGGAAAGCGACTGATGAAGAGTTGGAAGAATATCTTAACCGGCCTTATGGCAAGAGCACCCCTTTAAAGCAGGCTATAGCTCAGATAAAGGAAAAACTACAAAAGAAACAGGCCAAGTCTGCGAAATGGAAATAGTAATCAAAGCGAAGGCCTTGAAAACACTTTCCGAGGTCGCTGATTATATTGATTCTCTTACTACTTTTGGGGCCGGCAGTAGGTGGCTTGATAGATTTTTACTGCGCATAGAGGCTTATGCCAGACCCAATGTGGTATACCCTCTGTGCAAACAATCTAAACTGGCTCGCCGAAATTTAAGTTGTATAACCTATAAAAACTGGGTGGTCGCTTTTAAGTTTCATAAGGGTAACTTTGTGATTTATGAAATCATATTTGGGACAATATTGTATTGAGGTTTTGACCGCAAAGGAATTCAGGAATAGCGTGGATTAATATTTAGTAGCCCCTATTTTACCATAATTCGGTCCAAGGGTCCTCGTTTTTCTTGAATTGGCCCGTTTAATTATCATTCCCTTTGCAAAACTAACGATATGGTATACAAGTGTTTCCGTTCTGTTTTCGCCATGCCGGGCGGCGCGGTGGAGCTGGAAGGTAAGCGTGGTGCCAAGCAGCATTCTTTTAAAAGCGGTTGACATTTGCTGCGTGATTCGATTGTTGGGTGAATGATAGGTGCGGACCCTTTTTCCCAAGGCAATGCTTACATCCATGGATTCGTAGTTATGAATGAGGGTATCGCCTAAGCTGCTATCCCTATAAGTAAAGGGGTTGCCCGGGTAACCCGAAAAATTGTGTACTATACTGGTTTGTTGCTGGCCATCGTATAGCGGAGCTTTCCATGTCCAGAATATTTCCACCCTTGAAGGAATTGTGTTTGTATCTGGCTCGGATGTTTTATCGGCTATCGCTTTCACTACAAAAACCTTTTCATCATCCTGGGCTAACGACGAGCGGGGTTGAATGAAGAACAGAAGCAATAAAACGAGGTATTTCATTGGACAGGCCGAATGCGGTTTTGAGTATAACGCCGAAAAAGGAAAATAGTAACAAACCGCGGGAAATAATCCGGTAATGAGAGATAGCCTATATTTCAAGAGAGTATTTGAATTATTGCTGCTCAGGCGTTAAAAAATGCTTTAAAACAACATTCCTATATTTGGAACGTTTAAATTCATGTTTCATCCTTCGTAACTGAGAGGGATATTTTGGGTCTATGGCAGAGCAATCATCGCAATACAATTCGTTAATAGAGAAGCTGGATAGCTTTACCCGTAAATACTACACCAACCAGGTTATCAGGGGTGCTATTTTTTCGGCTATCTACATCCTGGCATTCTTTTTAGCCATCAACCTGATGGTTTATTACCTGTATCCTACCACCGGGCTGCGGAAACTGCTGTTCTATGGCTTTATTCTTTCATCGCTTGCTTTTGTAGCGAGGTTCTTTGCAACACCGCTGTTGCATTACTATCGCCTTGGCAAGATCATTTCGTACGAACAAGCTGCGCAGATCATTGGTACCCACTTTGCAGAAGTAAAAGACAAGCTGCTGAACATTTTGCAATTGCGGAATGATGCCACGGCACAACCGAATGCAGCTTTGCTTCTGGCAGCGATAGACCAAAAAGCTGTGGAGTTAAAACCTGTAGATTTTTCGTTCGCCGTTGACCTTTCAAAAAACAAAAGATACCTGCGCTTTCTGGCGCCGCCGTTATTGTTGTTCTTGTTCCTCATTATTGCCGCACCTAATGTTATTAAGCAAGGCACCGCCCGACTTTATCACAACAATACGGTGTACGAAAAGCAGGCCCCTTTTCAATTTGTTATCCAGAATAAGGACCTGAAAGCTCTTCAGTACGATAACTATACCCTGGAAGTAAAAATTGAAGGTGATGCGTTGCCGAATGAAGTTTACCTGGAGTCGGATAAAAACACTTATCAGCTTAAAAAGAAAAGCAAGAATCTGTTCACTTACGAGTTTTCGAACATCAGGCAGACCACAGAATTTCAACTGAATGCCAGCGGTTTCCGCTCTAAAGATTATACACTACAGGTAGTGGCTAAGCCCGTTGTAGCGGGCTTTGAAATTGCATGTGTTTACCCGCCTTATACCGGTAAGCAAAACGAAGCGGTTAAGAATCTGGGCGACCTGGTGGTTCCGGCGGGAACCAGGCTGAGCTGGAAATTCAACACACAAAATGTAGAAGAACTGCGGTTTCTAATAGGCGACTCAGCGTACCAGGTAAAACGCAGTGGCGAATCGGAGTTTACCTTCTCTCTCGCGTTCATGCAAAGCGCAGGTTATACCCTGAAGGTGTCGAACGCCAGTGTGAAAGATGCCGACTCTGTTTCTTATTCGCTGAATGTTACCCCAGATCTTTACCCGGTCATCACTGTGAATGAGCAGCACGATTCATCTTCCAAAAAATATTTTTATTACAACGGCGAAGTGAGTGATGATTACGGTGTACGCAGACTCACCTTTAATTACCAGATAACCCGTTCTGATTCCGGTGCGACCAATGAAAGCAAGAGTCTGGAGGTTCCCATAGCAGCGGGGCTTTCATCTAAATTCACTTTTTATTGGAACCAGCAGGATTTTGCCATCGCACCTGGTGATAAAATGAGCTATTACTTTGAGGTATGGGATAATGACGGTATCCATGGCAGTAAGAGCACCCGCAGCAACCTGATGAATTTCCAGATGCCAACTTTAAATGAGTTGAATAAGGAAATAACCAAGGATAACAAAGAGCTGAAGGACGACATGAAAGAAACCATGGCCAAAGCCGATAAGCTGAAGAATGAATTACATGACATGCAGGATAAGCTGCACGAGAAAAAAGAACTGAACTGGGATGATAAGAAGAACCTGGCCAAGAATATTGAGAAGCAAAAGGAATTGCAGAAGGAACTGGAGAGCATGAAGGAAAAGATGGATCAGAACTTTGAAAAGCAGAAAGATCTGAACGAAGTAAAACCCGAATTTGCTGAGAAGGAAAAGCGCCTACAAGACCTGTTTGACCAGGTGATGAACAAGGAGATGAAAGAGCTTTATGAAAAGCTTCAGAAAATGCTGGAAGACCTGCAGAAGAAAGATGCCCTGGACAAGATGCAGGACATGGAGGCCAACAACGAGAAGCTGGAGAAGGAAATGGACCGGATGCTAGAGCTTTTCAAAAAGCTGGAATTTGATCAGAAATTGGACCTGACCGCTGATAAACTGGATAAGCTTTCGAAAAAACAGGAAGAGTTGGCCAAGCAAACCGAGAAAGCACAGGATAATAAAGACGGCAAGCCGGATAACAAGGATGCCAAGGATGCCAAGGATAAAAAGGGAGGAGATAACAAGGACCAAAAAGCGCAGAACGGAAAGGATAATAATAAAGACCCGAAGGACGCCGCTAAAGATCAAAAGGCCGAAGAACAGTTAAAGGACCAGCAAGCCAAACTGAACGACGAATTAAAAGATGCTAAAAAGGATGTGGATGATTTGAAAAAGCTGAACGAGGAGACCAAGAGCGACCAGGACTTTAAAGATGTAGACAAGAAAATGGACGGTGCAGAAAAGCAAACTGCCGATGCCAAACAAAATATGGATGCCAAGCAAAACAAAAAGGCATCTAAAAGTCAGCAAAGCGCATCGCAGAGTATGGAAGAGGCCTCCAAGAGCCTGCAGGACATGAAGGCCAGTTTGGATAAGGAAGAAGACGAGGAAGACCTGCAGGCCATTCGCCAATTGCTGAAAAACATTTTGCAACTATCGTTTGATGAAGAAAAACTGATGGCAGATGTGAACCTGACCAACATCAACAACCCGAAATATGTTGACCTGATGCACGAACAGCAGCGCATCCGCGAAAACTCGAAGATGGTAGAGGACAGCTTATATGCGTTGGCAAAAAGACAAGATAAGATCAGCTCGTACGTAACGAAGCAGATAAACGATGTCAATAAATACCTGGCTAAAGCCATTACCGATATGGAAGACCGCAACAAAATGCGCGCGGCCGGTAATGAGCAGTTTGTGATGACCGGCTATAATAACCTGGCTTTGATGTTGAGCGAGTCGATGCAACAGATGCAACAACAAATGAGCGAGAAGGAAAGCAAAGGCGACCCTAAAGATGGCAAACCTAAAATGTGCTGCAAGAAGCCTGGCCAGGGCAAACCGAACCTTTCAAAAATGCAAAAGCAGTTAAATGACAAGATTTCGCAGGCGGCGGAAATGATGAAAAAGCAGGGTCAGGGTAAGCCACAGGGTGGCAGCCAGGGGGCCATGAGCAAGGAATTTGCAGAAATGGCGCAAATGCAGGCACAGATTCGCCGTGAAATGGAAAAGGCCAGCCAACAGGAAGGGAAAGACGGAACCAAACCCATGGGTGACCTGAGCCAGACCTCCAAGCAAATGGAAGAAACCGAAAAGAACCTGGTAAACAAGCAAATAACCGGCGAAATGCTAAATCGCCAACAGCAGATCATGGACAAACTGCTACAGGCGGAAAACGCTGAACGGCAGAAGGACCAGGAACAAAAGCGCGAATCGCATACGGGTAAAGATGTTAAAAGAGAGATTCCGCCGGCGATAGAAGCATATTTAAAAGCCCGGCAAAGCGAGGTGGACCTGTATAAAACAGTGCCGCCCAGCTTAAAGCCTTACTATAAAACTTTGGCCGAAAAGTATTTTCGTTCGCTTTCCATACAACAATAAAGGAGCTTAACACGTAAACGAGTGAACGAAAGGGAATTGTAAGCAAAAACATGAGGTTCGGGGGCAGACAATAAAAGCCTTTATATATTTGTAAATTGCCCCGTCTTGCCTTTATTTGCGCTTGCGATAACCTGAATTAGATTCTTTTGAGAAAAATGTAAAATCCCAAAAGATGTTTTTTGAATCAATCAATTAGTATAATTTCGCGTGCAATTCAACACGCCCTAACACATGCAATTAAAAACCGACGTGAAAACAATCAAATTCGCATCCAAAGCTGAGAATATAACCATTGTAGAGAAGTTCATTGATGACCTCCGCAATGAAGTTAATATTGGAGATGATGTTTACGGCAACATCCTTATTTCATTAACGGAAGCAGCTAACAACGCCATGCTTCATGGTAATGATGCTGATGAAAGCAAGAACGTTGAAATATCATACAGCCTGGATGACAGGGGCAAGAACCTTTCCTTCATTGTGAAGGATGAAGGTCCGGGTTTCGATTACAATAATCTGCCGGACCCAACTGCCCCCGAGAACCTGGAAAGAACCAGCGGACGCGGCGTGTTTTTGATGATGCAACTTGCCGACATGGTGGTGTTTTCAGACAAAGGTGCGACGGTTGAAATGCAGTTCAGAATATAACTACTTTTTAAAAGAGATACGGAAAGCCTCAGCCCATTAAATGGTTGAGGCTTTTTTGATTTTGTGCTATATGAAATGTCGATTTTTTATTTTAGAATTATCTTTTATAAATCCTGGCTGCTAAGTTGATACCGGCATGAATTATATTTCTCCCGTCAAGCTTTTTTATGAAGACCTCCAGGATAAACAGGGAGAGATAACTGCTAAGGATTTATCCCTGATCAGACGAAAACTGTTGGCTGAGGCCGAGTTAAGTGAGAACAAAACCGTGGTGCGCGATGGCGTTGAGTATTCGAAAGAAGATATCATCAGCACTTTTGATGAAATGGATAAGGATATGCGCATGGATATGCATTTGCGCGTATTCAACAATAAATCTTTATTGAAATTTCTTGAAACGGGTGAGTTTGACTTTATGGACGAGCCGATAAGCGGCGAAGAAATAAAAGAGGACCCTGAGTTTCGCGAGTTTATTCAGCCCTGGTTTGTGCCGGTTTGGCAGGAGGCAATTTTAAAAGAATTGCGCGAGCGCCAGTTTTACAACTTAACGGTATTCATGGTTTTGGGCAAACAGGTAATAGATGAAAATCTGTTGATAGAGGTAATGGAGTCATTCGAGGCCAGACTTTGGGATTTTGATGAGGCGGCCAAGGTGCAAAGCAACATCATTAAGGATACCAAACGAGTTGATGAAGAAGAGACAGACACTTTCATCAGCACCTTTCTTATCAATTTTTTGAACGAGTTGCCTTACACCTTTAGCAATTTCAGAAATCATTACATGATAGCCATGGTAAATATTACTGTGCAGCTGTTTAATGCGGGTCATAAGGGATTGGCAGTTGCTTACGGTAAAGTTGCCATTGGCCTGGATTGTGATGATTTCTATAAAGACCAGATGAAAGAAAGGCTGGTGCTTTATAAAGGCTCCAGAACGAAAACAACCGGTAGTTTTGGTGGTTTGCCCCGCTACGTTTGGTTCATTATTGTCTTCATATCAACGATGGCCCGGGTGGGAACCTGCAATGAGTATAACAATTCGAATAGCTTCAAGCCCGGATATCAGATAACCGGAAATGGCATGCCCTCTAATGTGCCGGTAACTTTATCAACTGCACTTAATCGGCGGCAAACTATTTACATCAGCAAACCGGATGGGGAGTCTGTGTTTCCTCTTGCCGATAGCGATTGTTTGTCTAATGCTATCATTGATACAGGTAACCGCAGGTTTGTGCGCGAGCTCGACATCATGCTTAAGCTCAACCTGATCAATCTGAAAAGCCAACCATATCCGGTTGGGGAGCTTAAGAATTATAGCGTCAATACCGCTACCCTACAGCGGGTCATTAATACGAACTGGAATCCGCAGGATGAATATGTACATCCTAATAACCAAAACGCACGGTTGATAGCCTATAACGAAACAAGAACACCGATGTTTCTGCTTTACAAAACGGGTCCTAACCTGAAGGTGGAGCCTATAGAGCCGGGAGCTTTTATTGACATTAATCTGTCTGAAGGTAAAACGCTGATGATACCGTATTTGGGTGTTGGCTGGAATCCGTATGTTAAGATGGGCGGAGCATTGGCCGGCAAGTATTCGATCCTTAACCAGGGATGGTTCAATGCTCAAACCGACTCAAGTGGCGGACTGCAAAACAATATTGGTTTATATAGTGTTAGGCCGTTGGAACCTTATGCCGACACGATGATATACTACTATCAACCGGAAGATGGTTACTATGCCATTTTGCACGGCAGCAACATTAAAAGGCTGGCCTCAAAATCTACTTTAAGCCAGTATTAGTGTAGTCGGTACGTATCAGTAGCTCGTCGATCAATAAATTGATAAGCGCCTGGTTGATGCCTTTTAGTTCTATATAATTTCTGTCCTCAAAAGCTTTTTCACCGGTGATGAAAAGCTTTTTGGCGCGGGCGTAATCTTTATAATACTGTTGGGGGTAACTTTGCAGATTCATAAAGTTGTTGATGATATAATCGGGGTCGTTATTTTTTATTTCACGGATGATGCGGTCGAACTCGCTCATCATTGACCGGATAACGTGGGCCGAAGAGCCGGAAAGAAAGTGGCTTTCATCCGCAGTCATTTTTTCGAGCTGTTGTTTATGCCTGCTTGTTCCCCGCTCATTCACCAGTTCCTGGCAAAACCTGCGGCTGGCCAGGTAATCTTCTTTCAGACCGGTGACAGAATCGAATTCATTTTGCTCATCAAACAGCTGAGAGAAATAGCGCTTACGCTCTTCGATCTGAAACACAATATCGGTTACATCATTCTCAGGAGACCGTTTTAGGTCGAGGGTCATTTTGCCGATCTCGTCGTCGTATTTTTTCCAGTATTCAGCAGCATCAAATTTCTCGCCCTGAATGGCACTGGTAAGTTCGCGCTGACTATTCAGCTTCAATTCTTTCAAATCATCCATCAGTTTTTTCCGGTCGATGGTTCTTTCTTCCGGCTTAAAAATATTGCTGAACTGCTGGTCTGTATTGAGGCTAAAAGCGGTAACCTTTATTTCCCGCGACTCACTGATCTCAAAAGTTATTTCAATATCTGAACCCTTGTAAATACTGCTTTGCAGGTTTTCGCCGCTTATCCTCAAAAAGCCTAACGAGATACACGAAGACGGCTTTGAAAGCCTGTTACCCTCAAACATGTTGATCACAATATCATCGGTGCTGCCTTTTTGTATGGAGCGCGATAAGGTTTTGATCAGGGTCTTTTTAAGTGGCAGCAAAGCATTTTTGCTGAATACCAATTCAAGATTTGTTTTGTTGGTTACGATGTTATCTATCTCCAGGCAAATATCATTAGGCAGGGTTTGGCCGTAGATACTGAAAGTACCCTGGTTAATGCTGATAGGTTCGGGCAGCGTAAAGACCAGGTTGTTCTCGTTATCGAAAAGCTTCAATTCAAAAATATTGTTGTGATTGCTCAGCAATGGGAGCACGGCTGATATCTTTGACCTAAGCGGTATAAGGCCGGAATCAAAACCTCCATCGTGTCGTACGATGCGGTAGAAATGATTTTCAACCGGACCCTCAATGGTAGCAATCACCACCTCTTCAGTATCACTACAGTGCCGGTTGTATGCATGCTTAATGGTAAACGCTGTTTTGTTTTCTACCGGTAGCGTTTTTTCCTGAGCAACCTCAGCATACGAGGCGTTTTTTGAAGATGCGAAATAGGCGGCCCCTGCTGCAATGGCAGTGGTCGGGTCGATAGAATTGTTAACTGTAATGCCCGTCTCGTCTTCCAGCATTTTTTTAACCAATGGTATATAGGTGCTTCCTCCCACCAATAGCACCTGGTTGATTTGACCAGCCTGAAGTTGATTGGCCCTCAGCAGGTCATTTACCAGTTGAATGGTTTGATCTATTTTACTGCGAATGAGATTTTCGAAATCGCTGCGCTGAATCAAAAGACATTCGGTTTGTATTTTTCCGTTGGCGTCTTCGTAATCGAACTCTATCTCGGTTGAAGTGGCTACCGAAAGTTCTTTTTTCGCTTCTTCTGCTTTGTGTAGCAGGATGTAATAAAGCTTGTTGAGCGGAGAGCCGGCAGTTTGCATTTGCTGAAGCACTCCGGTGTTTCCGGTTTTTGCCTCGAGATAAGGAACGACAAGGTGCTCAACCAACAAGCTGTCGAAATCCATACCGCCGAGGTAATTATTTCCCCTGTGGTCGAGCACACGCATTTCTTCGCGCACTTCAACAATAGCGGCATCGAATGTGCCACCGCCCAAATCATATATAAGCCAAATGCCTGAGAGCTTTTGTTTGTCGGCTACTTTATTGGCATAAGCAAGGCTGGCCGCGATGGGTTCCTGCAATAAAATTACCTCTTTGATGCCGGCCATGTGCCCGGCCTCTTTGGTGGCATTAGATTGAAGTGTATCGAATGATGCCGGTATGGTAATGATGGCCGCATTCAAAGGTTCGCCGGAGTGAATGAAGCTTTTGAGCTCTTTCAAGACATAAGAAGATAATTGGACCGGTGATACGAAGTCGGTGATCGACTCAACAAAATATCTTTGGTCTGTACCCATCCGTCTTTTAAACGATTGGAAGACATTGGCAGGGTCTTTTTCAATCAGCTCGCGCGCTTTTTCGCCAACAAGCGTGCGGCCATTTCTAAAAGCAACGCAGGAGGGTAATGTTTCCTTATGCCCAACGGGATTTTTAAACACTTCAATACCACCATCGCCAGCACGCGCAATGAGCGAGTTGGTGGTGCCCAGGTCAATTCCAAAATTAATAGTGCCCATACAAGTTTTTATTCTACAATAACTAATCCACGTTGTATAATTTCCCTTTTACCGCTTTTGCCGGAATAGATCACAGGTTTAATAACGTCGGTAATAGTCAAACCTTTTAAAATATCGGTTGAAATAATGTTGGCCTCGCAATCGGTCCTTGAACTGTCGTACTTCTCGCCGATCGGGTCATGAACAATGATGCCTTCCTCTGCCAGCATCGTTTTAATTCTTTCGCAACTGCGTTCAATGGCTACCAATTGGTCGCGGCGTGAACGCTTATTGATTTCGTGAACCTGATTGATAAGTTTGATGAGCAGTTCTTCAGTGACCATATGCTGCAGCGTGTATTTTGGCGGCAAATTAGATATTTGCCCCCACTTTTAAATGAGCATTGAATGCAATAAGTATTAAAGTGAGGGAGAAAATTTTCGTACCACAAGTTTTGGATTTTTATTTTTGGCATACATTTGAGGAACAGGCAATTATTGAATTCAGCGTATTATTCAAATCATGGAAATCAAAAAGAAGAGCGTATCCGTTATTGAGGTGTTTAAAAGTAGCGTTAAGCTGTACATGCAGCACGATACATCTACGTTGGGGGCTGCACTTTCCTATTATATGGTGTTTTCCATTGCTCCGGTTATCATTATTATCATATCGCTTGTTGGAGCCATATTGGGCCCCCACGCGGTGCAAGGAGAAATTCAGGACCAGTTGCAGGATTTTTTGGGAAGGGCGGGTGCTGTTCAACTCGAAAATGTCATAAAAACGGTGTACCATCCGGGCAAAAGCCTGGTAACAACGCTATTAGCCACGGTTTTGCTGGTAATGGGTGCGACCAGTGTTTTCGGGCAGATGCGGACCTCGCTTAATATTATCTGGGAGGTAAAACCCCATGCCAAAAAGCCAGTGTTTAAATTTTTGCTCAACCGGGTATTTTCGTTTGGTATGATCATTTGTGTTGCTTTTCTGCTGCTGGTATCATTGGTGTTTCATGCGGCGCTGGTAGCATTTACCGATTTTCTGAACGCCCATTTTTCGGGCCTCTCAGTCTGGATGATCAGGATATTTGACCATGCATTATCTGTTGCAGGCGCAACGGTCATGTTTGCGTTTGTATATAAATACCTTTCCGACGCCAAACTCAGATGGTCGGGTTTATGGGAGGGAGCTTTTTTTACTGCCATTTTGTTCGTTGTGGGCAAACACTTTATTGCGATGTATATTGGCCACAGTGGTGTAACCAGCACTTACGGAGCCATAGGGAGCGGCGTGATGATACTTGCCTGGGTTTACTACTCATCACAGCTCGTTTTTTTTGGTGCCGAATTTACACGGGCGCTGGCCATGCACAGGGGCTATTCGCTTGACCCTGAGAATATTGAATCCCACGACAAAGCCGCAAGCACAGCTCAGAGTCATTTAGAGCAAGCCTGATATTTACCCCTGCCGGATTTCCGTTTAAAATAATTTCAACTTTTTTGGGTGGTCCGAGATCCAACCGCACTTTTATGACGTAACTATAAGTGTTATGGCAATTTTGCATTAAATACCAACTTATCGAACTTTCAGATAATACCAGAGTTTTATAAACTTATCGTTCTTTCTTTCTATAGTGTGGGTTATACAAAGGAGGCGCCGAACATCGCGCCTCCCATTTTTAAGAGCATAGAAAATTAAGTTTAACTTTGGGAGCATTATCACGATATCTGGAACAGGGAAAAAAATATGATGAGGATCAGCTCTATAGCGAGCTGAAGAGCAGAAGCCGAAAGGCTTTTGAATATCTGTATGATAACTATAGCCCTGCGTTATATGGTGTTATTTTTAACGTACTGAAAGAGGAGGAGTCAAGCAACGATGCGTTGCAAGAGGTTTTTGTTAAGATATGGAACAATTTTGATTCGTACGACCCCCTTAAATCCAGGCTTTATACCTGGATGTTGAATATAGCCAGGAACCATGCTATTGACAAGCTGCGATCTAAGACTACTGCAGACAGGAAGGACCTGAAAAAAGATAAAGATTTTATAGAGAAGCATGGCCAGCAGCCGGAACAATTTGTGGAGGGAATAGGCTTGCGCAAATTGATTGATCACCTGGAGGAAGATCAGAAAGTTGTTATTGATTTACTGTATTTTCAGGGATTCACCCAGGCTGAGGCAGCAGAAGAATTGAATATCCCTTTGGGTACGGTAAAGTCGCGGGTAAGAATAGCGATTCATAAATTACGAAAATATTTTGTATAAATAACGTGGACACCAAAGAAATCATAGAATCAGGCTCACTCGAGCTATACGTGATGGGGGCTCTCGATCCGGAGGAAACGAAGGAAATTGATGAGTTGCGCAAAACGCATCCGGAGCTCAACGATGAGATCAACCGTATAGAGGATGCCATGATAGCTTATGCAGATAGTCATGCTATTCAACCCCGGGAAGAGTTGAAAAGCAAAATTGCCCAAAAACTGACCTTTGCCGTTAAGCTAGACATGGAAAGCGAAATGGTGGATTCTATATCCATTCAAATGCCGGGGATATACCGGTATGCAGCAGCTGCAGCAATTGCATTGATACTTGCCTTTGGTGCCGGGACTTTTTACTACGCCCATGAGTACAGCCAAAGCAGTTCGCAACTGGCTGCGTTACAAAGCGAAAAGACAGTTTTAGCCAACCAGGTAAAATTACTGAGTGGAGAGGCTGATAAAATAAAAGGCGAACTGGCAGTTGCTTTGAAGCCCGAAAACAAAAAAATCTCTTTACCCGGAATCGCCTCACACCCTGAAGCGAAAGCAGTTGTTTACTGGGATAAAAGCACCGGAACCACGTATGTAAATACGGATGAACTACCGGTTGTTGCTGCCGATAAGCAATATCAATTGTGGGCTATTGTAGATGGCAAACCGGTTGACCTGGGTGTTATTTCAAAGGATAGCTCTTTCAATAACATGAAGCTGGTACATGATGCCACCGCCTTTGCCATTACCCTTGAACCGCTTGGCGGAAAGCCTTCTCCTACCATGGAGGCTATGTATGTGATGGGGGGCGTTTAAGCCTAAAAAGCATAACCAAAATTCATCTGCAATACGAATTTGACATTATCCAGAGCGGGTATCTTTAACGTATACTGATCGTTGACCGCATTGGCCGTTTGGTTATAATGGGTTACAAAGTTGTTTTTATATCCTAATCCGCCGAAGAATTCAAGCTCAAAGTGTTTGATAATAAACTGGTAACCTGTTATACCGCATACATCAGCGTAATTCACTATTTCAAAATTCTGCGCGTTACTTTTATCGCGGATATTGACGGCATTGTAGGATAAATAAGGTCCAACGAAAAATCCTTTCAGCCCCTCCTGCTTTTTCAAAGGGTAATACCGGTAGCCTACAGCTATCCTGCCGCCTTCAACACTAACAGAGTTTAAGCTTGCGCCCCTACCACCCCTGCCGCCGCCGCCGCGGCGTCCACCGCCACTAAGGCGTTTACCGATGGCGAGCAAAATGAAATTGGGAAAGTCGTAAGACGCGCTTAAAGTAATGGATTGTCGTTTGGCTAGTTTTCTTTCATAAATAACCCGAAGCTCACCGGTATAAGCAATTTGTCCCTCGAATAAAGGAACAGCACTGAATTTTAAGATGCCCTGATTGTGTACTGGTTTGGGTGCCGTAAATCCCTGGAAGCCCTGTAACTCATCTTGCTGGGCATGAACGTATATGCACACCAATAAGGAGAAAGCAAGAGTCCAAAACTTTTTGTTACACGTCATTTCAATCCTTTTGCGCTATGTCCGGGTCGAAAATAGAGTAAATAAGCATATGGCAGATCAGTCGCTTACCTTTACTCAGGAATTTAACAGCTTCGCTCTTAATCAGTTAGGTTTAAAGCAGATACTGCAACGCAATTGTGGTCGTTGTTATTAAAACAACGGCCATGAAACGATTAACCTGCTACTGTTTAGTGATAGCGCTGTTTACACTGTTTTCGTGCAACGCCATCAAAAAGTTAGGACAGTTCTACATCAATTATAGTGCCCAGGCGGTTTTTCCTGCAAACATCCCTGTTAACCTGCCGGTCACTATCAATACACCACCTGTTGCTACAAATTCGCAGCAGGTCTTTCAAAATAACAACACCCGCTCCGACCTCATTCAAAGTGTGAAACTGGACCAGCTAGCACTTAACATTACCTCGCCCGCGGGGCAAACGTTTTCATTTCTTCAAAACATCAGCGTGTACATTGCTTCGGATAGCCTGCCGGAAATTGAAATAGCCGGTAAACAAAACATTCCGGTGGATGCCGGCGATACTTTAACCCTTGATGTAACCGGAGCTGACCTTGAAAACTATATCAAGGCCAGTACGATAAAGCTTCGCGTATCAGGCACTACCCGGCAGTTAGTGACCAGCGATATCAACGTGAACATGAATGCAAGATTCTTTGTGCAGGCTAATCTGCTGGCTGTTCTTTGAAAAAAAACGGCCAGCAGATCAGAACCTGCTGGGAAAAGGCTGCAATTAAAGCTTAACGATCTTTTTGGTCAGCGTCTTTCCTTCTTTAGATAGCTGAACCATATAAATGCCTGCTGCGCCTTCGATGTTTAGCGAGTTATTTTCAGCTTCGGCCTTGCCTGCGTAAATCAGTTTACCGGCAAAGTCAAAAATGCGGACATCAGCACCCAAAACATCTTCCGTAACATTCAATTGAAAGGAACCGGTAGTGGGGTTGGGATAAATATTCATGGCGTCAGCAGCGATAGTCGAGATACCAAGAGGATAGACGACGGTAGCCGCCGACGTGGCTCTGCAACCATTAGCATCGGTAGTTTGAACTGTATAAGAACCGGCTTGTGTGTATGTGTAGCTTTGGCTGGTAGCTCCCGACATAGCACTTCCACCGTCTATCCACTGGTAAGTTGATGCCTGCGAAGAGGTCAACACTGTGCCCTGTTGGGTAATCGTAGGCACAACAGCGGTGTGAATGGTCATGGTAATAGCATTAGAGGTTGCGGGGTTGCCCGTTGCGTTGCTAAGGCTTGAAGTCATTACACAGGTAACAGCTTGTCCGTTAGTGATTGCCGAAGTTGTAAATGTTGGAGAGTTAGTGCCAGCATTAACCCCGTTAATCTTCCATTGATAAGAAGGAGTTCCTCCATTTACCGGGGTTGCGGTAAATGTAACATTGGTGTTGTTGCAAGTTGGGTTAGTGCCACTGGTTAAAGCAATGCTAACGCCTGCCGGTGGTGTAGAAGAAACAGCTTCTGTAATAGTTATCGACGAAGCGACCTGATATTTAGATTGGTTTTGGCTCCTCAGTTCATTGAGGACCCCAAAAATCCTGACTGAACCGGTTCCTGCGGCAGGGGCTATCCATGGGATAGATTGTATATAAGTTGAACCATAGGCTCCTCCCCCCGAAGTTGCAGTGATAGCTGATGACTGTTCTATAATACTTTCCGGTAAGCCGGAATTAGAACTGGTTGTTTTTTGAACCGAGGAAGGCATGGTGCCCCAGGTACCTGCATCGACTGCACTTCCCGAGCCAGCTCCGGTGGCTTTCACAAGGGCTAATTGAAAGCCGTATTTGGTGAGGCTTGTAGTGCTTCCGTTAACGCCGGATAACTTGACTGTATAGGCCATTCCGGGAACATAGGATGTAACTGAAACCCCGGCAGAATCCAGGAATACTTTAGCCGTGTCGGTAGTCCCCGAATTGTGACAATTGCCACATCCACCGCTTCCGCCCGAGGCCTGAGTTCCGTCAATGCTACCCTGAGAGGCAGCCCCGTTTTGATATGCATATATTATAACTG
>Ga0364859_10027_pt1 | contig 109997 bp, 90 predicted proteins | sample ExccelAu500001D3_FD_206911 | JGI IMG/M metagenome (GOLD analysis project Ga0364859, IMG submission 206911) | Enriched cells from Trout Bog Lake Hypolimnion, Wisconsin, USA - BchlTB.Aug20.5000.01 .D3 | ecosystem: Environmental > Aquatic > Freshwater > Lake > Hypolimnion/Profundal zone | place... | reverse complement strand
GTTGCAAACGCGCAACCGTGAAGTCCTCGTTGCAAACGAGGACTAATGGGGACTAGTGGGGTGATCTTTACTTTTCTTTGCTTGCTTCCTGTCGGCGGGTAATAAAGACCGTTGGGGGAAAATATATATTGTATTTGGGTCTTTCAACCAGTCTATCATTTTCAATATCCCAACTACATTGACTATAATACCCAGCGGCACGGCTATGAAATAATCGGTCATTGTGACGAGGTGTTGTGTATGGATGATATAAAAAAAAGTGCAGGTGACCGGGACAAAAAACAACCAGCAGGTAGCCATCCCGGCATTATAAAAGGTTTTACCCCTGATGTTAAATACAATAGTATGTGCAACTGTATTGCCGGCTGATATGAATATAGTGACCATGCCGAGCCAGATGGCCTTTTCGCCCGCAAGCGCTGCAAGCAGGTAAGCAACCCAGCCAATGAACACATTGATAATAAGAGCGGTATTGGTATTGAGCGGATAGCGGTCGGGCATATTGCTGTGGAACATCACCGTATTGATCATACCGGGGAATGTACCCACGATCCTGTATTCCTCTAACTGGTGAAGCAATAATGATACAAGGCTCAGCCACATTAACAACCGGTAATGGGTGAGGTTATGATGATCCATACCTGCAAAAGCCAGTACCACAACTGATAAAATACCGCCTAAGTTGAACCAGTGTTTTCTGAGATAGTCCATACTGCCTGTTTTTTATGTTGCAGTACAAAGTTAAAAATTATTACCAGGGGGCTGAACCATGATTAAAGGATTTAGGTATCGAGGACCTGTTTAGAGTTGTAAACGTGGACTAGTGTGGGTAATCGGGAAGATTAACTCATTGATATTCATCTTTTCAATGGTTTTGATTAAAAATAGTCTACCTTATCTTCCGAAACCGGAAGTACAAGCCCGGCTCATTAGCTTATATTTTTTAAAGAGGAGGAATCAAAATGACTTCAAATAAAAAGACTGCGAGAGTTGCCGGTGCCCTCTATCTGCTTGTCGGTATTTTCGGCGGCTTTTCTGAAGGGTTTGTGGATCCTAAAATGTATGTTGCCGGGAACGCTGCCACCACCGCCGGGAATGTTTTCTCTAACGCCGGACTTGTACGCATGGGTGTCGTCGCCCACCTGCTTGATGCCACATTCTTTATCTTCCTGGCCATGGTGCTCTACACGTTGCTTCAGCATGTGCACAAGGGCGTGGCGAGGGCTATGCTGATACTTGTAGCACTCGCTACGGGGATCATTTGTCTCAATGCAGTTTTCGAGTTTGAAGGTTTGCGGGTGGCAACCGATGGATCCTATGCTAGCTCTTTAGGTATTGCGGGTTCAAATGCCCTGGTGATGCTTTTGCTTGATATGCAGCATTATGGTACACTAATAGCGCAGGTCTTCTTTGGCCTGTGGCTGGTGCCACTTGGGTATCTTGCTTACAGATCAGGGCTGTTTCATAAGTGGCTGGGTGTTGTGCTAATCGTGGGGGGCGTTTGCTACCTTATTGACCTGCTCGCAGCATTCCTTGCCCCCGGGTTAGGCCAAAAGATACACGGCTTCGTTATCATACCATCAGCGATCGCGGAGATCTCGATGGTATTGTACCTGCTTATTATTGGGGTGAGAACGGGAAAGGTAATAGCGTAATAAACTTGATGCCGCGGCGTGCCCGATAATACAGAATAACCCTAATTTTAGCACATGAAGCCATTCCTCATCCTGATACTATCGCTTGCTGTTACCATTACAGCTATGGGGCAGGAAGAAAACAGGAACCTGGTATTTGATAGCTCAGACCTTAAGATACTGCTGAGGGCTGACGCTATTTTATCAGACTCCACCAAATGGAACAGGCAGGACAACCGGCAATGCGATGATGATATAGCCACCGGAAAATACAGCCTTTATTGCGCCCTTTATAAAGCCTCAATAGATGTAACCGGAAAATACATACACCGCAGGGCTGCCATGCAGGTGGTAAGGTTTACCGTAGAAAAATATGATAACGGCCGCATCAAGGAGCATCGCCTTATGGACTGGAATAACAGCCCTAAGACAACATTTGTTGAGGTGAAAAAGGTGTTGAGGGAGGCGATAGAGAGGGTGGAAAAGAAAACCCCCTAGCCCCTAAAGGGGAGTACGTTGGGGATAAAATATTTAGCTATAGTACCTTGATGCCGGCAAGTCCGCGAAAAGCGAGACTCGCCGGGGACAGACGGCTTGCATTTGGCGTTCCGGATGCGCGGAGCTAACATCCGGAACAACGGGGGTGAAAAACACTTGAGCCAATGGGGTAAATGCGCGTTGCAAATGCGCAACCGTGGAGTACTCGTTGCTATTTGCTATCTTTTTGTATTTTGTTTCCTAAAATAGCCAATAGCACACCCGACCTATGAACCAATTAAACGATAAAATCAAAATCTTATTTATTCCTTTTTTGATCATAGCTATAGGATGCATAGCAGGTTATACTTTCTTGCATTGGTTGTTATTTATTCATTGGAATATTTTTCAAATCGAGGATAATATTTTAGATATAGGGATACCATTTTTTTTACCAATAATTCCAATTTATATTTGGCTTAGACCTGGGGTAAACCTAATTTCAAGCGATGAAGATTTGCAGCATATAACAGAAAGCGGTCAACGATTTCGTATACAAATGATTGCCGGAATTACAATAATTTTTGCTACGACGTTTGCACAATTATATATGGAGACTGCAACTGGAAAAATGACCAATATAAATAAGGTTACTCAAATCAACGATCAGGAAGCAACAAAATATTATTCAATAGATACTTTTTACCTAAATGAAAAAAATGCGAGTATTCAGAAATATGCATATACTACTGGAAAACACCAGGATGGTCTGCAATACTCAATATATGCGTTAATCCCTATGTACAATCAAGCAAGCGACACATTATTGCATAGGACAAATGCCTGGTTAGGTGTAAAATATGACAAACATTATAGTAACTACATCAGCCAATCTGAAAAACATGATTTGTGGCAGAATTTTATTAATGAGTGTCAATACAACCTGCATAGTCAATACGGGGAATACGCCAAGAATTTCTTGTATCTGGTAAGGGAAGATAAGGGAGAGAATGATTATAAGATATACAATTTCCTGCTAGTAAATAGCGGCATAAAAAGTAGCGAGAACAATTTTATTTTATTGCCAATAAATGAACCTTTTGAAGCTAGAAACGGCCATAAACTCTTATGGGCATTGACATCATTTTTTATTGGTACATTGTTATTTTTATTTATGCTTCGCAATATTAAATTCGATGAGATTGACTTAAAAAATTTCAAATACGGTAGTAATAAACTTTACTAATTAGGAAAGTATTTAAATACCCGCTGCACTTAAGCCAAGTACATAAAAAATACCCCCCATTCTCTTACTTTTGTACCCAAATACACAATATGCAATTTGATCGCAAAAACCTTTCTGACGACCAGCTGGTAGATATATATAAGGAGCTGGTGCACCCGCGCATGATAGAGGAGAAGATGCTGGTGCTGCTGCGGCAGGGGCGGATCAGCAAGTGGTTTAGCGGGATAGGGCAGGAGGCGATAGCCGTGGGCGCTACCCTGGCGCTGGACAGTGATGAATATATCATGCCCATGCACAGGAACCTGGGGGTGTTTACGGCAAGGAAAATGCCGTTTGACAAGCTGTTCATGCAGTGGCAGGGGAGTAAGGAGGGTTTCAGCAAGGCGCGTGAGCGTAGTTTTCATTTCGGGGCAAATGAATACCATATATGCGGCATGATCTCGCACCTGGGCCCGCAACTGGCTATAGCGGATGGTGTGGCGCTGGCGCACAAACTGAAAAAAGAATATAAAATATCGCTGGCATTCAGCGGTGATGGGGGCACGAGCGAGGGGGATTTTCATGAGGCGCTGAATGTGGCTGCGGTGTGGGGATTACCGGTGATCTTTATAGTAGAGAATAATGGCTACGGGCTGAGCACGCCCAGCAGTGAGCAGTTTATCTGCAAGCAGATAGCCGATAAGGGCATAGGCTATGGCATGAAGGCCATAACCATAGATGGCAACAACATACTGGAAGTGTACCGCGAGATAACGAAGGCGCGGCTGTACTGCATCACAGAACAGAAGCCGATACTGGTGGAGTGCATGACCTTCAGGATGCGCGGGCATGAGGAAGCGAGCGGGGTGAAGTATGTGCCCAAGGAGCTGTTTGAATTATGGGGCAAGAAAGACCCGGTAGCGAATTATGAAAATTTCCTGCGGGCAGAGGGTATACTGGACGATAATAAAGTAGCCGCAATAAGAGCGGCGATACAGCAGGAGATAGAGGATGGTATAGCAAAGGGTTTTGCCGCGCCGCCGGTGGTGGCAAACACTCAGGAAGAAGTGGCTGATGTGTATGCACCGCTGCGCTTAGCTGTTACACAGCCGGGAGCAGCAACGAGCGAAAAGAAATTTATAAATGCCATTAGTGATGGGCTGCGGCAGTGCATGGAGGTGCACCCCAACCTGATACTGATGGGGCAGGACATAGCCGAATATGGCGGTGCATTTAAGGTGACAGAGGGATTTGTGGGGATGTTTGGGAAGGATAGTGTGCGCAATACACCGCTGTGTGAAAGCGCCATAGTGGGCGCGGCGCTTGGCCTATCGATAAAAGGATATAAGGCGATGATGGAAATGCAGTTTGCGGATTTTGTGACGGTGGGCTTTAACCAGATCGTGAACAACCTGGCCAAGATACACTACCGCTGGGGGCAGAATGCCGATGTGGTGATCCGCATGCCTACGGGAGGCGGTGTGGGTGCAGGGCCATTCCACTCGCAGAGCAATGAGGCATGGTTTGTGCATACACCGGGGCTGAAGGTGGTTTACCCGAGTACGCCGGAAGATGCGAAAGGATTGCTGATAGCGGCTATCGAGGACCCGAACCCGGTAATGTTCTTTGAGCATAAGGCGCTGTACCGCAGCATAAGCGGTCAGGTGCCGGATGATTATTACTCTGTGGAAATAGGCAAGGCGAGAGTAGTGAGCGAGGGGGAAGATATCAGCATCATCACTTATGGAATGGGCGTGCACTGGGCGATGGACTATGCGAAACACCATCCTGAGTTATCGATAGATATACTGGATCTGAGGACATTGCTGCCGCTGGATCATGATGCTATACGCGCAGCAGTGCAAAGAACAGGCAAGGTGCTGCTGCTGCATGAGGACACGATGACAGGCGGCATAGGCGGTGAGCTGGGTGCGTGGATAGCGGAAAACTGTTTTGAGCACCTGGACGGCCCGATAGTGCGTTGTGCGGGGCTGGACACGCCGATACCTTTTGCCATTGAACTGGAAAAGAACTTTATGGCCAGCAGCAGGCTGGATGAATGTGTGCAGAAGCTGCTGTCTTATTGATCGGTTTAATTGAGTGTTTTTTGTCATTAGTAAGGTTTTTGCTTTCGACTTTTGACTTTTGATTTTCTAAATGGTACATTCGTAACAGAAAAAGGCTAGTATGAAAATGCGTGGTGGTTATATTGCGTTGCTTTGTGGAATAACATCTCTGATGTTTTCCTGTAAGGACACGCCATCGAAAAATCACGGGCCGATAGTGCTGGGAGATTCATCGACCATAGTAACAGAGAATGACCCGCAGCGACTGAAAGACCTTGTGATAGACCTGCAGCCAGTAATACCTGAAACCAAGGATACCACCGAGACAAAACCAGCACCGGATACCGCAGCAAAACCCAAGGCGACAACACCTGCTGCAGCCCAACCAACAGTGCAGGCGCCATTGCCTAACATAGCGGGGCTGAAAGCGGAATTCAAAGAGGTAACAGTATTGATACCGGGCGTGAATGCAAAGCAGGCAGGCAGGGCCAACCTGAAGAATGCAAACGGTGCAGTATATACTTTTGAGAACGGCAATATTAATGGCAGCACCCTGAGGGTGACGGGTAATATTACCAAGGTTTCGCAACGCTACCAATCTGTGGTGGTGCTGAAAAATGAGTTGGGGACATTACCGATAGAATCTTTATCTACTACCACATCGTGGGAAGCGCTGAAGGGCAGCAATAACCAATACAAGATCACAGACCTGGATGCGAAATCGCTTGACTTTCCGGATGTGGGTGCAAATGCGATACGCAGTGCTGTAGCCAAGGCAGCAAAGCGGCATAGGTTTAGCAGAAGAAAGGTAGCGGAGTGGGAAAGCAGTGTGCGCCGGGTGCGGGCAGCCAATCAGAAGCCGATGTATGTAATGCTGCGGTCGGTGATGTGGAAGATAGATGGTAAAGATGCCAACGGGCGGATATTCTCTAAGCAGATCAGGGTGGATATGCCGATGTAAAATTCAAAAGTAAAAATTAAAAAGTAAAAGTGTACTTATATAAAATGGGGTTAGATAATATCTAACCCCATTTTTATTATTCCCCTAAAACCACTGCCTTTGGCAGTGGTGATGTGTAAAGGCTTCGCCAGTTTACTATATTTGGGCTGTGGGTCATAAGTATCGTAAATTGTCACATAGTTTTTACTATTGTGTGTACCATATAGTATGGACACCGAAATATCGTTTTAAGGTACTTCGGGACATGGTGGCGGATGCAGTTGAAGATAAGATTCGTACAATTAGTCAATGGAAAGAAGTTGAGGTAATAGAGCTAAATATTCAGCCTGACCATGTGCATCTGGTTTGTAGCATTCCGCCGAAAATGAGTGTATCAGAATACATGGGAATATTGAAAGGCAAGACAGCAATAATGCTATTTAAGAGTTACCCGAGTTTAAGGCAGAAGCCCTATTGGGGGAATCATTTTTGGAGTAGAGGGTATTTTGTGAGTACCGTTGGAGTTGATGAGGAGAAGGTAAAACGGTATGTAAAATACCAGGAAGATGAGGAAAGGAAAGAAGATGGGACGGCAGATCTGAAGTTATTTGACATCCCCTGAAAGGGGTAACACACAAAAGCCCCCGGCTCCGCCGGGGGATTATTTACTTTAGTCCTTTACGGGTTTTCATATTTTCTCCACCCTGCGCTCATGACGGCCGCCTTCGAAGGCGGTGGTGAGGAAAACATTGGTCATAGCCTCTGCCTTTTCAATAGAGATAAAGCGTGCAGGGAGGCATAGGATGTTTGCATTATTGTGCTGGCGGGCGAGTGAAACGATCTCTTCGGTCCAGCAAAGTGCTGCGCGGACGCCGGCATGTTTGTTGGCGGTCATACATACCCCATTACCACTACCACATACGAGTATGCCTGCAGCGGCCTTGCCACTTTCCACCATTGTGGCTACAGGATGTGCAAAGTCAGGATAATCTACACTGTCCAGGCTGTGGCAGCCTTTATCGTCTATAGCCCAGCCTTCGGCAACGAGCATTTTTTTGATCACTTCTTTATATTCATAACCTGCATGGTCTGCACCTATGGCTATTGGCAAGGTTTTATTGAATGTGGTGTTCATAATCAGTCATTTTTTTGAGCGTCTCGTTTCTTTTGGGCATTAATAGCGCGGGCGCTGATGGTTACCGATGCCTCATATAATCCATACAAAGGTATAAAAACAAACAGGCAACTGAACAGGTCGGGCGGAGTGATGATCTCTGCCAGTATGAACAGTATAAGGATAGCATAGCGGCGCTGTGCGCGCATGAATTCGGGAGTTATGATACCGATCCTTGACAGGAAGTAGATGATCATGGGCAGTTCAAATACGGCACCCATGGCAATCAGCATATTGCTCATGGTATCATAGTAGTTATCAAGGGTAATGATATTTTTCACCTTGTTGCTGAGGTGATAGTTGCCAAAGAAGTTGATGGTATAGGGCGCTACGATGTAGTAAGAGAAAAGCACACCGATAAAGAATAATAAAGAGCACCAGAAAACAATGCCACGCGCCATTTTTATTTCAGCAGGCTTAAGGGCGGGCTTTATGAAGCGCCATAATTCCCAGAGTATGTAGGGTACGGAAATAATAAATCCCAGCATCATAGACACAGACAGGCTCATCATAAACTGCCCGGAAACGGCAGTGTTCTGGAAGTCCATATTTATTTGCTCGAGACAAAAGCCGTCATAGTGCATCAGCCTGCCGAAAGCGCAAAACCATTTGTAAGATACAAAATCGCTGTGTGCGGGGGCGAGTATGATCTTGTCGAAGATCCATTCTACTTTCCAGAAAACAAATATGGCAGCAACTACTATGGCAATAGCCGAGCGGATGATATGCCAGCGCAGGGCCTCCACGTGGTCAAGAAAATTCATTTCTCCACCCGGACTTCCCTTTCTTTTATTAAAAAATTTATCAATAATACTCAAAGCGCTGTATTAGGGCTGCAAAGGTAGGAGTTAATGATTAATGATTAATGGTTAATTGTTAATGGTAGTGCTTATTTCTTATAGACCTTTACTGAGAACGTATAGGCTTCCATTTTTTCTATCTGCTGTTGGCGGTTCATGCCGGTGAGCCTGTTGGCCCTGGGCAGGTGAAAGCTGTTGGCATTAGGTATGGTGTGTAATAATTCTAAAAGAGCTTTAGCGCTTACAGCATAAGTATTGGCTTCGTTCTGGCTGCCTACGGCAGTGAGCAGGCCAAGGATATTGCCTTTGCTGTCTATTACGGGTGAGCCGCTTTGGCCATGGCCTGCGGGTAGCTCAAGGGTATACTGGAGCTGGTTGCCCTGGTAGCCGTTTTTAGCGCTTATATAGCCTTCGCTGTATACCACTTCGTCTTTAGGATAGCCCAGTGTGAATATACCTGCTCCGAGGGGCGCTTTATTGCCTGCAAATGTATAGGGCACCTCGCCTTTGCCAAAATGGAAATTTTTCTTTTCCACTTTCAATATTGCCACGTCTGCATCGGCATCAAAGTTTACCAGGAAGGCTTTATAATAATCGCCGTCATGGTTTTGTATGTATACCGAATCACCATCGCTGATCACGTGATAAGCGGTAACAAAATAACCATCGTTGGTCAATGCGAAACCGGTGCCGGTATATTTTACATCAGATGTAGGAACTGCCGGTTTGTTTTTGGTATTGATAATTTCTATCAGTTTGTTTTGTTGTGCCTGCTGTTGCGCTTGTACTTTCTTTATTGCACCTACCTCACGGCTAATGGTATTGTATTTCGATTCGTTTTTCTTTAAGGAGTAATTTATGCTCCACATAGTGATCGTAGAGGTAAGTATGGCAACACTTGCGGCTACAGTAGCAGTGCGCCAGAAATGTGCAGGCAGTGCTATACGTTTTGTTTTAGCGGGATGGGTTGCTGAAGATCGTTTTTCGTGAATGTCATGCAGCATAGAGCGGAAGCGTTTTTGTTTTCCGCTGCCTGCCATGGCGCTTACCAGGTTGGTAGCTTCGTTAAATTCATTAGCAAATTCAACATCACCAGCCAAACGTGTATTCAGTTTATTTACCTCTTCCTGCGTCAATGAACCTGCTATATAAGCTTCGGCAAGTTCCCATGTATTATTGTTTATAGACATTATATAAGCTTCTTATTGGGGGTAATCAATCACAATTCTATTTCATTTTGCCTGTACACCATAAAACAATTTACGGAGCCTGGTAAGGCATTTATACTTTTGGTTTTTAGCATTTTCCGGGTTTGTATAGCCGAAATCTGCTGCTATTTCCTGCATGTTCTTATCGTGATGGTAGTAAGCCTTCAATAAAGACCTGCAGGGTTCACCTATCTGGTCGAGCGCGTTATTCAGTTGTTCGTAGTGTGCCTCGCGCTCATTGTGCACATTTATATCATCTTCGTAAGCTATGCCCCTATCATTCTCTTCTTCTACTGTATTATCCTGCAGGAATACAGGAGACTTATATTGTTGTTGCAGTTTTTTGTACCATAGATGTTTGCTTATTGCAAACAGGTAAGTACCTACACTGCACGTAAGCCGGAAATCCTCATCCTGCGCCTTGCCAAACAATACCACCATTGCCTCCTGGAAAATATCCGCTGCATCTGCTGAAGACCCTCCGTTTTTGACCAACCAGCTGTTAATAATATGAAAATGTTGCTGATATATCTGTTCGGTAGCCGCCCGCCCGCCTGCTGCCAGTGCCGCTAATAGTTGCTGCTCGGTATTTGTTTGACTGTGCACTTATTAATACAGATTTTTTGAAAAAGTAACCCAATGCAGTAAAACTAATTTCTTTTAATGCTGGGAGGGGTAAATTTTGATATAAAGGTATATAAATTAAGAAACGGGAGAATAAAAAAGGAAGAAAGACATTAATATTTCTATTATTACGTTATATGTGGTACCCTGGATAATCATTTTAAGGTTTTTTTTAAATTGTTGGGTTACCTTTTTAGCTTTCCGGTATTAACCAGTATAACAAACTAAAAAAACAACATCATGAAATTTGTAAAATTAAGCGTACTCGCACTTTCAATGAGTCTTTTCGTTGTATCATGTGGCAACAGCAGTTCTGAATCAACTAAATCTGCTGATTCAAGCGCTACATCTACATCTACGACTACAGCAACGACTACAACTGCACCAGCTCCTGCTGACACTACAACTGCAGGTGCTGCTAAGCCCGCTGACACAGCTATGAAGTCTACTACGACTACAGAAACTAAGACAGACAAGAAAATGGAGAAGAAATAGTCAATATTTCTTTCAGTTACAAAAGAAGCCATCCTCGAAGGATGGCTTCTTTTTTGTAATATATAAATTGAAATTTTATAGTGAAAAAATATTTTTAAACCATTGGGTTACCTTTTTTTATTTTGGGTATAAACAGGCATAACAACTAAAAAAACATAGTTATGAAATTTGTAAAATTAAGCGTACTCGCTCTTTCATTGGGTCTTTTCGTAGCATCATGCGGTAACGGTGGTGGCGAAACTCCAAAAACTGATTCTGCTGCTGCTACTGCTGCTCCAGCTCCGGCTCCGGCTCCAGCTCCAGCTGCTGACACTACTACTGCAGGTGCTGCAAAGCCAGCTGATACAGCTAAGGCTGCTCCAGCTGCTGATAGCAAAATGGAAAAGAAAGACGAAAAGAAGAAATAATCTTCGTTTCGGTCAAAATTATAAAGAAGCCATCCTTTCGGGTGGCTTCTTTATTTTATGCAATGCGGTCAATGTATAATGTAATAACTTATTTGATGGCCTTCATTCGAAGTGTTTAAAGCTAACCGCCTCATTTGGCCTGCAATTCAATAGGCAAGACAAGCTCTTTACCTTCTCTTTTCACAGTTACCTGTGTTTTATCGCCGGGGGAGAATTTATTAAGCGCTTCCATATAGCTCTGCATCCCGTTTATCGTCACATCGCCCAGTTTGGTGATGATATCACCTTGCTTTACCCCGGCCTTCATGGCAGGGCGGTTATCACTTACCCCATCCACACGTACTCCTCCATCCTGGTATGTATAATCGGGCATTATACCCAGCGATACTTTATAGCTTCTTTTACCGGCAGTGATCTGCTTAGTGGGGGTAAAATGCGGTTTTACATTTTCATTGTCCATTTGGGTAACGACCTGTTCCACATATTCTATCACTTTTACTTCTCCGGGATAGTTTACGAGGTCTGCTTTATCACTGGGCTTGTGGTAGTCTTTATGCGTACCGGTAAAGAAGAACAATACCGGTATACCCTCATTATAAAAGCTGGTATGGTCGGATGGCCCGACACCTGAACTGTCAATATTGAGTTTAAAGTTATCGCCGGCCATTTTTACTACTTCTTCCCAAACGGGAGACGTGCCCACTCCTCCCAAGGTAAGCGCATGTGTACTGTCATTCAGCCTGCCTACCATATCCATATTGATCATATAGGCTATCTGGGTACTATCTATTTTCTGTTCTTTTACAAACATTTTAGATCCGTACAGGCCCAGTTCTTCACCCGAAAAATTGATGAACAGATAATTATAATTGCCCAGTTTTTTATTTCCTTTCACCCATTTTGCCACTTCCAGGAGCGCCGCTGTGCCGCTGGCATTATCATCTGCGCCATGGTGTATCTGGTGGGCCTTTACAGCATCGGGATACAGGCTGTTCTCATCTTCTCCATAGCCCAGGTGGTCATAATGTGCACCAATTACTACCGTGAAAGGTGCTTTGTTGTCAACATATGCCGCTATATTAGTACCAGTGCGTTCGGCCTTATTAATAGAGATATTCAAGTCAACCGACAATTGTTCTTTTTCATCAGTGCGATCTTGTGGTTTTACATATTTCTTATAAGCCTTGTTAGTTAAGTATACCACAGGTATATCCAGTTGCTCATATTCAGAATGTTTATTGAACACTGGCTCCTGTTTACTTCCATAACTATCAAAAAAGACCACTGCAGATGCACCTTGTTTTGCATCCTCTTTTGCATGCTCAAACATATATTTTTCGGCATCAAAATGCGGGTCATTTGCCTGGTCCTCGCTTGTGTAAAGTGGCTTTACCCATATGTTACCTTGTTCCAGCACATCCGGCAGCACATCGCTTTTCACATGTTTGTTTGCGCTGAATGGCAACGGGAATGCGTCATCATTCATGCGTAACAGAAAATTATTGATAGTTATTTGCGTAGCGCCTGATATTTCCTTGCCGTATATAAAATGAAAAGGGTATCGATACTGGGTTTTGTAAGGTTCTACACCTTCATCCTGGTATCGCTGCACGATATAGTCTCCGGCTTTACGTTCTCCTTCAGTGCTGGTCCTGCGCCCTTCCAAATCATCTGATGCCAGGTAAGTTATGTCCACCTGCAGTTGTTTTGCAACCCTGCGTTCAACTTTTTTCTGAGCCTGGACAACAGGTTGAAATAGAACCAATCCTAAAAAAAATAACGAAACAATACGCATGTTCACAACGATTTATAACAAATATACGCATTGATAGGATATAAGAAAGGTTAGTGCAGGGGCATTTACCATAAAAAAACCGCCCCATGCGGGACGGTAAGTTGTGAAAAATACCATTTTCACTTATTATCGTTATGAAGCCTGTTTCAGTTCGGTATGCTCGCTTACCAGTATCAGCCCTTGCGGGTCTACCGGTGTTGCTTCTTCGGCATTGGTAGGCATAACTATTTGTATATCCGTAATATCCTTTATCTGGGGTAGTTGTGATGCTGCATTAATACCCAGGTAATCCATAAAGTTTTTTGAGGTATTATAGATAAGTGGTTTGCCCACCATATCTTCATTACGCCCGGAAATAACGATGAGTTCCTTTTCTAAAAGCTTTTGTATGCTGTAATCTGCACTTACACCGCGTATATATTCTATTTCGCTTTTGGTTATTGGCTGCTTGTAGGCAATGATAGACAGTGTTTCCATAGCTGCCGTGGAGAGCTTTTTGATATGCTTATCGCCATTCAGCTGTAATACTGTTTTATGAAAGGACTTTTTGGTAAGGAACTGGTAGCCACCGCCGGTTTCCTTCAGCTGGAACGGATAGTAATCAGCCTCATATTTTTCCAGTATCGCTTCCAGGCATGTAGCAATGCGATCTCCTTCTATAGTTGTTTCCAGTGCCTGGCTTATTAATTCAGTTACTTCTATCTGTGTCAGCGGCCGCTCACTTGCAAATATGAGGGCTTCTACGTGCGGCATTAATTGTTCGATATCCATGCTTTCTGCGTTTTCTTTTCACTACCGAAATTAGTGTACCCTGGCGTTATGGGAGTTTAAAGTAATGCACAATTGTGAATAACTTATTGGTCCTTTTTTGCTGGAATTACAATGTGTAAAGTTACGGAAAGAATGGTTTGAGCGGTTGTTTCAATCCAATTCCAAATACTAATTCCACCACTCTATCATATCAATTCTAACTTTTATTTAACGACCACATAACATTATAGTCATATTAGAATCGTCATTTTGTATAACCAAATGTTCCGACGGATTAAGTAAATGGCTAAGAGAGAAGTGGACATCGTAGTGCTTTCTGATATACATCTTGGAACCTACGGCTGTCATGCAACAGAACTCCTGCAGTACCTCAAAAGTATCAAACCCAAGGCGGTAGTCCTCAACGGCGACATAATAGACGTCTGGCAGTTCAGCAAACGATATTGGCCCGCAACACACATGATGGTGGTAAAACACCTCATCGGCCTTATCGCCAAGGATGTACCGGTTTACTATATCCCCGGTAACCACGATGAGATGCTGCGCCGCTTCAAAGGCTTTCGCCTTGGCTCATTGAAGATCACTAACAAATTATCGCTCAAAATAGACAACGCCCGCGTCTGGATATTTCACGGTGATGTATTTGATGTGGTGATGCAGCACAGCCGCTGGCTTGCAAAGCTCGGAGCTATTGGTTATGATTCGCTCATCCTCATCAACCGTATGGTAAATTGGGTTTCCCTGAAGATGGGCCGTGGCAAAATATCACTCTCCAAGAAAGTGAAGAACAGTGTAAAGGGCGCGGTAAAATTCATCAATAGCTTTGAAGACACTGTATGCGATATAGCTGCTGAAAATAGCTACGATTATGTGATTTGCGGGCATATACACCACCCCGAAATAAAAGGAGTAGATACAAAGCATGGTCATGTCACTTATATGAATTCAGGCGACTGGATAGAGAATCTTACTGCACTCGAATACCGTGATACTAAATGGAGCATCTACAACTACAACGAAGACCCTGTGGCAAAAACCATTGATATTAACAAGAAAAAAGCAGGCAAAGAAACGGCTAAAGATATGATGGCCAGCCTCATGCTTGAAATGAATATGAAGCCGGATATAGCAAAGGGTATGGTGCAGCAGGATGATGATGATATTGATGACATGGGTGGTGTAAATGAAGCTATTGAAGCCGCTTGATCCCTTAATTAGTTAAAAGGTTAATGGGTTAATGGGCATACTAATTACTAACTACTAATTACTAATTACTAACTGCCATAAATGAAAATACTATTTGCTATCCAGGGCACCGGTAATGGCCATTTGAGCCGTGCCCGTGATGTATATCCCGAACTCCTGAAATATGGACAGGTTGATGTGTTGATCAGCGGCATACAGGCCGATGTGGATGTGCCATTTCCTGTCAATTACCGCATGTATGGCATGAGCTTTATTTTCGGCAAGCGTGGCGGTGTGGATATCATACAGACTGCAAAAAGGCTGAAGTTATTTAAGCTGCTTAAAGACATTAAGCACTTCCCGATAGATGAGTATGACCTGGTGATCAATGATTTTGAACCGGTCTCCGCATGGGCATGCAAGCGCAAAGGAAAGCCCTGTATATCAGTAAGCCACCAGTGCGCCGTATTAAACCCCAACGCCCCTGCACCCCCATCCGGCGACCCCATGGGTAAGTTTGTATTGCAGCGGTATGCCCCCACTACCGCTGCATACGGCTTTCATTTCAAGGCATTTGCAGAGAATATCTTTACGCCCGTTATCCGCAAAGAGATTCGCCAGCTTACGCCTACCGATGAAGGTCATTACACCGTATACCTGCCTGCTTATGACGATGCTACAATAGTTAAGCATCTTTCAAATTTTCCGCAGGCAAACTGGCAGGTATTTTCAAAGCACAATAAAGAACCCTTTATTGCAGGCAATGTTTCAGTCTCAAAGATCGATAACCGTGCATTTATAGAAAGCATGGCATCAAGCACAGGTGTGTTGTGTGGCGCCGGTTTTGAAGGGCCTGCGGAGGCTATGTTCCTCAACAAAAAAGTCCTGGTCATTCCTATGCTTACCCAGTATGAGCAGCAGTGCAATGCCGCCGGTGCCCAGGCCATGGGTGCAACAGTAATAAAAACACTCAGCGAAAAATATTATGGCACCATAAGCTCCTGGATCAGCAATGGCCCGAAAATAGAAGTGGACTATCCGGATATTACTGCAGACATTATTGAAAAGGTAATGCGCGAACATGCCAATTATAAAACCCCAAAACCTAAACTACAAACTGCATAATAAAATGTTACCGCAATTGAATATTAAAAACCACATGGCACTGGTATTTAATCAAGGCCTCGACATGCTTGTAAAGATCACAGACATTATGATCGCTGTTTGCCTGTAGGGCGATAATTTTATTGAGTATATTTCCGGGAGCGTGTTTTTTTACTGTTTCACAAACTTCCTCACCTCATTACCGTTTATCCGGGCTATGTATACACCTGACGACAATTGTGAAAGGTTGATAAAAGCCTCGGTGGTATTATAGCTTCCGGTGTATACCTGCTGCCCTACAATATTACTGATCACAACATCGTGTATCGGTACTGATGATGTTATCAGGATATTGTCCTGAGCAGGGTTAGGATATAGCGTGATATCTTGTACAGGCGCCTGTATATTGTTTATCCCAACGTTGCAGTTTTTAATGTAGATGAGGTCGGTAGCTACATTTGTTCCGCAGGTATTGGTAACCGTATAGGTTATGTTATCCGAGCCAGCAATAACTCCAAATACAACGCCGCTACTCGATACAAATGCGTTGCCATTGGCTGCTGTCCATGTGCCACCTGTTGCAGCATCTGAAAGTGCTACAGTATCACCTATACATACCGTATCAAGACCAGTAATGGTGCCGGCATTTGGTGCAGGATTTATGGTCACTGTTATGGTTGCATTGGCAGTAGTGGTAGTGGTACATGTGAATGTAATGGTATATTCAATTGTGTCCACCCCTGCCGATGCGCCGATCACAACCCCGCCGCTTGAAACAAATGCATGCCCGTTGATCGCTGTCCATACGCCACCTGATACGGCATCAGCAAGTGTATCATATGCCCCTATACATACTGAAGATGCTCCGGTAATGGTGCCTGCAGTTGCCAGTGTATTCACATGAATGGTAGCAGTTGCCGAAGCAGATCCGCAGCCATTGGTCACCGTATAGCTGATAACAACCGTGCCCGCCGATACACCCGAAACCTCACCTGTTGATGAGCCCACTGTAGCAATGGCAGTATTACTGCTACTCCATATACCGCCTGAGGTGGCATCAGATAGACCGATAGATGAACCGGGGCATACTTCGGATGGGCCTGTGATCGTACCTGCCGAAGGGGTAGTATTAACAGTAACTGTGGCCGTAGCATAGGGCGCGCCACAACTGCTGCTTACAGTATAAGTAATGGTGGCAGTGCCTATCGCTACCCCGGAAACTGCCCCTGAGGACGAACCCACGGTAGCTATGCCGGTATTGCTGCTTGTCCATATGCCGCCGCCTGTGGCATCAGAAAGAGGGGTGGTTGAACCCGCACATACAGACAATGTGCCTGCGATGGGTGGTGTAGCTGATGAAGCATTAACTGTGACCAGGTGGGTTGCGAAAACTGTGCCGCACGAATTGGTGACCGTATACCGTATACTCACCGTGCCGGCACCAGTGCCTGTGATCACCCCTGTTGAGGCTGCAGTGGCTATTGCAGTATTAGTACTGCTCCATATACCCCCCACTGCCAGGTCAGACAAAGGAATGCTAGAACTGAGACAAACACTTGATGGCCCCAGGATACTGTCTACCGAAGGTAGCGGGTTTACTGTAAATATGGCTGTGGTATAAGCAGAACAACTGCCGGTTAGTGTGTAACTAATAATGGTTGTGCCTGGTGCAATACCTGTAACCTGCCCCGTAGAACCTATTGTTGCAACGCCGGTATTGCTACTGCTCCAGGTGCCACCGCCTGTGGCATCAGAGAGGCCTGTGGTGGAACCCGCACATACATATAATGTGCCTGTGATGCTGCCTACAACACCGGAGATGGAGACTGTAACAGGGTAAGTAGCATGTATACTTCCGCAGGCATTAGTGACCGTATAGCTTATAATAGTAACTCCGGATGAAATGCCGCTGACTACACCGGTTGATGAACCTACAGTGGCTTGTGCCGTATTGCTGCTGCTCCATACGCCCCCTGAGGTGGCATAAGATAAAGGAATGGTAGATCCGTCGCACACGGTATTGGGGCCGGTGATAGCACTTACTGATGGTGATGTCTCAACGGTTATCGTATCCATAGTATAAATGGTGCCGCAACCTGTTGGTGCATCATAGCTGATAATGGCAGTGCCTGCAGATTCACCGGTGATAATGCCGGTTGATGAGCCTGCTATAGCGATGCCGGTATTGCTGCTGCTCCATGTGCCACCTGATGTGGCATCAGTCAGCGAAATTGTGGAGGTGACACATACTGCTGATGGCCCGCTTATTGAGGGTACAGACGGTATAGGGATAACGGTAACTACAGTGGTGACATCGCCGCCGCCATAGGTATAGGTAATAGTTGCTGTACCGGCAGCAACACCGTTTACATAAGCGATCCCGGGACCGCTTGAGGAGCCAATAGCGGCAATAGCGCTATTGCTGCTGCTCCATGTGCCGCCGTATGTGCTTGGCGATATAGTAGTGGTTAAGCCTACACATACAGAATCCATGCCTACAAGATTGAGATCTAATGCGCAAGTGGTACAGCTTATATGAAATTCAATATCGGGATACTGCAGCTCAGTGCCAAACGTGGGGACACCGGTTGTCCAGGCCCAGTTAGGCACATATATTCCCCTGTATCCGTTATTTTTTGTGGCGGCACTCTCATCTGCAAAATAACCTGTGTTGCTATCAAGAGGACTGTATGTGGGATATATGGCGTTACTGCCATTGTAATAAAACATTAACCGTGGAAGAAAATCTCCGTATTTAAAAGCGCCTGATTCATACTGTACCGTATCAAAATGCGTAAAGGAGGCGTCACCGCTTTTGAAAGTTAATGACACTGCAGCACTGCTGCCTGCAGGCACTGGGAAAGGTGTGGTCAAGGGTATTGCCCGGCTAAAATTGGTAGCGGTGTCTGTGTTGGTCAGTGTTATATACTGTACATAAGGGGTTGTGATAACACCGGGATACTTGGCGGCCCGGTTATTTACACTGTCATACGCCATCTGGAGGAAGCGTAATGTGTCATATCCATAATATGCCGATAGGCCTGTGTAGTCGGTATTATGCAGGTTAGTGGCAGTTGTACCATTTCCATATACAAAACCTATGAATATAGTATCAACAGGTGCGGTTTTAGCATTATTACGCAAATAGGAGCCGTGTATGCGAATAGTATCAATGGTATAGGCATCTGTGGCGCTCACTTGTAGGGTAGTGCCAAAAAGGGCAGGATCATCCCACGCTGCCAGCACCGGGGCAAAAGACATGCCTACCGACGTCATATAATTAAAACCGTAAACCGGCACTGCGAGCGCATTACCATTTACTGAGCTGGTATCATTCCAGATGGGGATATTGGCACTGTCTGCCATTGAATATGCAGCGATGTATTGTGCATAGCTATACCAGCGTTTTGTGACCTGCGCACCGGATCTTACAGAGATCAACAAAAACAAAAGAACGACACATAGAGTTGCTTTTCTCATTATTATAGGTTGGTTTTATAAAAATCGCCTATAAACATATGTATTATTTTTCTCACTACAAAACAATAATTATAGTTATCTGTAAATCGATAGAAATACAATACGGTAGCATTGACCTGATCGTCATTGAACTAAATGTCTTGGAACTAAAGTACTCTTCGTTACAAAGTCCCGATTATTTCATGAAGTGTTGGAACCGGAAAATTTAAATAAAAAAATATATAAACCAATTCCCAACGTTTTGTATGTCAATCTCGTCTTAGTATAAACAAAGGGTTAAAGATTTGATAAAAACTTGCTTAGTTTATTTGGTAGTGTCAGTATTTTTAACTTTTTTGCATCTTAATTCATCTCAAAATCAACTGCTATAGATAAAAACTTCTACTTAAACAACCGGAACCTTGATTCAAGGACTAAATGATTATCAGGATATAAATTTCAAGAACATCCATTAATCAACAAGATCAGGGTTCGGACTTAAAACAGGTAGAAGTTATGCAGCTAATCCAACAATCAGACGCCGAACTGATCCATGCCTATATCCATGGACACGAACATGCCCTTGAGGTACTTATCAACAGGTATAAAGACAAGGTGTATACCTCTGTCTACATGCTGGTAAAAGATAAATACCTGGCAGAAGATATTTTTCAGGATGCTTTCCTGAAGATGATCAAAACCATAAAGGAAGGCCGCTATTCCGAGCAGGGCAAGTTTCTGCCTTGGGCCATAAGGGTAGCCCATAATCTTTGTATGGACCATTTCCGCCGTTCGCGCACCCAGATACCTATTACACTCCCCGATGGCCAGGACATATCCGTTCTGTTTGGTGCAAGTGACCTCGTAGCTGATGGCATAGAGAAACGCCAGGTGCACGACAGCGTTCGGAAACTGGTGGAAGAACTGCCCGATGAACAGCGTGAGGTGGTAGTACTGCGCATATATGCAGACCTCAGTTTTAAGCAGATTTCAGACCTTACAGGGGTAAGTATAAATACAGCCCTCGGAAGAATGAGATACGCACTAATAAACCTGAGAAAATTAATCGCAGACAAACAAATGGTTTTGCGTTAGTTTTGTAGTTATTTTTGCGCTCTATGTCCAATTTACATCGCTTTTTCTATCCCGGTCCTATTGCCGAAGACAGTATTGTTAGTTTAGATGCAGATACAGCAAAACACATATGGCAGGTTTTGCGAATGAAAGAAGATGACCAAATCATCCTTACAGACGGGAAGGGAACTATTGCAGAAGGTGAGATCCATAGCGCAGAAAGGCATAAGTGTAATGTGTCAATAAAAAAGGTTGCACACCATCTTCGTGATTGTAAAGTGCTCCATCTGTGTGTTGCTTTCACTAAAAATAATAGCAGAAATGAATGGCTCCTGGAAAAAGCAACAGAACTGGGAGTTGCATCAATTATCCCGATATCTACTGCAAGGTCTGAAAAAGTGCATATCCGTTACGACCGCTGGGAGAAAATTTTACAATCGGCCATTTTGCAGTCAAAGCAAAATTATTTGCCCAATCTCTCAAGTATCATGACATTGCCCAATGTCTTAAAACAATACAATGATATTCCCCAAAAACTCCTGGCCCATTGCATAGAAGGTGAAAAAAGAGACCCTTTACCAAAAATGTTAAAACAGGATAAGGATGTTATTTTACTTATAGGTCCGGAAGGGGATTTTACACAGGAAGAAGTAATTTTGTGTACAGAGTATGGGTTCAAACCTGTATCGCTCGGTATAAATAGATTGCGTACGGAAACGGCTGCTATTGCCGCCGCCGCTTACTTTAACCTGATATGTGATGAAGGGAATTAAAAGTTTAGTTTTATCTGCTGTTTTAAGTTTTTTATTTTTTAGCTCCGGGGCCCAGGGCATGAAGTTGGCATTGCTGGTTTATAATGGGGGTGGGGATTGGTATGCCAATCCTACTTCACTTAAGAACCTTGCAATATTCTGCAATGAGCAACTGCATACAAACCTCGATCCTGTAGAAGCACACGTAGAAGTAAATAGCCCTGAGATATTTAATTATCCATTTATACACATGACCGGCCATGGCCGCTGGTCCTTAAGTGATGCGGAAGCACAGAACCTGCGAAAATATTTAGAAGGTGGTGGCTTTCTGCATATAGATGACAATTACGGTCTCGATGTTTACGTACGCCCTGCACTGAAAAAAGTCTTTCCGGAACTGGAACTGGTAGAGCTGCCATTCAGCTATCCTATTTATCATCAGAAATTCAATTTTCCAAACGGGCTGCCTAAAATACATGAGCATGATGGCGGACCACCAAAGGGATGGGGGCTGATCTATAAGGGCCGCCTGGTATGCTTTTACAGTTTTGATACTGACCTTGGTGATGGTTGGGAAGATTTTGATGTGCACCGCGACCCGCCTGAGAAACACCTGGCAGCATTACAGATGGGTGCTAACCTGATACAGTATGTATTTACGAACAACCCGGTTACACCATAATTATCCCGCACCTCCGGGATTAAGAAAACCGGCTATCACCCACCATCTGAATCGTTCGAGCATAATAAACTTGCTCCATTGCCCTTTCAGCAGGAACCCGATACCATAAACAACAGCATAGCCCCATTTCGCGAAGTACTCAAAAAATTTTATCAGAAGGGCTAAAGATTGTCCTTTCAGTCTCAATCGCTCGCCGCCACCAATGCCCATGCTGTGGCGCTTTACATAAGCTTTGTCGAACTTGTTGGCTTCCACACAATGCAATACTGCAACATGAGGTAGATAGTAAACATTATGATGGTGCTGTAAAATACGGAGATAAATATCTTTCTCTTCATTAGCCAGAAGACCGGTGCCCTTTCTGCCAAGGTCAGTATTGAAATAACCGATTTCTTCAAACACTTTTACTCTAAAAGCCATGTTTGCACCACAGGGATAGCGCGCACCGGTCAGCTTTTTCACTTCAGGCCCCTGGTCAAAATTGCCTACAAGGCCAAAGAAGTATTTAGAATACCAATCCGGAATACCGGTAAGGAATTTCGGAATGATCTTACCACCTACAGACCATGTATCTGGATGCTCATCAAAAAAAGAAACGATGGAAGACAACCAACCAGGCTGTGCTGTGGAGTCATCGTCGAGATATGCAATTATCTCTCCTTTAGCTTCTTTGGCGCATCGGGTGCGGGTATAGGCCACACCCTGGTTATGCTCTGTATAGTAACTGAAATAATAATCAGGGTGATTAGCTTTATATGCTGCTAATAGCTGCACAGTATCATCCGTGCTGTTGTTATCCACTACGATCACTTCGTAACGGCGCTTATCAAAATCCTGGTTGAAAATACTTTCTACGGCATTGATGATAAACCTTGCCCTGTTATAGGAGCATATTACCGCCGAGATCTTAAAAGGATATTCCATCAATAAGCAATATTACGATTTTTAAAGAAACTCCTTTAAAGCCACAATTACTTCGCCTATTGGGAGGCCCATAACATTATAATAGTCGCCATTGATCTTTTCTATACCTGTAACCCCTATCCATTCCTGTATGGCGTAGGCGCCTGCTTTGTCGAAGGGTTTATAATGAGCAACATAATGTTCAATTTGATTTTGAGTGAGCTGGCGGAAATAAACTTCCGTAGTTGTTGAAAAGCACATTTCTTTTTCACCTTTACGGATGCATACACCAGTCACTACTTTATGCATACGGCCGGAAAGTTGTTTCAGGGTTGAAATCGCATGGGCGTCATCGGTTGGCTTGCCTAGTATGTGATGCTCAAGCAGCACTACTGTGTCAGCGGCAATGACTATTGCATCGTTGACTAAGTGCGACACCGCATCGGCTTTTTTCCTTGCAAGGAATTCGGGGACCTGTTCGCCGGGCATACCCGGAGGGTTTGTTTCATCCACATCAGCAATCAGGATTTCAAATTCCATTTCAGCCATTTCCATAAGCTGCTTGCGGCGGGGCGATTGCGAGGCGAGTATGATTTTGTTATGCACTGTTAGTAACTAATATAAAGTGATAAATAAGTAATGAACAAATTCCGATCATCATGATCAGCTTAATGCCAGTGCTGGCATTGTGATAATGCTGCACGGTATATTTCCTGCCGAGAAATAAAGACCAAATAATAATGGGTAAAATAAGAGCGCCTGTGATATACAATGGCGGTATAACGTAGTGATGCCAAAACAAAATCACCGTTACAGCTATAAGTGGCAATACAACTAGCGATGCTAAAGCCATGATAAAACGTGTAGAGTAGTCAAGTCCGCATTTTATGGGCATGGTAATACATCCTGCTGCATCATCACCTTTCAGGTCTTCCATATCTTTAACTATTTCACGCATCCAGGTGAGCATAAATGCGAAGTAAGCATAAATACATAACACCCATTGAGGTATAGATAAAATAGAGATTAGTGAATGCAATTGAAGACCGCTTTGCAGAATTGGTTCGTAAACGAGGAGGACAATAATTGTGAGCGCAGTAAGTAGTGCCACAACCACATTGCCCGTTATGTACTGTCGTTTGAAATGGGTAGAATAAAACCAAAGGAGCAAGGTGCAACACGCCTGGAAAAACAACCATTCGGGATGATGCGCCTGTATCGCAACTATTCCGGCAAGGAAAAGCGCCAGCAGGTTTAGTATCGTATGTGAGATGATTGCTTGCTTTCGGGGAATTACTTTTTCGAGAATCACTTTTCCGGGACGATTGACCGAATCAATTTTGATATCGAAGTAATCATTTATGATATAGCCCGCAGCAGCAATAAGTATGGTGGAAAAGCTAAGAAGCAAGAAATTAACCGGGATAAGAACTTTAGGATTTTCGGGTAAAATAACACATCCCCATGCAAGGAATTGCGTGAGAAATATGATCAGGAGGTTTTTCCAACGTATGAGCTTTAGCCAAGCCATAGATTAATTTGCTATCAGTTGTTATCGGCCCAGATACTGCAATTTACTGATAAGATGCCAGAGCATCGTTAAGGAATCATAAAATATACTTATTCCCAGTCCGGATTTTCTTTGTTCCAGCCGATCTTTTCACCGAGCTGGTTCAGGCCGAATAGTTTATTCAGGGCCATGGTGATACTGATCTCGTTGTAAGCGCCGGAAATGTAGTAATAACTGCGTGCATAATGCACCTGGAACTTATTGAGATTGATGCCTGCACCAAATGCGAAGCCGGCAAGGCCAGGGTCGGTTTGAAGGGCCAGCTCTTTGCGTTCCAGGTCATTGTATGAGGCGGTAATGGTAATGCGCTTTGCAAGTGTGAGCTCTGCCCCGAATATGAAATGCCTGAAAAGAATATCTCCGAAATGTGAACCTTTATCGCTGGCTGTGTCGGTGGTGCCTAAGGAATTGGTGTTGGTAAGGTCTGCGGGATTGTCATAGCGTATATCCCACTCGTATATATGCTGGGCAGTGACAATAAGGCGTAATGGCAGGTGTTTGAATTTTTTTGAAGCCCCTAATTGCAGGTCGAAGGGGACAGGTTCGGATGGATTGTTAGGGTCGTATTTCCGGATCATTACACCCATGTTTTTGGCAACGATACCAATATCAAAAAGATTAGCGGTATCAAAATAATTGACACCAACATCTACCAGTGCGGCAGAGCCCTTGTATTGGTATAGCGCAGAGCCAGCCCATTTAATGTCGGCCCCATAACGCCAATGCTCAAGGTAAGAGCGGGATGCACCTAATGTAAGCGCGTAATCAACCGCATGAAAATCGCCAATTACATTACCAATGGAATTTGTTTCCGGGAATGCGCCATAGTTGAGGTATTGAACCCCGAAGAAAAAAGAAGTATTGATCTTTGGTGCATCATAGCCGTACTGGAGATTCATGATGTTGATACCCGAATAATAGTTGTTGTAAACCAGTTCCAGTTCATTATGCATACCGGGGCGCATCATAGCCGGATTCTGGAGTGCAAATGCGATGTCATTGTCAGGATCTGCGACACTTATGCCGCCTAGTGCAGAAATATGAGGGGCATTAGAGAGCGTAAGGTATTCAAAGGCTGACTGGCCGCCAGTTACCTGTGCAACGGCTGTATCAGTGCCGGTTACAAAAAATATAACCAGGCTATAAATCCAGATGTAAGCCTTCCCGATATCCCTGATGCACATATGTAATTTATCCTGTCAGAATTTTAAATTCAAAGTAATATTGCTAAAACGGCTCACCTGCTTAATTATTGCAGGCCAAGCACATAACAGTTTTAGCTATTTGATTTTTGCAAATCTTCAATAAGCATGGCGCTTACCCCTGTATTGGAAAAGCCGCCATCATGGAAAAGGTTTTGCATAGTAACCATGCGTGTATAATCGCTGAACATCATGACGCAGTAATTAGCACAATCTTCGGCACTGGCATTGCCAAGCGGTGACATTTTTTCGGCATAATGGAAAAACACATCAAAGCCTGAAACCCCGGAACCTGCGGTAGTTACCGTTGGAGACTGAGAAATAGTATTTACACGCACTTTCTTTGCGAAGCCGTACTGATAGCCGAAACTGCGGGCAATGCTTTCGAGCATGGCTTTAGCATCTGCCATATCATTATAGCCGGGGAATGTGCGCTGGGCAGCGATATAGCTAAGACCCAAAATAGAGCTCCATTCATTGAGTGCATCTGCTTTCATTGCGGCCTGGCAAACTCTGTGCAGTGACAATGCGGAGATATCCAATGTCTTCAGGAAATTCTCGTAGTTGGTATTTGTGTATTCAATGTTCTTACGCACGTTTGGCGACATGCCAATGGAATGGAGGATGAAATCCATTTTGCCTCCGAATATCTCCATGCTTTTCTGCATGAGGTTTTCCATATCAGCCATAGAAGTGGCATCTGCGGCTATTACCTGAGCGTTACAGAGTTTTGCGAGCTCGTTGATCTTTCCCATGCGCAGGGCAATAGGTGCATTTGTGAGGACGATCTCAGCGCCTTCCGCTACTGCAACCAGAGCTGTTTTCCATGCTATTGAACGCTCATCGAGCGCACCGAAGATGATCCCTTTTTTTCCTTTGAGTAATTGGTGTGACATATTTTAAAGTAAAAATTCAAAAGTTAAAATTCAAAAAAACTATCATTGAAACCTACATTTTGCTAAGCTCAAGCGGGCGTGGCAAATGTAGAAAACTTTAGGTGTAATTATGAAAAATACTACCGCCGGATGATAATTTCTACCCGTCTGTTTTGTCTACGTCCTTCATCTGTCTCATTTGTGGCTATCATTTTTGCTTCTCCCCAGCCTTTGGCCTCGATCATGGCCTCATTTATGCCATAAGCCTGTATTTCCCGGGAAATAATGCCTGCACGCTTGAAGGAAAGCCCTTCATTGATCATAGGTGTACCGGTATTATCAGTATAAGCATTAATAAATACTATGATGTCTTTGCTGTCCAGCCAGGGTTTCATGGCTTCATAAAGTGTTGTTTTATCGGAATCTGTGAGGTCGATCTTATTCACATCAAAGTGAATTGTGGCCACCAGGCTATCATGAATGGGTTTTTCTTCTTTATAGTCGGCCGGCAGCATGACGATATTGTGCAAGAGCGGTTTATGCAGGAAAGAGGTGTCGAACAGGATAGTGTCGTGGACAGGGGTATACCCTACATGCACGCTGTGGATGGCGTAGGTATTACCGACAGAAAGTGAGATCAGAAAACTGGCATCGCCGCGATTGCTCTGGAACTGATATATGGTGTCTCCGTTGGTGACGTTACAGACATATAAGATGGTGTAATTGAGCCGCTGTTTGGTAAGGCTATCGTATACGTATCCTTCTATATTGCCGGTCGGGATGGGCTGAAGGAAGGGCGGCAGCGTGGTTTCGTAGATGTCGTAATTGCCGGGCGGGCCATTGCGATCAGAAGCGAAGTACATTTTTGAACCATCGCTGGTTACGTATTCGCTTTTTTCGTCGTAAGCGGTATTGATGGGGTAGCCAAGATTTTGAGCCCTGTCCCATGTTTTTTCATTGATGCGCTTGCTCATGAAAATATCTGAGCCGCCCATTCCGGGCCAGCCATCGCTGGTGAAGAAAAGGGTGCGGTTATCGGCAGCAATAAAAGGAGCTGTTTCATTGCCGGGCGTATTAACAGAGGGGCCGGCATTTACCGGGAGCTGCCAAAGGCCATCTTCGAAACGGGATATCCAGATGTCGTAACCGCCATAGCCGCCGGGGCGATCGCTGACGAAGTATAGCTCACGGTTGTCGGGGGAAAAAGTACCCATGCCTTCGTAAGCAGGTGTATTGATGGTGGCGCCAAACGGCTGTGGCTGCGTCCAGGCGCTGTCTTTCGCTACGCGGTATGACAGGTAGAGATCGCAACCGCCTTCGGTCCATGCATCCCAGCTGCGGTTTTCGCAACGGGTGAAGAGCATATAATGACCATCGGTAGAAACAAACTGCGCCAATTCCTGGTCGGGCGTATTAAGGTCGTATGTATTTTTTCCGGAGAACCAGCCGCCACATGAATCAAGATCGGAAGAGTAGAGGTCTTCGTCCATATTATTGACCCGGCGGGTAAAGTATAGCGTTTGGGTATCGGTAGAGCGGCATGGGAACAGCTCGGGATCAGGGGTATTTACCCTGATGCCCATATTTACCGGCCAATCGCGGCCCGGGTTTAGCATTGCCAGCTTTACAAATTGCGCCTGCTCGTACATTTGCTGCCACTCATATTTGTCTTTTGGATTGTTGGCAGCCTGCTCAGCGGGCAGGCCATATGAATTAATGACCTGTAAGGCTTCATCGGCAAAGCCGCTGTAGATGAGGCTTTTGGTGAGGGGTTTTGCAAACCGAATCCTGCCATTGGGGCATTTTGCGGAGGCCTTACGGAACACATCGGCAGCCTCGCGGAATTTGTGGGCTTCGAAATACCACTGCCCGAGGTCGCTGTAGGCATCGGCAAATGCCGGAGACCGTGCAATGGCCTGTTGCATTTTTTTGCATGCTGCATCTGACTTTTTGTTTGCCCTGTATTTCAGGCCTTGCTCGTATCGGCGGTTGGCCTTTTTAGTGACCTGTGCAGTGGCGACAGAGCATAAGAGCAAACAATAAAGGGGTAAGAGAATTAAGACACGCATGCGTTTCGAAAAGTACTGCAAAAATAACAGATTGTGGTTAGCTGATGGCAATGCCTTTAAAATGTCACATATTTTTGAAGATTTTTTTATTTTTAATAAAGTTGTGATTATCAGTATTTTATAACGAAAAATGTCACTAAAATGTCTCAAAAATGTCTCAGGTTTTCCCAACCACCCACTACTGAGCTGCGCCAGTTCCATTACCCCGGAACCTAAAAACAGGATGGGGGAGCGCAATGAGCGCTTTGATTTTAAGTTATGGTTGAAATAATTATTCATGTGTGTGAGCGGGATAAAAATCTGGTGTTGATTTAAGTTGATTTTTTTGATGTTTTTGGAATCTGATATAGGCTGGCAGGGGTTTTTGGGTGATTTTGGGCATTTGTAAGTTGATTTAGTGTTGATTTTTGGATTGTTGTTTGATGATTTATGATAATAGTTAATGTGTAATGATTTAGAGTCGCCATATTCTCATATGTATGAGTATATAAAATTAAGAAGGGAATTCGGAATCGTAAAAGGTGAATTTTTTTGGGAGCATGGTATAGCCTTGCAAACCCGTCAATTAATAACGGATAATGCCGGAACTTCGTACCTTCAAAAATAAGATCAAGAATAGATGTCGACTATAGTAGTTTGTCCGAAATGTAATTATGAATTTGAGCCAACGGCTGCGATCGCGCAGTCGGTGAGGGATGAGATGGCTAAGGAGTATAACCAGAAATGGGTGGAAAACTCCAGGCAGAAAGACGAGCAGTTCAAGTTGAAGGAGCAGCAATGGCAGCAGCAGCAGCAGGAACTTGCCATGAAGATGGAAGAAGAAAAGAAAGCGCTTACTGCGCAACTTAAAAAGGAACTTCAGCAGCAGGTAAGTGCGGATTATGAAAACAAGCTGAAACTGCTGGAAGATACCAACAAAACCAACCAGGCAAAACTGAGCGAGGCTCGTGAGAAGGAACTGGATTTCCTGAAGAAAATGCAGGAACTGAAAACAAGAGAGCAGGAACTGGAACTGGAAATGCAGCGCAAGATGCTGGAGGAGCGGAACAAGCTGTCTGAAATAATAAAAAAAGAAGAGGAAGAAAAGAATAAGCTGAAAGAAACGGAACATCAACTGAAAGTGATGGAGTTACAAAAGCAACTCGATGACCAGCGTAAGAATGTGGAAGATATGAAAAGAAAGATTGAGCAGGGGTCTATGCAGCTACAGGGAGAAGTGCAGGAGCTGATGCTGGAAGAATTGCTGCGCAATGCTTTTCCGTTTGATGTGGTGAGCGAGGTGGGCAAGGGGGTGAAAGGAGCAGACTGTATACAGACAGTGCGCAACAGTTTTGGGCAGGAATGCGGAAAGATCATTTTTGAAAGTAAGCGTACAAAGGATTTCAGTGAAGACTGGATTGAAAAACTAAAGGCGGATATGCGGGTGCTGGGTGCTGATGTGGCGGTGATCGTGACGCAGGCGATGCCTAAGGGAATGAGTAATTTTGGAGAGAAGGACGGGATATGGATATGCACTTTTGGCGAGGCAAGGGCGCTGGTGCATGTGTTGCGCGATGCGGTGATAAAGGTGTATAATGCAGCCAAGAGCCAGGAAAACAAGGGCGATAAAATGACGCTGCTGTACCGCTACTTAGTGAGCAGTGAATTTTCGGAGCAATGGAGTGCGATACGGGAGGGATTTATGGGTATGAAAATGTCTATACAGAAAGAGCGTGACCAGATGGAGAAATTATGGAAGGCGCGTGAAAAGCAACTGGAAAAAGTGCTGCTGAATGCAGCACATATAAAGGGCTCGATAGAGGGTATTGCGGGTATGGACGTGGACCTGAACTTATTGCCGGAGGGGGATGGGTATCTTTTAGAATAATGGTTAATGGTTAGTGGTTGATGGTTAATTTTTTTAGTTATTTTATTTATGGAACAGAAATTTCGATTAGATAGAACGGCTTTTAAAGCAACAAATGCAAAAGATGCGGATGATCATGTAACCGAATGAAAAACAAAACCTACATTGAGCGTCTTGAGGCCGCGTGGTTTCTTATTAACCAGGTTTATGGTACAAATTCGAAGACACGGTTAGACCGAACTGTTTTTTCACAAAGGAAAAGAGACTAAATATCTTCACATTATTATTACACCCTTTCCAAGATCACTGCATAGCCTTGACCGAGACCGATACACATGGTGGCGAGGGCGTATTTTTTCTGTGTTTTTTGTAATTCCAGTGCTGCTGAATAAATGATGCGTGCACCGGACATGCCGAGTGGATGACCGATGGCTATTGCACCGCCATTGGTGTTGATGCGGGGGTCGTTGTCCTGCAAACCGAGCTGGCGGATACAGGCAAGGCTTTGGGCAGCAAAGGCTTCGTTGAGCTCAATGATATCTATGTCGTTAAGTGTAAGGCCGGCTTTCGCGAGCGCTTTTTTTGTAGCGCCAACGGGGCCTATGCCCATGATGCGGGGTTCTACGCCCACAACAGCCGAGCTTACTATGCGGGCTTTAGGTGTGATGTTATAATTCTTCACAGCATGGCCTGATGCCACATATAGTGCGGCAGCCCCATCGTTAAGGCCTGATGAATTGCCGGCGGTGACTGTGCCTGTTTTTTTAAATGCAGGTTTCAGCTGTCCGAGTTTTTCGATGGTGCTGGAAGGCTTAAGAAATTCGTCTTTATCTACGATATGCACTTCACCTTTTTTGCCGGGTATCTCTACCGAAGTTATTTCTTCTGCAAGCCTGCCGGAGTTTTGTGCACCGGCGGCTTTCATTTGGGAATGGAAGGCGAATTTATCCTGGTCCTCACGGCTGATGTTGTACATTTCAGCAAGGTTTTCGGCGGTCACACCCATGGCATCTGTGCCATAGAGCTCGTGCATTTTGGGGTTAATGAAACGCCAGCCGAAAGTGGAATCATACATCTGGGCATCGCTGCCGAATGGTTGCGATGTTTTTGATATTACCCACGGGCCGCGTGTCATGTGCTCTACGCCACCTGCGATAAATACGTCGCCATCGCCGGCATGTATAGCCCTTGCGGCATTAACTACAGCAGACATACCTGATGCACACAGCCTGTTAATTGTTTCGCCGGGAACACTCCATGGAATACCTGCGAGCAGCAGAGCCATACGAGCAACGTTGCGGTTATCTTCGCCGGCCTGGTTAGCGCAGCCGAATATTACATCATCAATAACGCCATCAGGAATAGATGGGTTTCTTTCCACCAGTTTGCGTATGACCAATGCTGCGAGGTCATCGGTGCGCATGTTTGATAAAGCTCCCTTTAAGTTACCTACCGGAGTCCTGATACCGTCTATTATGAATGCGTCTTTCATTTATAAAGTTGAAATTGAAAACCCAAAATTATCCTTCAAGATGTATGGAAAAAACAAACATCCTGTTATGTAAAGTACTAATAGCATTTGTGAGTTGGATGCTGTGATCAGGGTATAACTGGTTGTCGAGGCCTTCCACCATTTTCAGTTCGGGGGAAAAGATGAAGTTAGGATAATAAAATTCGAAGCCAACGCCAATTTCATATCCGTAATCAACAGGACTTACTTTAAGAAACTCAGTAGGGTTATGGGAGCGTGCATTAGCTGCGAGATCATAATCGAACATGCCACCTAAAAGGCCATAAAAGCGGAAATTCTTTATACGGTCGCTTTTAAACTTTAATTGCAAGGGGAGATGCATGTAAATAGATTCAATAGCGTTTTGGGATACGGTGCTATCAACCGGGTAGCCATATTCGTACACTAAACTCTTCTCAGAAAATTCGAGGGTGGGCACGAAACGGAGGTCAATGAACCTGTTGAGCTTAAGAGTACCGATAAGACCTAGGCAAAACCCCGGCTGGTAGTGTGGCTGAATGCGTTTGAAGGTATCTGTGGTAGCAAAAGAATTAGTGTACTGGATCTGGTAAACAGAGGTATTGAGGCCAAAAGATATACCAAAGAAGTAAGGTTTGTCATCATGATCGGGCATATTGAGCAGGGGGCGCTGCGCAAAAGCGGGGCACGAAAAGCATAATAAAATTAAAGATATTAATGGGTAAGCCTTACGCATGAACTAAATATTATACAAAATCAGGATTTTATGCATGCTCCTAAATTTATAAAACGCGAAGATACAGCATGTTGTTGTTTTGCATCAGGAATTTAACACAGCCAGATTATAAATCTTTTGTAAAAAATAACATTTGGATATTGAGTTATCCTTAGATTTGCATTAGAAATTAGGATTAAAAACTAATAAAGAAATACGCCAAAATATACTGAAGATATCCCCCTGACACCGTGTAAACTACAGCCCCGAAACTTCGGGGCTTTTTCTATATGTATCCGAAAAGGAATAATTTGAGGGATATTTATTCCGGTTATATCAGCGAGAAAATATTAATTATCCGGAATAAAAAAATATGGAGTAAAAAATTTCGGAACCAAAAGTTATCTTTGACCTACATTTATTAAATTAGCCACTTAAATTACGTTTATGAAACCGATACGCCTGATATTGCTGATCTCTTTTTTATCAGTAGCATTTATTTATGCAATCACTTATACCGCATGCAAAAAAGACGCCTGCAATAATGTTGCTTGCCTGAATGGAGGTACCTGTGACGGAGGGATATGTACATGTCCTGTGGGGTATGAAGGCCTGAGGTGTGATACTTTGAGCAGGGATAAATTTGTGTTTGCATATAATGGTGGCGATACGTGCGGAACAGGCAAGGTTTATACTCAATATTCAATATCTCTGTATGCCATATCAACAAACCCATTGGAATTGACCATGAAAAACTTTTTGAATGACATCCAGGACAGTGCGATATGCACTATTCAATCAACAGATTCATTTACATTTATCGGTGCAAATAACAGCACAACCTATACCGGTTGGGGCAGGTTGAGAAACGATAGTTTATTAATGACGTATACTGTAGAGCACGACACAACCACCTATGTTTGCAGTTACTTTGGTCAAAGCCTGAGGGTTCAGTTATAGAGTTCTCTATAACTGCAAATTAATATCTTTTCATTTGTATAGCGATTTATGATATTTTGTAGTGAAATATTGTATCTCCGGTATGTTAATGACTTGTTTTTGCATATTTATTTTCTTAAAGTTGAATGAAATACCATAAATTTATTCGGTAATCACCAAATTAGTTTTCTGAATTTTCCGGGGCTCTACAATTTTCTATAAACGACATACAGTATATGAAAAAGATATTTCTACTACTTACAGTGATTTTGATTTTTGGCGGGAAGCTGTTTTCCCAGGTTGTCAATGTACCGCCGATATCCGGATACCCGGTAGTTTATACCGGCTGGACGTTATTAGGAGGTGCTACAGGAGCAGTAGCCGTGGATAGTGAGATTGAGGTTACCCGAGCAGCTGCTAACCAGTTTGGCAGGGTATACACTAATGCATCATATACTGTAACACCATGCGGGCAGTTCACTGTTAACTTTGACTTCCAGATAAAACAATCAGGAGGAACTACAATAGCAGACGGGATGGCATTCATGTTCCTTCAAAGTTCGGTTACAGCCGCTGAGGCGGGAGGTTATGGAGGCAGTGGTTTGAATATACCTGATAATCCGAATGGATTGGTATTGACATTTGATACGTATGATAATAACGGGGACGGCCAGGAGCCGTCATTATGTTTGTATGATTATAATGGTACTCTTGCCGGGTATGTAGAAGGATCGGCTACCAGGCGTCTTTCAGCTGCATACAACCAGAATTTTGCAGATAATGGAAGTTGGCACCATTGCCTGATCACCTATGATGCCGGTGCAATAAAAGTGTTTTTTGATTATAGCGCCGTAGCATTACTTACGGGTACTTATTCAATAAATTTTGCCGGGCAATTCGCTTTTAGCGGAGCTTGCGGGGGAGATTACTCCACACAAAGTGTAAAAAATGTTTTCATACAAATTAATACTACCACCAGCCCGATCCTGGGCAATATGTCTATATGTGACGGCGCTACAACTACGTTAAGCGATTCGACCAGCGGAGGTACATGGAGCAGCAGTAATACACTCATTGCAAGTATTGCATCAACAGGTGTAGTTACAGGCACAGGTGTTGGCACAGCAACGATCACTTATACTTATAATGGCGGCGCATGTACTTCAACTGCAGTAGTAACAGTGAATACGCAACCGGCAGCTATAACCGGTACTGCGAGCGTATGCCAGGGATCGACGACAGCGCTTACGGATGCCACCGGAGGCGGTGTGTGGAGCAGCTCAAATACAGGAGTTGCAACGGTGGGCACAGATGGAACAGTAACCGGCAACTCTGTGGGGACTGCAACTATATCGTATGTAATAGGTAGTTGTTTCGTAACAAAAACAGTAACCGTAAATACGCAACCTGTAGCGATAACGGATAATGCGCCGATCTGCCAGACATTCTCAATAACATTATCGGACGGGACGAGCGGCGGTGTATGGACGAGTGGAACCATAACGGTAGCAACCATAACGGGCGGCGGTGTTGTAACCGGCGGTGGTGTAGGCACATCAGTGATCACCTATGCGATAGGCAGCTGCTCTGTAACTGCAGTGGTAACAGTGAATACGCAACCGGCAGCTATAACGGGTACTGCGAGCGTATGCCAGGGATCGACAACAGCACTCACGGATGCAACGAGCGGTGGATTGTGGACCAGTTCCAATACCATCGTTGCCTCAGTTGGCACAGATGGAACAGTAACCGGTAACACTGTGGGTACTGCAACCATTACTTATACCATAGGGAGTTGTTATGTGACCCAGGAGGTGACCGTAAATACGCAACCTGTAGCGATAACGGATAATGCGCCGATCTGCCAGACATTCTCAATAACATTATCGGACGGGACGAGCGGCGGTGTATGGACGAGTGGAACCATAACGGTAGCAACCATAACGGGCGGCGGTGTTGTAACCGGCGGTGGTGTAGGCACATCAGTGATCACTTATGCGATAGGCAGCTGCTCTGTAACTGCAGTGGTAACAGTGAATACGCAACCGGCAGCTATAACGGGTACTGCGAGCGTATGTCAGGGATCGACAACAGCACTCACGGATGCAACGAGCGGTGGTGTGTGGAGCAGCTCTAATACATCAGTGGCAGGGGTTGGTACGGATGGCACGGTTACGGGAAATACAGTAGGTACTGCAACAATCACTTATACTATAGGTAGCTGCTATGTGACCCAGGAGGTGACTGTAAATACGCAACCTGTAGCGATAACGGATAATGCGCCGATCTGCCAGACATTCTCAATAACATTATCGGACGGGACGAGCGGTGGTGTATGGACGAGTGGAACCATAACGGTAGCAACCATAACCGGCGGCGGTGTTGTGACCGGTGGTGGTGTGGGTACATCAGTGATCACTTATGCGATAGGTACGTGTTCTGTTACTGCGGTAGTAACCGTAAATACGCAACCTGCAATTATAACAGGAGCTGCGGGTGTATGCCAGGGATCGACAACATCACTTACAGATGCCACCGGAGGCGGTGTGTGGAGTAGCTCTAATACATCAGTGGCAGGGGTTGGTACGGATGGCACGGTTACGGGAAATACAGTAGGTACTGCAACAATCACATATACAATTGGTAGTTGTTACGTGACCCAGGAAGTAACTGTAAATACGCAACCTGTAGCGATAACGGATAATGCGCCGATCTGCCAGACATTCTCAATAACATTATCGGACGGGACGAGCGGCGGTGTATGGACGAGTGGCACCATAACGGTAGCAACCATAACCGGCGGCGGTGTTGTAACCGGTGGTGGTGTGGGGACATCAGTGATCACTTATGCGATAGGTACGTGTTCTGTAACTGCGGTAGTAACAGTAAATACGCAACCTGCAATTATAACAGGAGCTGCGGGTGTATGCCAGGGATCGACAACATCACTTACAGATGCCACCGGAGGCGGTGTGTGGAGTAGCTCAAACACCTCGGTGGCAGGAGTGGGCACAAATGGTACTGTAACAGGAAATACTGTTGGAACGGCAACAATCACATATACAATTGGTAGTTGTTACGTGACCCAGGAGGTAACCGTAAATACGCAACCTGTAGCGATAACGGATAATGCGCCGATCTGCCAGACATTCTCGATAACATTATCGGACGGGACGAGCGGCGGTGTATGGACGAGCGGAACCATAACAGTAGCAACCATAACGGGTGGCGGAGTTGTGACAGGCGGTGGTGTAGGTACATCAGTGATCACCTATGCGATAGGCACCTGCTCTGTAACTGCAGTGGTAACCGTAAATACACAACCTGCAATCATTAACGGGACACCCAGTGTATGCCAGGGATCGACAACATCACTTACAGATGCCACAGGTGGCGGTGTATGGAGCAGTTCTAACACGCTCATAGGCACAGTAAGTACAACCGGTATAGTGACCGGAATGGGAGTAGGTACTACAACGATCACTTATACAATAGGTAGCTGTTATGTAACACAGGAAGTAACTGTAAATACTACCCCGGTGGCCATAACAGGAAATACAGGGCCTATCTGCCAGACGTTCACGCTGCCATTATCTGATGCTACCGGTGGTGGTTTTTGGACCAGTGTAACAACAACTGTGGGTACTGTTGGTTCAGTAAGCGGCATTGTAACCGGTATAGGAGTAGGCACAACTGTGATATCTTATTCTATCGGCACTTGCGCCGCCACTACTATTGTAACCGTTGACCAGCAACCGGCTGCAATATCAGGGATACTCTCTGTTTGCCAGGGGCTTACCACCTCATTAAGTGATGCTACCGGCGGCGGTGTATGGAGCAGTGTTACCGGCACTGTCGGCACTATTTCTGCTACCGGCATTGTTACCGGCATTTCGCCCGGTACAACAGTAATATCTTATACTTTGGGGATCTGTGCGGCTAAAGCGACCGTAACAGTTGAACCTTTGCCCAATGCTATAACCGGGATCAAAACGGTTTGTTCAGGATCGACAACTAATTTAGGAGATACTCCTGGCGGGGGCACATGGAGCAGCAGCAATTTGGGTGTTGCAACAGTAGGATCAACAACAGGGGTTGTAACCGGGCAAACAGTGGCTGTTGCAACTACAGTCACCATCACCTATACAGCAGGTAACGGATGTTATATGACAACAACGGTAACTGTAAATCCGCTGCCAACGGCAATTTTAGGGCCTAATGCAGTATGTTTTGGATCGACGGTGACACTTAGTGATGCCGGAGGCGGTACCTGGACCAGCGCAAATATACTGATCGCTACCATAGGCTCAACAACCGGATTGGTTACGGGTGCAGGCGTGGGTGTTACAACCATCACTTATAAACTGCCTACCGGTTGCTATATAACAGCTCCTATGACCGTAAATCCTTTACCTGTCGCAATCACCGGGCCGACATTGGTTTGTGTAGGGGCTACTATAACGCTTAACGATGGTACAGGGGGAGGCACCTGGAGCAGCAGCAATATATTGTTTGCCACCGTAGGCTCGACAAGCGGTATTGTGAGCGGCATATCTTCGGGTGCGGTAACAATTACCTATACACTTGGCACGGGATGTTATGTAACTTATGCTGTAACTGTTAATACTCCCATTGCTGTAATAACGCCGGTAGGAGATACCATCTTCTGTCCCGGAGGCTTTGTTGCGCTTACAGCTAATACAGGTGCCGGGCTAAGTTACCAATGGTATGTGGGAGGTGTTGCGATAGCCGGAGCGTTGTCGTCCAGTTATATAGCTACGGTGGCCGGCAGCTACCAGGTAGCAGTTACGAATTCAAACGGTTGTTCGGCCCTTTCAATACCGATGAGCGTAACGATCGCTACACCTGTTGCATCGATCACTACTACCAGCAGCACAACCATCTGTTCAGGATCTTCCATAACACTTGATGCGAATACAGGTGCAGGGCTTAGTTACCAGTGGTTATTAGGTGGGGTGGCCATATCAGGGGCAGTAGGCGCTACTTTGACAACAAATATAGCCGGGAATTATTCTTGTGTAGTGACCAACAGCACCGGCTGCTCAGCTACCTCCAATGTAATTACAGTAGACACTATTTCGTCACCTACTGCAAATGTTACATTGTCAGGGCCACTCACATTTTGCCAGGGCGGGAGCGTTACTATGACCACCAATTATGCTGCGAGCTATACTTATCAATGGTATAATGCTTCCGGAGCAATAACAGGCGCTACCGGGCAATCTTACGCGGCTACTGCTACCGGCACTTATTATGTAATCGTGACCAACAGCAACGGCTGCACTGCTACATCTATAATCATTTCGGTAGTAGTAAACCCATTGCCCAATGTAGCAATTACTGCCAGTGGATCAACCATATTCTGTGCAGGTGGAAGTGTTACACTCAGTACAACTGCCGGGGATATCTATCAATGGTATGACAATGGCACAATAATAGCGGGTGCAACTAATTCATCTTATCTGGTAACTACCAGTGGCGGCTACCAGGTAGCTGTAACCAACCCCTTAACCGGATGTACTGCTGAAACCCTTGCCGATACGAATGTAACCGTTATAGGCACACCAGTGATCGTACCTGTAACCCCTGCATCATTTTGCTGGGGCGGCAGCGCGTTGCTTTCTACCAGTGTATCAGGCGCTTTTGGCGGTGTAACTTATCAATGGTACTTTAATGGTGTTGCCATTCCGGGCGCTACAGGACCTACTTACAATGCAACTACACCCGGCAACTATAGCTGCCAGATATCGATACCAGGCAGTTGTACTGTAACAACAGTGGCCATACCTGTAACTGAATATCCGTTGCCTAACCCGATCGTTGTATTTGACGGGACTTATTTCCAGACGGGCAGTTACTATGTTACCTATCAGTGGTATAAGAACCTGGTGGCCATACCCGGCGCTACAACTTCGAGCACCGCCTGCACAGGTAGCGGCGACTACAAGGTAGCTGTAACAGATACGAACGGATGCCAGAGTTACTCTGATGTATATGTAGATACCACTTGCAGCTTAAGTGGCGGCACTACTTCAGTGCCTAATGTGAATAAGGGTGAGATAAAGATCTATCCTAACCCTGCTCAAACGGTTGTGCATATAGCATCTGCAATGCAGGTGCGGGCGATAATAAACAGTATAGATGGCAGGGCTATTATGAATATATCAGCAGCCAGGGACATAGATATCAGCGGCCTTGCTGATGGAATTTATATGATCATGCTTTATGATGACAATGGCGCAATGGTGAAAGCAGAAAAGCTGGTTAAGGCAACGAATTAATATCAAATCGAGATAGTTTTAGAAGAAGAGGGCTGCATTTTGCAGCCCTCTTCTTCTATGGGGTGGCGGATAATATTATTCCCAACTTGTAGGGGTGTTGCGGAACTCTTTAGGTTTTACTACAGTAAATACCCTGGAGATGTTAAAGCCTAAATGAATAGCCCCGGTAGACCAACTATCGGTTGTCTGGCCTATGAATGTGCGCTCTGTTAGCCCCTGCGAGTTAGAGAGCATGAGCTGGAATACGTGGCCACCGGTCTCAATGTCAACTCCAATGGAGAGGCAATTGTAAGTTTTTTGGCCACTATAGAGCATATCTGCATTTGTGAGCCTGTAAAAGTACTCGCCGGTTATTGCAATCCGCTTGCTGACTTTTATCCTGCCGCCAATACCAATGGCGATGGTATTGTTTGAAAACTTTGTGCTATCAACGAGGTTATAATGTACAATAGTAGGAGTGAGTTGCAGTGACAGCCAGTCGTTGAATTTTCGTGCTATCAAAAGCTGGTTTGTATAATACAGGCGGTTACTGAATTCCCAGGTGTCGCCGGAGGGCAGTGTGGGGGCAGGTGTGGTTTGTATGGAAATAGCCCCGTTGTAACTCAGTGTAATGGGCATGCCCGTTTTTTCCTGCTTTAGGATTTTTACTTTAAGAAATCCATCATCTTCTTTATTAAATACGCTATGGCCGATACCTACCATAAGCCATTTTGTTATGCCGTAATCCAGAGCGAGTTTTGTTTCGGCATCATCAATGCCAAAGAAATTTTTAGAGTCGTTGATATCACCAAAACGGTGATCGATACGAAAATCGAGCACTCCAAAGCCTAAGTTTTCAACGCTGCTGCCATTGATGATGCGTGTGGCTTTAAAGGTAGCGGAGACATCATCTTTTTTTGCAGGGGCACCTTTGTCGAGCATGTTCATCAGGCTGTCCATTTGTGCAAAGGAGGGGATAGCAAGGGAAAGAGATAATGTAGAAAGTAAAAAAAACTTGCGCATAAAAAGCATTAAATAAGCAGTAAGAAAATTATTTTTGAGTGAGGTTGCTTTCCAAAGTTATCGTTGTGGTGGTGCTCACTTTATCAGCGACCAACGAGGGGATCTCAATTTTATAGTCTTTCAAGACAACTGAAAACCGGGTTTTTGCCATGATTGTATTTCCTTTAACGGTTATCGTTCCGGGTACAGTGACATCGTTAGTTACGTTATGAATAGTTAGCTTTCCGGTTACATTTACATTATAAGTGCCGTCTTTAGAAAAGTTGACATCTGCGTGGTTTGTAATATTACCCTTGAACTCGGCCTTGGGATATTTATCACTTTCCATGTAATTCTCATTAAAGTGCTCCTGCATCAGTTCTTTTTCAAACTTAAAGCTTTTAATAAGCACCTGAAAGATTATGTCTCCTGATTGGGCATCGAGTATATTAGCAACTTCGTTATTGATAGCTTCAATTTTTTCAGGTGATTTTTTTGAAGTAGCATCAAAAATTATTTTTCCGGTACGGGTCATATATTTTTGAGCAAAGAGAGCAGTGCTGCCCAGCATTATGATACAACTTGTGAGAATGAGTTTTTTCATTTTTTATTTTTTTATGTATAATGATCAATTGTTTGGAGCGCCTTCAGTTATCCAGCGGGCTATTTTATCAATATCGCAGGATGATAATTGTGTGCCATTTAGGGGCATATCATGATGCCCTCTTGTAGGGTTCCAGGTTATATCTGTGAGCAGATCCCCGTTAAGTGCATTGGCCTGCAACACGGTAAATATTTCATAATTGTAACCGCTAGTGCTAGAACCGGTAGCATTGTGGCAATTGCCAGCAGATGGGTTGTAACAATTGGCTGAAATTATTGGCTCTATATCATTAGCATAGCTGATTGTAACATTTGTGTCGCAAGTGGTGGTGGTGACAGGTGTTGGATATAATTTGTCATATTTGTCATTATAGCAGCCTGCAAATATGAGAAGGGTAGCGGCAACAAGAGCAATTTTTTTCATTATAAATGTTATTTATTGTCTTAAAACTATTTTTAAATTATTTTATCACACAATCAGTAAGGATCACACCCATATTATTTCCCCTGCAAAAGCCAACAATAGTTAGTTTATCACCTTTAGAAATAGTGACATGTTTGTCGAGCATGGTACACTGAATTTCAGACATTGGGTCGCCGGTATCAAATGTAGCTACAATAGAACTGTCCTGATTTTTAGTTACACTATTTATAACACCAGATATTTCCAGTATTTTGCCTAAATATTTAGCGTCTGATTTTTTTTCATCGCTACTATACTCTTTTGATAGTGCTTCAGCAGTTAAGGGGATACCGTTTTTTGCTTTTGGATGGGGTTTATTCCACAAAAAAATACCTGTACCTACACCAATAAGTAAAATAAGGAATACTGCAATTAATATTTTTCTGACCAATATGTAATTGTTTTGGAGCAAATATAATTCAAAAATGAAAACAATTATGTGAGTAAAGATACCCCGGAGGATTTATTATTTTGGTAACAATGCGGTGAGAGTTTTACTTTTGGGAAGGTAATATATCCTGAATTTAATTTGTAGCCGCAGTTTCATTACTAATAATTTTATAAAAACATATATTAAACCCATTGCTTCAAAAAACAAGGCTAAAACAGGTATGAATTTCTCTCAAAAACCCAGAGATTGGACGTCGTTATTGGCTCTGGCTTTGCTGTGCCTGATAGCCGGAGCGGTATTCAGGGATTACCTTTTGCTTAAGCACATTTTTTTATTTAAGGGTGTTGGGAGCGATACATTTAATAATAATTACCCGGTTTCAAATCATATCTCTGCTTACATTTCGAAATATGGAATTCCCAAATGGTCATTTAATTATGGCATGGGGCAAAACCTTTTCCCGTTTTTTTTACGAGATCCCTTTGATATTTTCCTTTATCCCGGTGGCGGACATTATTTTATTTATGGGATGGCATATAAAGAAGTAATAAAAATTATTTTGAGCGGGTTCATTTTTTTCTATTACCTGAAAACGCTTAAACTATCATCTTATACATCGATTACGGGGAGCCTGTTATTTGCCTTTTGCGGGTTTATGACGGTAGGCTGTTGCTGGTATCTTTTTTCGTTCGAGGTTTTTAACATGGCGCTATTGCTATTGTCTTTCGAGCTTCTGTTTACGAAACAAAAATGGTATTTGTTCCCCATTGCAATTGCATTGACCGGCATTTCACAACCATTCAATTTATATGTTTATGGTATTTTCATAGCTGCTTATGCCTTGCTAAGACATATACAGGAGGATACATTTACTGTTAAGCACATTGCACTTACCTTTTTTAAAATGGCTAGCCTTGGAATAGCCGGCTTGTTGTTAAGTGCCCCTTTCCTTATACAGAATGTGCTGCAATTATTAAATAGCCCGCGTGGCAGTGGGATTAACTCTTATGCGCATTCATTGTTTTCATCTCCAGTTTTTGCAACTGCCAATAAAATGCAACTCGGGACGAGTGTAATGCGTTTCTTTTCCAATGATATGGTTGGCACAGGAGTAGACTACAGAGGGTACCATAACTATTTAGAGGGGCCTATATTTTATTGCGGCCTTCCCTGCTTATTATTGCTGCCACAGCTATTCCCTCTTCTCAAGCGGCGGATCAGGATGGCATTTATCATATTCCTGGCAGTATGGATGCTCCCAATCGTTTTCCCATACTTCCGTTATATGTTCTGGTTATTTACCGGCAACTATTACAGGGCCTATTCATTTTTTGTTACTTTTTTTGTTTTGTATTATTCTTTGCAGGCATTAGATATATTAATAAAAGGGAGAAAAATAAACATAATACTCCTTGTGATAACAATAGTTGTTTTATTGGGCCTGCTGTATTATCCATTCTTTACCATAAAGGAAATGCCGGCTCATTATATTGTAAAGTTTGTGAGCATTATGCTTGTTGTATATGGCATCTTGTTCTGTTTTATGTTTGGCAGGAAGGCCACTTATCTCAGGTATGTTTTTTTAGGGCTTGTTGTTTTAGAATTGATCCATTTATCGCGGATCACAGTAAATAATATGGATGCTTATCTTACCTCAGACCTTGCCTATAAAGGCGGATACAATGATTATACTGTAGAGGCGCTGAATTATATAAAACCTAGGGATACTACCTTTTACCGCATTGATAAAACGTACTCATCATCATACACCTACTTTCCTACTTATAATGATGGAATGGCGCAAGGGTATAGGGGCACCCGCGAATACTCGCCTTTCAACCAGAAATATTACATCCTGTACCTGCAGCTTATGGGCATAGCAAACAGGAATGATGAAGGCGATTCGAGGTGGGCATATGGCCTGATAGACCGGCCGATACTTGAGTCGGAGAATCGTGTGAAGTATATTTTCACAAATGCAGACATTGGTGATTTCAGGAGATCGACCTGTGATTCTTTTAATGTCAGCGGGCTGGTCGTTTTGCAGAATAAATATGTTTTGCCTTTTGGGTATACTTACAGTTATTTTATAAAAGAAAGTGATTTTGAGCAACTATCGAACGGGCAAAAAGACCTTGTAAGCCTGCGTGCTTGCGTGCTAAACGACAAAGATGCGCATATTGCACCCGGTATAAAAGAGTTTCAACTAAAAGACACCTGCTCGGTAAGTGCTTTTAACAATGATATATACAGGCAGTATACAGACAGTTTGAGCAGTGATACACTTGCTTTAACCAGGTTTGATGAAACACATATCATGGGTACAGTAAATGCCGGTGCGGATAAAATGATGTACCTGTCTGTACCTTATGATATCGGGTGGGTGTTAAAAGTGGACGGGCAACCAAAAGATAAAATAATACTGGATGGTGGCATGACGGGTGTGTATGTTCAAAAAGGAAGGCATAAGGTAGAGATGGTATTTGAACTGCCTTATATGAAGATCAGCTTGCTGTTATTTTTACTTGGCGTACTGTCTTATGCAGTAATACTCCTGTATTCAAGGAAACACAAAATCATTGATGTGCCTGCTGATGGTGAAACACATGGATAGGCCCTTTTTATTCTACGGGTTTACCGGTTCTATAAGCGGTGCCTTTGAATACGGAAACGATCTCACTTTTATCGGTGGTAGTTGTAATATCATAAAATGAGGTTTTGTTGCCTGTGTGTATTTCTTTGGCAGTTACAGTCATCATATCGCCTGCTTTAGCGGCACGAATAAAAGTAATATGCACGTCCAGTGCAACGCTGAGAATACCGTGAGAATTACACGCAAATGCAAATGCACTATCGGCACCGGAAAAAATAATACCACCATGCACTATTCCAAACCCATTGAGCATATCTGCTGTTATGGTATAATGCAGCCTGCAATAGCCTTCCTTATATTCATCCACTACAATGCCCATCCATTTGCTGAAATTATCTTTTGCAAGCATGGTGGATAATATCTTTTTTGTATCGCTCATTCAATGAATATTTAACTTTATTTACTGCACATAAATCTCATCACATGCAATCATCGGTTTTTTATTGTCCCTGGTGCGCCAATCGGGAAGTGCAGTAAGATTATTGGCGGTGACCTTAATAAATCTTACCTGCCCGTCATCCTTGATTGCCATGTCCACTTTCCAAATACTTACGTCATAGTGTTCAACGTTGGGTGGGGTGGCAAGGGTTGTAATAGGGTAGTATTTTACCCCATCAGCTGATACTTCTACTTTAACTTCAGCGGGAAGGAATATCCAATGCCTTGGATCGTCAAGAAAATGCATCTTTAACTTATTTATTTTTTCCGCTTTCCCGAGATCAATTGTTGCGATCATCGGCACGCCATAAAAGCACAGCCAGTTATAGCTAAAATCATTATAGCCGGGATTGCCGTCAATTAATGTACGGTTTCCTTTGGCAGGGTAGTCTTCTGAGAAAGGGTATTGCAGCGTAACCGTTGCGTCTAAAGCTTTTGTAGGTGTTACCCCGGCTTTAAATATCGCGTCCCATTCGGCCTGGTATTTGTCAGGGTCAATACCTCCTTCCGACATTTCTGTGACCCCTGCTTTTTTGCAGTTAGTCACAAACCGTTTTACCTTTTCAGGCAGATTGGGTTTTACTGACCATTCCCCGGATCTGTCTTTTACAAAAATTCCATACTTCTCTATGCCATAAAAACGGGCCTGCTGCAGTACTGTATATTCGAGTGGCAGTCTTGCCCGCATCACACGATCTGAAAATGCTGCATTGCTTTCTACTGCCGCTTCGGCTTTGTCAAACAAGGTGCTGTACTGGTCCAGCAGTTCAGGTGCCAGGTAAGACTTCCATTCACTAATAGGGTTGCCATAAATGTCCAGTTTTCGATGCGAAGCAATCATTTTTTCTTGTAAGAGATCAATGTACTGTTGCAAAAACGGTGCTGCATTTCCATAATAATCTTTGAGGAAAGCAGCAGTCAGTTGTTTTACATCCGCTTTATCATCCTGGAGGAGTTTTGCAGTTATATAACTCCGCAATTCCGCCCATTCGCTATAGGTATCATCACTGCCTTGTTCAAACACACCTTTCACTCCATTATCTTTAAAGAACTGCATATTGGGTTGAAGCGTTTGAAAGTTTGGGAACGGGGCAAGATAATTGGTGAACTCAGTGATATAATCCCACACAAATATGTTGTGGGTCAATGAGCCCCATGCCTTAAGATCATTTCTAAACACAGCTGCTGATCCTTCTTCCGAAAGTGGTTTATCTCTGTATGCATCTATATCACTGAGCATGATATAAACATTATCAGCAGGCTTTAAGCTTTTTGGCGCACGGTGTGAGTATCCATAAGCCAAAGTGGTTATTGTCTTATCGGGAAACGCTGCAGCAACACGGTTCACAAATTGTATCAATGAGCCGGACGGGCTGCCCTGCGCATCATTTATGGCTTTACATTTGTCGCATTCGCAATACCCGATATCATCATTCGGGCTCACGGACCAATACATAGCATCTGGATTTTTCGCCATCCTTTTTTTAAGATCGTCAACCACTATTTTAAAAACATCGTCATTGCTCAGGCACAATTGTGTAGGTTGCCTATTGCCTTTTACTAAAGAAAAGTATTCAGGATGAGTTTTAAAATAAGTTTGCGCAGGGACTAATTTATTATAAGAATGCCCCCAAAGTCCCCAAAGATCTTCGAACTGCTGGAGTTGGTTCCACTCAAGATATTCGGCATCATGGCTGGCAGGATAGTAAACTTCGCGGTAAACAAACTTGGGTTTGTGCTCGTCATGGATGTGGGCGGGGATCGATATTTTTTGTGCTGGAACAATGATGGCAGCATCATTACTTAGTTTTTTGCAATGCAGGTAATTTTCCAAGAAGCCATACACGCCATATAAAAGGCCTTTGCCGCTGCCGCCGCATATAACAAGGTCTTTACCGTCTGTCAGGACCAGGCTGCTTTCCGGGCTTAGTTTTTGCGGATGTACAGTGCTTTCTTTTGAGGTATGCCCGATATAAATTGCAGGAGAATTGGAAGCGGTTTTATCGCTAACAATCGGTAATTGCACCCCGGAAATGCGTTGAATATAGGTTTGCAATAATACCGCCGAGCGCTGTTCTAATTTAGATGCTTCGGCGGGGATCACAATATTGTAATCAGATCTGTTATTGTCTGTTAAAATTATTTCCTGTGCATTGCCATTGCAGGCGGTAAGGTTAATAATGACCCATAGTAAAGTATATAGCCGCCATTTAGCCATCTTAATTATTCTTTAAAAACTTCGGATAAGGCCTACATAGACATCATACTCGTTCTGAAAATCATTAGTCGCAGCCTGAAGGTTATACCAAGTAAGATTTATTAAAAAGGTAGTGCGGTAAAATATACGCCTCTGGTAACCGGCACCCAGACTTACTGTATTATAAGCATTAAGCCTTACCAGGCTGAAGTCCCTTGAGATATCATCAGGAGAATTGCCGTATCCTACCAGGGCTGTAAAAAATTCAGTCCTGTTTTCTCTTAAATAGTACCTTGTAGAAAACGTTGCAGACAAATAACGCTTGTCAGGAATAGCAATGTAATTTGCAAAAATAGGCTGAACACGAAGGCTCATATAAAAGTCATTCTTCTCTTTTGATACCCCAATTACCGGAGTAAAATATTGTGCATCATCATAAATTTCAACAAGCATGTACCTTATCCCAAGTTCACCCGACCACCCATGATTGAAGCTATGAAACAGGGAATAACCAAGTAACCAGTCAGGGAATATATTATCAGTGGGGGAGTAATCAGCTTCCAGGTAAGAATACCATTTTTTATTGTGGATCAAGTTAGCATAAGAAAAAAACTGGAAACCACTGCCCGTATATCTGCCTGCATAGTTTAAGCCACCTGTTATAGATGAGTGGTTATCAAACAACCGGGTATACTGAATGGTGGCAATACCGCTTACCTGGCGATTGCCTGTTGAGTCCATGAGCAGGGCATGAAGGTAGTAAAGGCCGATCTGGTTCTTGAGTGTATTACTATAGAGGTATTGGTCAAGATCGTTGACTTTTTGATCAAAGGGATTCATTTTAAGCAAGGTATCTTCGGAGTGCCATGCATCCAGCCATTTTTTCTGGTTTTCATATATTGTTGCTCTTTTTTGCAGGAAATAAGGGTTCATAGGATAATAACTTCTGCCCTTATTAATAAATACCAGTGCGGTGTCATATTGTTTGGTCTGGATAAGCAGGTTGATGGTATAATATAATGGCAAGGTGTCTGCGGGTGAAACTTCCAGAGCTTTGTAAAATTCGATGAGTGCGCTGTCTGTGTTGTTATTATCGAGATATTGTTTTCCTGAGCCGATCAATTGATCTACATAGGCACCTTTAAAGCGGACATTATAAGGGTAATTGGTATACAGTTGTCCTGATATAGCATAAGCCAACTGGAATTTTTTAGCTTCAGCGTACACAACTGATTTCTTAAACACAAAGTCAGTTGATTCCGGATAATACTGCAATGCCTGGTCTACATACAGCAGAGCGGTATTGTACTGTTTTAATTGGGTTTGAATGTTGATCATGTAGTTCAATGCATCTACATTATCCGGTTGCTTATCGAGTACGGTTTTTAATATTTTTATGGTGTTATAATAGTCGTCGTATTGCATTGATTGCCTGCCCGCGGCCAGGGATTGCTCCACAAGACTTACGAGATATTGCCGGTTTTCAGGGTGTTTTTGCAACAGGCTGCCTGATATCGCGGCTGCATCGGCATAATGCTGGCTGGCTTCAAGTATGCCGGCCTTTTTAAACAATAATTGCTCGTCATCAGGGCGGTATTGCAATGCATCATCAATGGTGCGCAGGGCATCGTCATATCTTTTCTCCTGCATGTAGCAACTCACCATGTAATTGATACCGGTAATGTTTGAATGGTCATAAAACAGCACGATCTTTAATGACTGCACGGCTGTGTCAAATTCCATATCATTCATTTCTACTTTGGCGGCCTGGAGTTCCAATTCTATAAAGTTGTCTTTGGCTGCCTGCGTAGGATCTTCTTTATATACCCGCTCAGCAATAATAGCTGCCGGAGCATAGTTTTTCATAGATTCAAGTACACCCATTTTTTTCTTCAGCAGGCCCATATCTGACGGGTTACGTTTCAGGCCTACATTTATCCATGACAGGGCGTCTACGAGCAATCCACGGCTATAAGCCAGGTTGATCACGTAATTAAGCGCGTCTGTATTCCCGGGGTCTTTATCAAGTACGGCTTCAAATTGCAGATAAGGGTCGGTATTCATATAAAACCTTCCCGCTTCCATGCGTATGTATATATTCAACTTGCGGACATCTGCATTATTAGGGTAGAGCTTGTTGAGTTTTTCCACTACTTCTATTGCCTCCACATAACGGGACATGGCGTCCAGTATGCTTATTTTTTTCATCAGGAATTCGTAGGAGTTCGGGGTGGCCTGTAACGCACGATTGGTATACGCAAGCGAGCTCTCATAATTTCCGGATCTTACATCGAGCGCAAAGATGGCCTGTAGTGCCTCTTTATTCATGGGGTCTTGTTCCAGCACAGATTCATAAGCGCGTTTTGATATTTCTATATAGCCACGGTGTGAATACTGGCGGGCGAGTGTTAATTTAAAATCCAGGTATACACTGCGTATATATGCATCTGTGGCAAACCGCTCATACAGATAATCTGCGAGCTTGTTTGCTTCCATATAGTCGTTCTCCTTTAAGTAGATATCCAGTTTTTTCAAAAGCAGGTCGCGGTCATTAGGGAAATACTTCAGTCCCATATCAGCATATTCAAGCGCCTGCAGATAGTTACATGCCACTGACTCCAGGTTTACAAGGTATATATAGGCATCCCTGTATTTTGGGTTTTTATCAATTACATAGTTTAATTCCAGGCGTGCACTGTCCAACTTGCCGTCGAGCGCAAAAGCCCTGCCCAGTAACAAATGTATATCAAGGTTGTGCGGAGAAATGTCTTTCGCCTTATTGCATAGGTTAATAGCTTTCTGGTAATGTTTCAGATCGATCTCCCTTTTTGCATCTTTATACAAATTATCAGAAGACTCAATCATTTTCAGCCATTGACCGTTAACGGAATGGCACAAAAACATTAGCAGTACACACAGTACCAACCTTGGGGTTGATCTCATTTTTTTAATATTTTTAATGGTTAAACTAACCAGCATTGACAGCAGTTTTTTTCTTCTCTCCGCCAAATCCCTGGCGTTGCATGTTTCCCCATACGTGCTGTCTGCCGGTGATAAAGTTGAAATAACCTTTTATTGCAAAGAACACAATGAGCGGGTGATAGATGAAGGGTTCAATAAATGCCATTAAGCACAGTCCTATAGTTTCGCCCCAGGTTTTATAATATTTGAAAGTGATCTGGTCCCAGAGTAAAGCCAGTGTGGTGATCATCACAGAATAGGTATAGACAAACACGATAAGGATAATGGCAAAAGGCCAGTTTATTTGTTTGGTTAATATCAGGTAAATATAAAACAGGAAGCCTGTAAATTCGATCATTGGTGCCAATAACTCAAATAAGAAGTTGTATGGGAATACGATGAGCCCGAGACGACCATAACGGGGATTAAAAATTACTTTTCTGTGCAGGCTCATGATCTGCGCTATACCGCGTCCCCATCTGGAGCGTTGGCGGCCAAATACCTTAAGTGTAGTAGGGCCTTCTGTCCAGCAAAGGGTAATGGGCACATACTTTACAGAATATTTACGGTTATTATCTTTCATAAAGCAGACCATTCGGGTAATGAGGTCCATATCTTCACCAAAAGATTTGGAGTCATAGCCACCTGCCTTTACTGCTATTTCCTTATCAAACATTCCCAACCCACCGGACACGTTTGGCACTGCATTGATCAGGTCCCAACCCATTTTGCCAAGTACGAATGCACGTATATATTCCATTTCCTGGAAGCGTGGCAATAATCTTTTTGGCGGGCGCACCCTTATCATTAGTCCTTCGTCCACATCACATGAGTTAACCATTCTTAAGGTAGCCCCTGTTGCGATCACTTTCCGGTTGTCTTCCTGTATATGCACATAACCACACTCAGTGCATGGCTCTCCTATTTCTTTTATTTTGGTGGTCTCTTCATCCATGAAAGGCTTTATCAGCTTTATCAGGGTGTCTTTGTCGAGGATACAATCCACATCCGTACACAGAAAGTATTCATAAGAGGATATGTTTATTCCCGCATTCGATGCGTCAGCTTTACTTTTCCCGTTCACTTTGTCTACAACTATCAGCTTATCGTAAGCGCGGTTGGTAGATTTGAATATTCTTTTTATCGGCTCGGAATTCAGTTTTTCCCTGAAAGCATAATCGACGTGCACCAGTTCAAATTCAGCTACCAGCTTCTCGAGTGTATCATCAGTACTACCGTCATTTATGATGATCACTTCAAATTTAGGGTAGTTAAATGTAAGCAGGGACCGTACATTCGAGATTATGGTTACACCTTCGTTGTATGCGGGGGCAATAACAGAGATACCCGGAGCCAGTGGTGATTCAACGATAATATTATAATCGATAGAGGCATTTTTCTTCATGTACCTCCTGATAGAGATAAGCGACATTATAGCCAGCATAGCATAGGCCATTAACAAGGTAGTTCCGTAAATAAATACCCCTGACTGGTAAAACATACCCAGCGTATCCCAGAAGGAGCCCTTGCTAAAAAAATAATCTACAAATCCCTTCATATAATTCTATTCAAATAATTGCTACACTGTAGCAGTAGTTGTCTTTGTATCTGAACTTTCCTTGAAACCGCGCCGTTGCATATTTCCCCATACGTGTGTACGGTTTGCAAGGTGAAAATAATATCCTCTTATTGCAAAGATCACGATCAAAGGATGATACAATAACATTTCGATAAAAACCATCGAAGCTATCCGCACCACATCTGTCCATGTTTTGTAATACTGAAAAGTAAGTTGGTCCCACAACACGGCGAGTGATGAGATCATAACCGAATAAGTATAAACGAACACGAGTAATATGATGGCGTAAGGCCAGTTTACCAATCCGAAAATGATGAGCAGGATGTAATAAATAATACCCAAAACTTCAATGATAGGTGCCAGCAATTCAAAGAACACATTGTAGGGGAAAATGATCATTCCCGCCCTGCCATAGCGTGGATTAAAGAACATCTTTCTGTGCGCGATCATTAATTGTATCAGGCCGCGCCCCCACCTGGTTCTCTGCCGCATAAAGACTTTCAAAGAGGTAGGGCCTTCCGTCCAGCAAAGTGTCAATGGTATATATCGTATAGCTGCTTTTATTTTGTTGTCATGCACATAGCACATCATTCGCATCATGAGCTCCATGTCTTCACCGAAAGAAGCGCCATCATATCCACCTGCTTTAACAGCTATTTCTTTATCAAACATACCCAACCCCCCGGATACGTTAGGCACACAATTTATATAGCTCCAACCCATTTTGCCCAGCACAAAAGCACGGATATATTCCATTTCCTGGAAGCGGGCGAGTAATGGCCTTGGCGCTTTTATTTTTGTGATCACACCTTTGTCCATTTCGCATGAGTTTGCCATTCTCAGTGTAGCGCCGGCTGCAATTACACGCTTACTTTCCTCTTCCATGAAAGGCCTGATCAGTTTCTGGAGCGTCTCTTCATGAAGTATGCAATCCACGTCTGTGCATAAAAAGTATGGGAATGCGGCAACGTTAATACCGGCATTGGATGCATCAGCTTTAGATTTTCCATTTTCCTTATCTACTACGATCAGTTTTGCATAAGCATCGTCGGTTGATTTATAAATACCTCTAACCGGTTTTGTAGATAGTTTAGGGTCATAAGCAAAATCAATTTTCACCAGCGAAAATTCTCTGATCACTTTTTCAAGTGTATCATCGGTACTACCATCGTTGATAATGATCACTTCGTATTTCGGGTAATTAAAAGTCAATAATGAGCGTACATTACTGATGATCGTAAGGCCCTCATTGAATGCCGGCGCAATAACTGAAATACCGGGTGCAAGAGGTGAGCCAAGAATAATTTTATAATCAGTATAACTCTCTTTTCTCAGGAATAGCCTTATGTTGGCGAAAGACAAAATGGCCAGAATAGCATATATGATCAACAACATAAGACCGTATATGAATACAGTCTTTTCGAAAAACAACGATGCATATCCGATGTAAGTTGATGCCATTAATACTTAATTAGCGGGTTCAGACAATGTTTGATGATCAACTGGTTTTCTTCGTGTGTCATTTCCATTAATTCTTCCACCATAACACGTGAATGTTGTGTATTGTGTTTTATGATTGACCGGGCGGCATTCATGCGCAGGTCAAAGTTGGAAGAGTAAAGGAATTCTGACTTAAGGAAATCCAGTTGCTTACCTGAAGCAATGCGCCCCAAAGCTTTTAAGATCTCTATCTGGCAATTTAAGGGTTGGTTATTGTATATTTTGACCAGCTTTTCTTCAGACACTTCTGCAGACAGCTTTCCAAGGCAGTTAATGGCATCTGCACGGTAGTAGTGGTCTTTATTGGCCAGCAGATCCATAACCGCAGGGATAGCGCTTTGCTGGTCGTAATGGGCTATGAGTTTCAAGCAAAATGATACTATGCTCTTATTGGTAGAATAGCTTACCCAGCGTGAGAAATTAGGTATAGCAATATCTTTTGTTGTGGTTATGATCTTGAACATTTCAAGCTGGTCCCATGGCAGCAGGGGCTCGGTAGCAATATCAAAAAACTTGAACGGCTCGTTTTTACTAAGCTGGATATAGGCATTACGTGCTGCTGCGCGTAATGAAGCATTACCACTATTAGTAAGTGGCAGTATCGTTACGTCAGAGATGGAAATATCCATTTGCGTCAGCTCTACTACCGCTTTTATCTTACGCTCCCACCTGAATGTTTTCATTTTTGCAAATGAATCTTTTTCCAGGCCCATATCAATATACATTTTGCGCAACAATTCCCCCACTTCACCCCTAAAGTTTTTACGATATTGGATCAGGGTATCTATCATCATTTGTCTAACAAATGGCTTGCGGAATATCCTGTTGTTAATAGCGTTCTCGTCAAACTCAATATCTTCTACCGGCAGATCTTTGCCAAGGTTTGGGTTTAGCAGAACCTGCTCTGTGATAAGGTCTTCAATTTTAGGGCTAATAAAGGCATATCTTTTCTCATAAACATATGCCCGGTATCTTTTGATGAGGATGGCGCTATATGCAATAAGCGTAGATAAAATAGCAATGAAAATAAAAGCTAAAGCTATCTCGATGAAAAGAGGTAGTAGGCTGAATTGCTCATATGCCTGAAATAAGAGGTCTGCCAGATCTTTCCACATGGAGTTGTATTATTTTTTTTTGGTAATCAACTGTGATTTACTGTTCTTATTAGCAAGGAGCTTACGAATACGTATTAACAATTCACCTGCCATAATAGGTTTTTTTAAATAATCATCGGCACCAAGCCTGAAGGCTTCCGTAATTGTTTCTTCGTTTCCTACTGATGAGATCACTATAATACCCACACTTCTCTTGGTTTCATCGCTCCTGAGGCGGCTCACTACTTCCAGCCCATTGGCATACGGCATCATAAGGTCAGTAACAACTACATCATATTCCCCTTGTTCCAGCTTCTCAAAAGCTTCCTTGCCATCTTTAGCCGTTATGACATTATAACCATCCTTACCAAGGATGTTTCTGATAGCCTTGAGCATTATGTCGTCGTCTTCTATTACTAATATATTTGCCATGTTATTTCAAACTAATAAAACAATACTGATATCTGGTGAAAAAAATAAAATTTCTATTGCTACAAATATCTGTATTTATTTCAGAAATAAAGCATTTATAAGATGTATTATAAAATATTCCTTGTTAGCAAAGTAAATCAAATGGGCCGGATCATTTTGACAAATGATGAGTTTTTATGAAAATCAGTTGAGGAATAGGGTAAATTTGATGAAGATGAACCGATTACTTTAAAAATTTACAGAATAGCAAAATATATTTATTATTTATATTATAATGATCATCGCCAATGTTGCATAATAGCAGTATAGTTAAAGACGATTAACAATATGTATATTACGATATATGTTAGTAGTTATTATGCACTATTCTTTGCGGGGAATTCAAAGTGAAAAACAGAGCCTTTCCCTTCCTGTGATTCAAACCAGATATTGCCATGATGGGCCTTTGCTATCTGTAATGAAATAGAGAGCCCTAATCCATAAGGCATTTCGCCGGAAGTTCCAGGTACTTTAGCCTGTGTGAACATATCAAAAATATAAGGTTTGCTCCTTTCTGGTATACCCATTCCCGTATCTTTTACTGAAATACACACTTTACCTGAAATAAATTCCAGGGTCACTTCAATAACAGAGTTTTCAAAACTGAATTTAATAGCATTAGCTATCAGGTTGTTGATCACCCGCCATATTTTTTCTTTGTTTACAAAGCCCAGAATGTCGTCGTTGCCCCCGCGTTCCGGTGGTATTGTTATTATTATTTGCTGTTTTTTTGCATTAGCACGGAAACTTAATAGTTCTACACAATTAGCGGTTAGTTTCTTTAGATCTACCCATTCTTTACCCATGTTGCCTTCATCTATATCCATAGCGGCCTCTACAATGTTTTTGCTCAGCCCTAACGAATTGTTGCAAGCTTCTTTTATCAGGATGAGTATCTCTTTATGATCTTCTGAATAATTGTCCGATTCATTGATGAGAATGTCTGTCAGTGCTATGATGGAAGATATCGGGTTCATCACATCATGGGCTACCGACCTTAATATTCTTGACTTATCTCTTTCTTTCAGGTTGAGTTCGGCAATTGCTTTTTCTAATTTTTCTTTTTGCTCATTTATCTGGTCATTAAGTTTGGTAAGCATGACCACGTTATTTCTGGACCGGCTTCCGTTTTTTAACACCAGCAAAACAATTACCAATGCCATTAACGCTATCAGTGTAACCACAAAAAGATAGATTTTTTCGTACTCACTTTTTTTGTTGCGCAGGTTTATCTGGTATTGCTGCTCAATGTTTTTTATCCGCCCGTCAATGTCAGTGGTCATCAGGGTTTTATTAGACGCTGTGAATGAGTCATTCAGCGCAAGGTAGGCCAGTGTATATCTGTGTGCTTTAACGGTGTCCTTCTCATGTTCATAATATTGCCACATAAGTTTGTCCCATGAAAGTTCTACCTGCTTGTCGGGTATGGAGTCAAGTTCCGCTTTAATATCCTGCAAAACAATGCGGGCATCAGCTGAATTATCTTCCCTCAAATACAAATTAGCCAGCTTCACCTGGTTGAGCACCGCATCGCTGTTAGTATAGCCTTTTTGTAAGTTCACATTTATACTCTTTTTGAGCATGGCTTTGGCAGTATCATAATTTTTATATTTAATAAAAATATCGGCAATATTGCCTAACACTACTGCTTTTGGACTTAAATAGACACTTTCTCTTTTATCAAAACGCATGTAATTGGAGTCAATGTAGCGCAGGGTTTTTAAATAGTACATCATAGCACTATCATATTGCTGGGCTTTAAAATAGCACAACCCTATATTATCAAGCAATTCCTGTTTATGATAAAAATAAATGAAGGCATCACGACATTGTGCCGCTTCATCATACGATTCAATAAAATAATGTGCACTTTCCAAATAGCGTTGCTGGCGGTATAATGCCATGCCAAGGCTATAGCTGAATTTACTTAATTCGCAACTGTCGCCGGTTTCTTTAGCCAATACCTTCGCCTGAAAATAGTATTCGTATGATTCATTATATAAGCCTTTTGCAAATAAAGCATCAGCTTTCATATTATAAGCATGTACATACCTTGACCGGAGGTTTTTATGCTGTCCGCTCTTATCTGCTACTGCTATTATACTATCTGCATATGCTATATACCGGTCATAATCCCGGAGGTCCTTTCTGTATATTTCACTACAAAATGTGTAATAGTTTATTTCATCAATTACCGATAGGTTGCTGGTATGCGCACGATAAGCGATTACAGTATCAAGTGCATTAATTTTATCTCCTGAATCATAAAGTCTGTCAGCCCTTGCCAGCACACTGTCAAATGCCGGAGTACTGGCAGACAGCTTTTTGTCCGTGCTTTGGCAAGAACATGCTATAAAAATTAAAACAAAAAGACCTGTTATAGTTTTTACCACCGTGGGGAATATTAATTTGCTATCTGCCTGTGAAATTATAGTATATATATGATTCCATCAAAATATTTAATTTATTATTATAAATTAATCATAGAATAAATTAAGTCTTCAGCATAAGTAATTGTCTCTTAGTTTTTAAATGCATAACAAGTGTTTAAAATTATAAAAAAATATATCTATTTATACCCATTGTTTATGGATGGGAAAAAATTAACTTTAACCGTTCTTTTTCTTTTTATAAAGGGAAAAGAGCTTATTTATTTTTTTAGCAAACCATTTTAGTGTTCTTAACTGTCTATAAAATAACAATATTCAGAAAATAGGAATAAAGCATTTTATAAAACATTTTTATTGTACCATTTATGAAAAAAACATTACCAGCCTTTTTACGTGGCCTTATCTGCTCGGCGGCATTGTTGTTAATGCACCTCAGTTCATTTGCCTCCCACATTGTGGGTGGTGACCTCAAGTACACATGGATAAGCGGTAACACTTACCAGGTAGAGGTCATTCTTTATGGCAACTGCGGTTCTGCATCCAGTGCGGCATTTTCTACATTGCAGATCAGCACTCCAAACGTTTGTGTATACAATGGTTCTACTTATGTTGCTACTGTAGTTTGTACAATTAATGCACCTTCATGCGGCACTATCATTACACCGGTTTGCCCGGCTGATTCCGCGCTCACACAATGTACAATAGAGACTTCCACTATTCCGGGTATTACTATGTTTGTGTATACCGGTACAATTACTTTACCTTCAACGTCCCGAGCATGGCGTTTTGTTTATGGCGCTTATAACGGTGGTACAACGGCCGCTTTACATTGCGGTTTTTCAGGCTCTTCAAGCCCTTCAATCGCAGGTAGGGCCGCTTCTATAACAAACCTAGCCGGTACATCAGACATACAGCTTATTGATACACTCAATAATGCTGATACCGGTATTTTCAATCACAGTTCCAGCCCTGATCTGACAGTTATTCCAACACCGTTCTTTTGCCTCAATAACACTGATTGTTATAACCCGGGAGCTGTATCAGCGGGAGGCGATAGTTTGAGGTTTGCACTCGTTGCTCCTACCAGCGGTAGTGGTGGTGGCTGTAGTGTGGGTGGAGCAGTGGGTTATGTAACCGGAACCGCATGGGCCGGCCAGCCCATTGGTCCAACTACTCCGATTGCGAATGTGAGCGCACCACCTGCATACTATTTTGACCCTGCTACCGGGCAAATATGTTTTTATCCTATGGCTACTCAAAGAGCATGTGTAGTGTATAATATTGAAGAGTTCCTGAATGACACCATGGTAGGCACCTGCCAGCGGGAAATGACTTTTGTTGTGCTTACGTGTGCCAGTTCTTCGCCTACATCGGGTACGGCTGGTCTTTCCGGACTTGATTCTGTGGTTGGTAGTTTGCAGAGAGCTTTCTATGCATGTGGTAATAGTGGCCCATTCTGTATGAGTTTTACCGGTACGGAAACAGACACTTCAAACTTAATTACCATGACTGTAACCGGTTTGCAGACCAGTATGACCTATACTGTTACCAACAATGGTACAAATCATCCGGAATTAACTGTTTGCGGTAACACCGATAGTTTATCTCCCGGTTTGTATAACTTTTTCGTACACATGCAGGATAATGCCTGTCCGCTAGTGGGTAGTAATACCATTGGCTATTCTATAAATTTATATCCTGTACCGGCATTTAGTGTTAACGTGCTTGCCCCTGCTAACTGTTTTCATGGGGAGATCATACAAATTGTGCCAGGTGGCACCGGCAAACCGTGGACAATAGATGTATCCGGTGATGCTGGTTTGGATACTTTCCAGAGGTATATCGACTCTTTGACGCTTATTGATACCCTAAATCCCAATGGGACTCTTTCAGTTAATGATACCATCAGTGTTTATACGAATGTTTCGCATTTGTGTCCTGACACCTTCGACATGGTTATCATCCCTCCACCACCTATTGATCCAAGAGCAGTAGTTGATAGCGCCGCTTATTGTGGCGGGCCAGGGAAGATCATTCTGGAAGGCCTTTATCCCGGCATTACAGATACCGTAAAATATCAATATTATGGTGTCTGGCAAACGGATATCGTTGCCACGGCTACTGTTGATAGCACAATAACGATAACGGGCCTGGCGGGTATCTACGATAGTATTATTGTCACGTATGGTTTTTGCCATTCTCAATACATAGGGCCTGACACTATTTTTAATCCTCCATTCCCGATACGGGCAATATCAGCTGTTAACCCGACTAATTGCGGTAATCCAGATGGATCTATCACTCTTTACGGGCTCAATCCTAATCAACTGGATACGATATATTATTACATAGTTGGAATAGGTTATACCTCTATACCCTATTTTGTAGGCTTGGATAGTACTGTAATCATACCAGCATTAAGTGCCGGTGATTATATTAATTTCTATTCCCGCACAGACAGCATATGTCTTACAGACAGTACATTAGGAATCAATCTTGTAGCCCCTGCTTATTCAGTTACATTTACTTCAGCGATACATTATGGCTGTAATGGTGATACGGTTTATTTTACCAGTATTAATACTTCTGTGGTTGACACAAATGGTGTTACTTACCATTGGTATTTTGGTGATGGGTATACCGATACTGCAGCAAACCCGATACACATTTATGCTAATTCCGAAACAGATACCACATTTATTGTGAAGCAATATGCTATCAGCCAATATGGATGCATAGACAGTACTTTCCTGACTCTAAACCTGGTCAACTATATCAGTCCCTCATTTACTATTGCACCATATCCATATGTTTGTCAGGACAAACCGGTAACATTTACCAATACATCTGTTTCTTTAGGCACTGGTCCTAATAATGTCGCTACTACTTATCAATGGACTTTTGGTGATGGTAACAGCAGCACATTGTTCAGCCCGACTAACACCTATATAAATACAGGTAATTATAGCATTACCATGATACAAACCAACTTTGTGCCATGTAGTGATACGTTCGTTGCGTCTATAACAGTTGATACCATTAGCGGTATTGCACTGGTTGCTACTGATACAACGCTTTGTAGCGGCCAGCAGGTATTATTTACTGCTTTATACGCAGGCGAAGGGCATGTTAATACGCTTTGGACTATTAGTGATGGCTTTGCAATGGATCAGGTTAACCCGATACTGCATTCATTCGATGGAGCAGGGGTATACACGGTTTCTGTTTCTTCTACTTACAGGGCATGTCCTGAGGTTTCAACATCCCGTGTCATTACAGTATATCCTTATGCCGATCTGTACCTTGGCCCGGACACATCGCTCTGCCCCGGCAGCGCCCCGATCATTCTTGCTGATAATCGTAACTCTACCAACCCCGCAGCGTCCTGGCTGTGGAATACAGGAGAAACAAGTTCACAGATCACTGTTACCAAGCCAGGTTATTATACTGTAACAGTTACTATTAATGGTTGCGGAACTTCTGATACGATAAACGTTGCGAACGATTGTTATATGGACATCCCTAATGCATTTACACCAAATGGTGATGGGGTGAACGATTACTTCTTCCCTCGCCAGATGCTTACCAAGGGCATGACATCTTTCAGTATGAATATTTACAACCGTTGGGGACAACTGATATACCAGACTACCAATATTGATGGCAGAGGGTGGGATGGTAACTTTAATGGCCAGCAACAAGCTGAAGGAGTTTATGTTTATATTATTGATGTAACGTTCCAGGATGGTCAGACAGAACACCATCAGGGGAATGTGACATTGTTAAGGTAAAATGATGATTTTGTTAGCAAAAAGCCGTTCCGTAACATAATGGAGCGGCTTTTACTTATAAAAAGAGAATTGAGTAAAAAAACTTTTTGCCATCATTAAGAATAATCATAATTTTATATATTGATTTGCAGGTATTGATGTCTATTGTTTTTTGACAATGATTTTTAAATTTTTGTTCGCTATTGATTCAGTGAATTTTATATGAAAACTATACCTGCCTATCTGCGCTTCCTTTTACTATCAGTATTCCTTTTGCTGACAGGTAATGGAGTTTATGCTAATCATATAGTGGGTGTAGATCTTTACTATACCTGGGTAAGCGGTAATACATATAAAATCACATTGGTTATTTATGGTAATTGTGGTTCTTCTACTATTTCATACCTTCCCTCAAGTGTTCCTCAGATATGTATATACGATGGCAATTCACAGATCTCCAGTATTAATCTGGCCATCCAGCCACCCACCGCCGGTGTTGAAATAACACCGGTTTGTGCTGCTGAAATTGATTCAACTCAATGCACAAATACTGCGTACACCATACCGGGTATAAAGAAATTTGTTTACACCGGTACATATACGGTGCCATATGCGTCTGCAAACTGGCGGTTCTTATTTCTAGGTTATTTGGGTGGAACCACTGAGGCGGGCAGGGCGCTTTCAATAACAAATATTGTGGTTAGCACACTTAATCCAACATTTATACAGCTCGTCGATACCCTTAATAATACGGTATACAGCAACAACTCAAGCCCGATACTTACTGTGATCCCAACTCCATTCTTCTGTCTGAATAACGATGATTATTATAACCCGGGTGCCACTTATCCTGCCGGAGACAGTTTATCTTTCTTTCTTGTTCCCGGTATGGATGCGGGAGGTGCAGCAAGTTCCGGAAACTGTCAGCCGGGTAATCCTGTAACTTATATCGCTCCTGCTACCGCTACCGCACCTTTAACCGCTACAACGTTTGCATTTGATCCGGCTACCGGGCAAATATCTTTTTTCCCAAATGCCCTGCAACGCTCTTTAGTGGTTTACAACATAGAGGAATACCAGCATGGTTCTTTTTTAGGCACTTGTCAGAGAGAAATGACATTTCTTGTCCTTACCTGCACCAATACAGCGGCTTCCGGTGGTTTGACCGGCGCTACAAATGGTACTATAGTTGACAGTACCCATTTCCAGATCTGCGAAAACACAGGTGCATTCAGTGTAAGCATTAACCCTACCGAATCGGATGTTACTAATGACATAACAGTTACTTATGCCGGCTTGCCTGCGGGTGCAACTTTTACTGTTGTTAATAATGGTACGCCCACACCCCATTGCACTTTCTCCTGGACCTCTACAGGTGTTACACCGGGCTCTTATACCTTTTATGTAACCTACACAGATAATAATTGCCCGCTTTCGGGTGTGCAGACACTTGCATATACCATCACTATACTCCCAATTCCTACTATCTCTTATACACTTTTGTCTGCTGCTACATGCACACAAAAGGCGGCAATATCCATTTTGCCCGGTGGGGCAGGGTCTCCATGGTTCATTGATTTGTCAAGCGGTGCAGACACGATTCAAAACTGGATATATTCCGGCTCCGCCCTTACGGATAGTCTTCTTGCCGGCACATATACGATCACCATTTATACCAACCCTCAACGCTGTAAAGTATTTATTCCCGTTACTATTGCCGCCCCTATACCAATATTGCCTACTGCTACTTTTGTTAACCCCACATTTTGCGGGGATACAGATGGCTCAATAACATTGTCCGGTTTACAGCCAGGAACAAGTGATACCGTAAAATTCTATTATGATGGCGTACTACAGCCTGCACGTATATTTGTTGTTGGCAGCGGTGGCACAGTTGTTATCTCCGGCCTGCCTGCCGGTTCATATACTAACATAACGGTTACTTATGGCAGTTGTACTTCATCGCCTATAGGCCCCATAGTATTGGTGAATCCCGCGTTCACAATAGGTACACTTACTTATGCAAATCCATCCTGGTGCGGAATTTGCGATGGCTCAATTACTTTGAGTGGACTTCATCCCGGCCAGTTGGATACAGTAAATTATTATTATGGTGGCGGCACAAGTACATATACTCATTTGGTAGGTGCAGATAGCACCATTACTATTCCTGCTTTGTGCCAGGGCCTTTATCTCAACATAATTACCCATACTGCAGGAGATTGTGTTTCCCCTACATTAGGGCCTGTTGATATGGTTGTGCCGCCGTTTACAATGCGGGCGATCACTTACACCAATCCTTCGTACTGTGGCTTCTGTAATGGCACCATTACATTATATGGCCTTCATCCGGCCCAGATTGATACCATTACCTATACCTTTAACGGTGTTGCCCAAACCCCGGTTATCGTAACGATCCCGTCCGATAGTATGGTCACTATTACAGGCTTATGTCCCGGTGTTTATGCTGATTTCATAGCAACCACGGGTACAGGTGGCGAATGTGTTTCTAATACGCTAGGCCCGGTCACGCTTTCAGCGCCACCATTTACCATGCGCACCCTCACTTTTACAGACCCTTCTTATTGCGGTTTGTGTAATGGCACAATTACACTGTATGGCCTTTATCCCGGTGAGACAGATACCATCACATATTCTGATGGTGGTGTGGCCCAACCTCCCGTATACGTTACTATTCCAGCCGATAGCATGGTAGTCATTACCGGTTTATGTGCTGGCATGTACAATGATTTTGTTGCAAAAACCGGTGGAGACTGTGTTTCCAATGTACTAGGCCCGGTTACACTATCCGTGCCGCCATTTACTATGCGGGCTATCAGCTCCACAAACCCATCCTGGTGCGGGCTGTGCGATGGTACCATTACACTATATGGCCTTTATCCCGGCGAAACGGATACAATTACCTATACAGATGGTGGTGTTGCAGAAACTTACATTGCAACTATACCCGCCGATAGTATGGTGGTCATTACGGGTTTATGCGCCGGTGTTTATGCAAATTTTGTAGCAAAGACAGGTGGTGATTGTGTATCCAATACGCTCGGCCCGGTTACGCTTACAGTGCCACCATTTACCATGCGCGCCATCAGTTTTACAGACCCTTCTTATTGCGGGATATGCAATGGTACAATAACATTATACGGCCTTCACCCGGCTGAAACAGACACTATCACTTATACAGATAATGGTGTTGCTGAAACATTTATTGCCACCATCCCGTCTGATAGTATGGTGGTCATCACAGGATTATGCGCGGGTGTTTATGCAGATTTTGTTGCTAAGACCGGTGGCGATTGCATCTCAAATACACTGGGCCCGGTTACGCTTACTGTGCCGCCGTTTACTATGCGCGCCCTTACGTTTACTAATCCTTCCTACTGTGGTATTTGTAATGGCACGATCACCCTTTATGGTCTGTACCCCGGCGAGACCGATACGATTACCTATACTGAAAACGGAGTGGCACAAACGCCTATATACGTAACTATTCCCGCCGATAGCCAGGTGGTACTTACCGGCTTATGTGCCGGTGTTTATGCAAATTTTGTGGCAAAGACCGGTGGCGATTGTGTGTCTAACACACTTGGCCCTGCCGATCTCACTGTGCCGCCATTTACCATGCGTGCCCTGAGCTTTACTAATCCTTCTTACTGTGGTATATGCAATGGTACTATAACCTTGTATGGATTGTATCCCGGTGAATTAGACACGGTAAATTATACTTACAACGGTGTAGCGCAGCCACCAATTTATGTTACAATACCTGCCGATAGTATTGTGCAGATCACCGGGCTCTGCTTTGGTGTTTATGCTGATTTTGTAGCAAACACAGGTGGTGTATGTATTTCCAATACACTTGGTCCTGTGACTTTAACTGTACCTCCTTTTGTTATTCGCACAGACACATACACTAATCCCACCGAGTGTGGATTTTGCAATGGCAGCATTACACTCTATGGTCTCTATCCCGGACAAACAGATACAGTAACTTATACATTGAATGGAGTTGCTGCTTCTGCAGGTGCTTACCTTGTTGCCACAGACAGCACTATTGAGCTAGCAGGTCTTTGCGAGGGCATCTATGCCAATATCGTTGCCAATACCGCAGGTGTTTGTGTATCCAATGCGTTAGGACCTGATACATTGGTTGCTCCGCCTATTATTGATAGTTTTACTTATGTAGTGCATGAAGGCTGCGCCGGTGATACGGTAATATGCACTAACTATTCCTGGCCTGCACCTGACCTGACCTATATCTGGAATTTTGGCGACGGAACTACAAGCACCGATATTAACCCCGTGCATATTTATCTTGTCCCGGGTACATACACCATTTCATTGTATATCACCAACACAAAATGTTTTGATACATCACAACAAAGCATAACCCTTAATAACCTTATATCAGCAGGCTTTACAGATGTGCCGGATAGTTTCCTGTGCCAGGGCACTCCGGTTACATTCACTAATACTTCTACCGGTATATCGCTTAGTTATAACTGGTATTTTGGCGATGGCACTACCACCACCACTACAAATGCCATACATGTGTATACCAATTCTGGCACCTACAACATAATGCTGGTGGTTACAAATTATGTGCCTTGCAACGATACCGTGACCAAAATATTAGCAGTCGATTCTATCAGCGCTATCAGTATTCAGGCCAGCGATTCTGTGCTTTGTGCCGGCCATGATGTTACATTTACAGCGCTCTATTCAAATATCGGCAATACGGGCCTTACCTGGACATTCACTCCGGGCATTATCGTGACAAACACTAATCCTGTTATGCAGGCATTCAACAGCGCCGGAGTATTTACTGTTTCTGTTGAGGCATTTTACAGGGCTTGTCCGGATACCAGTACTTCAAGGCAGGTTGTTGTATTCGCCTTCCCTGAGATCAACCTTGGCCCCGATACTAATATTTGTATAGGCAGCAATGCTATAACCCTTGCCGACAATATCAACGCCGGCAATCCTGCTGCATCATGGCTCTGGAGCAATGATGCCACAACCTCAAGTATACTCGTCTCTGCTCCCGGTGTTTATTATGCTACAGTTAAGATAGACGGTTGTGAAGCAACAGATTCTGTCACAGTTACCAATGGCTGCTATCTCGACATTCCTAACGCATTCACACCAAATGGAGATGGGGTCAATGATTATTTTTTACCACGCCCAGCGCTCGGTAAAGGCCTCGCAACATTCTCAATGAATATTTACAACCGCTGGGGTGAACTGATCTTCCAGACAAATAACACAGAAGGCCGTGGCTGGGATGGCCGCTTTAATGATGTCATGCAGCCACAAGGAGTATTCATTTATGTCATTGATGCTACCTTCACAGATGGCGAAAAAGAACATCGCCAGGGAAATGTAACTTTACTGCAATAGATAATTACTATATTTTTGCCTCATGTATCTATTTTTCCGTTTATTGGGCCTTGTCGCGCTTTTATGTCTCATTACAGGTTTTGTATCCAGAATAGAGAATTGGCATGGCAATATTAGCTTGCTCCGGATTGGCTTTGCGGCTGCACTCATTGCATCATTTGGCAGGCTATACCTCGACAGGAAAAACAAAGCAAAGGCTTCCGGATAATACCTCAAACTTTATCTATTTTTCCCCCGAAATTTCGGAAATTTGCATACTGCAATCGTAAATCATCAGCGTGACTTACGACTAATACATGAAATTCCAGATCCAAAGTCCATACGAACCAGCCGGCGACCAGCCGGAAGCTATTAAGGAGCTGGTGAAAAATATTAGCCGGGGTGAGAAGTTCCAGACCCTGCTCGGCGTAACTGGTTCGGGTAAAACATTTACAGTTGCCAACGTTATCCAGCAGGTGCAAAAGCCCACGCTGGTGCTTACCCACAACAAAACGTTGGTGGCGCAGCTGTATGGTGAGTTCCGCCAGTTCTTTCCCGATAATGCCGTAGAGTACTTTGTTTCCTATTACGATTATTACCAGCCGGAGGCATACATGCCCGTGTCTAATACATACATAGAGAAGGACCTGTCCATAAATGAGGAGCTCGAAAAACTGCGTCTTCGCGCTACTTCCAGCCTGCTCAGTGGCAGGAGCGATATTATTGTCGTGGCTTCAGTGTCCTGTATATATGGTATAGGGAACCCCGCTGAATATGCCAACAGCATAATCCGTTTCAAAAAAGGGGACAGCATTGGCCGCAATCATTTTCTGCACCAACTTGTTAATTCATTATACAACCGCAGTCAGGGCGAATTTGCACGTGGTTCTTTCCGGGTCAATGGCGATACTGTAGATGTCAACTTGCCCTATGTTGATTTTGGTTACCGTATCACTTTCTTCGGCGATGAAGTGGAAGAAATAGAAAGTTTCGAACCCGAGAATGGAAAGCGCATTGCCGTTATGGAGAATGCCGCAATTTTCCCTGCCAATCTCTACATCGCCCCGCGCGACCAGATGCAACAGATACTTTACGAGATACAGGACGAGATGAATGCCCAGGTGGAATACTTCAAAAAGATAGGTAAGCATATAGAGGCACAACGCATCAAAGAGCGCGTGAGTTACGATCTCGAAATGATACAGGAGCTTGGTTATTGCAGTGGTATAGAAAACTATTCCCGCTTTCTCGACCGTCGTAAACCCGGTGCACGTCCATTCTGCCTGCTCGATTATTTTCCTGATGATTTTTTATTGGTCATCGATGAGAGCCACGTCACCATCCCGCAGATCAGCGGCATGTATGGCGGCGACCGATCCCGCAAGCTTACTCTGGTTGATTTTGGTTTCCGACTGCCTTCAGCGCTGGATAACCGCCCGCTCAATTTTTATGAGTTTGAATCACTCATATCGCAGATACTATTTATCAGCGCAACCCCGGGTAAGTATGAGCTGGAACACACTGGTGGGGTAGTGGTAGAGCAGATCGTACGCCCCACAGGCTTGTTAGAACCTCCCATCGAGGTGCGCCCAAGTATAAACCAGATAGATGACCTGCTTGATGAGATAGATATGCGTGTAAAGCGCGGAGATCGTGTCCTGGTCACGACACTCACCAAGCGCATGGCCGAAGAACTTGATAAATACCTGAAGCGTATTAACGTAAATTCAAAATACATCCACTCCGAGGTCGATACCCTGGAGCGTGTAGAGATACTCCGCGACCTTCGTCTGGGCAATATTGATGTACTCGTCGGTGTAAATCTTTTGCGGGAAGGCCTCGATCTTCCCGAGGTCTCGCTCATGGCAATACTCGATGCAGATAAAGAAGGCTTTTTGCGAGATGAGCGTTCCCTCACGCAGATGGCTGGCCGCGCAGCCCGTAATGTAGATGGCCTTGTGATATTTTATGCAGACAAGATCACCGACAGCATGCGCCGTACCATAGATGAGACCGACCGTCGCCGTGAAAAACAAATCAAGTACAACCTCGACCACAACATCACCCCAACCACCATCAAAAAATCAATACAGGAGATCATGCTCCAGGGCTCAGTGCTCGACATAAAAGGTTTTGATGAAAATAAAGAGTATGCCATCCATGATGAGGTGTTGCCTATAGCTGCTGAAGAAGACAATACTTACCGCACCGCCGCCCAGCTCGACAAGATCATTACCCGCACCAAAAAAGCCATGGAAAAGGCCGCCAAAGAGCTCGACTTCATGGAAGCCGCCCGCCTTAGGGATGAATTGCTGCGGTTTCAGAAAGAAAAGGAAACGTTGAAATGATTTTTTGGGTAGGTAACTTTAAATTAACTGTTGCATCTATTGCAAAAGCAAAGTCGGGAGTGTCATAGTGAGCCCCGCCGAAACATGACATGCTGAATAAACTAAAAAAGCTAAACACAGAGCTTGCCAAGGGTGATAATAGTCTAATCTTTCAGCTATTTTTTTAATATAAAGTAATGATTATAAACTATTTAATAAGATTTAAATTGATTATAAAATAAAATATTTAAACCCATTCAACTGTAAATCCTGATTTAAACTTTAACCCTTCCACTTTTGACTTTCTACTGTATAATGCCGAACTTCGCACCCTTTATAAATTACATCGGTAAATAATGAGTTCTGTAGTAGAAAAATTGGAGGCTATAAAGGCAAGATTTGATGATCTTGGGGTAGCGCTGACTAATCCGGAGATAGTGAACGATAATAAGCGTTTTTCCCAGATCAGCAAAGAATACCGCAAGCTGGAGAAGATCGCTGATGTAAATAAAATTTACAGGAATTGCCTCGATAGCCTCGAATTTGCAAAGGAAGTACTCGAAACCGAGAGTGATGATGAGTTGCGCACAATGGCAAAAGAGGACATCGAAAAACTCGAAAAGCAGCAGGAAGAGTTAGAAGAAGAGATCCGGAACCTACTTATACCCAAAGATCCCCTCGATGAGAAGAATGCAATTATAGAGATACGTGCAGGCACCGGCGGTGATGAAGCCAGCATTTTTGCAGGCGATCTGTTAAGAATGTATACCCGTTATTGTGAGCGCAGGGGCTGGAAGGTATCAATGGTATCAGAAACCGAAGGCACCGTAGGTGGTTACAAAGAAGCACAACTCGAAGTAGTGGGAGAAGATGTATATGGCACACTCAAGTTCGAAAGCGGTGTACATCGTGTGCAGCGCGTGCCTGCCACAGAAGCCAGCGGCAGGTTGCATACATCAGCAGCTACAGTAGCAGTGATGCCTGAGGCTGAAGAGATAGATTTTGAGCTAAGGGATAGTGATGTAAAAATGGAAACCGCCCGTAGTGGTGGCGCAGGTGGGCAGAACGTAAATAAGGTGGAAACCAAAGTGATACTCACCCATGTACCCACCGGTACAGTGGTAATGTGCCAGACAGAACGTTCCCAGCTCGGCAACCGCGAAAAAGCCATGAACATGCTCCGAACCCGCCTTTATGAGGAGCAGGTGCGTAAGCAGGAAGACGAGATCAGCCACCGCCGTAAAAGCCTCGTAAGCACCGGCGACAGGTCGGCAAAGATCAGGACATATAACTATCCGCAGGGACGAGTAACCGATCACCGCATAAACATGACCATTTACGCGCTCGATGATTTTATGAATGGCAACATACAGGAGATGCTCGAAGCCCTGCAATTTGCAGAGAATGCTGAGAAAATGCAGGCCGGCGAAACGGTGATATAATAATTGGACTTAATTGCCGTTTTTGCAATAGATTTCGAAACACGTTTTGCCTTTTAACTTTTGACTAAATAATAATTTGCACATACAATGACAAACACATCTTTTGACCTCGTTGACATCATAAGGACTTTACAAAAAAAGAAAGGCTTTATCATTGCTATGACTCTGGTGGCCATAGTGCTGGGTGGTATTTTTCTTGCCATCAGGCACACCAAGTACAAGGCCGAATCAAATTTCTTTGTAAACAATCCACTCTATGGCGACCGTAGCACGTTATTCCGGTCTGTTGAGACCCGTTATGTCGATTATTTCGGCGGGGACGATGAATTGGATAAAATAATGGCACTCGCTAATTCCGATACAGTCAGGGACCGCATCATACGTAATTGCCAGTTCCAGGATGTGTACAAGAATGACATCAATGATCCTAAAGGCCATGCTGCATTGATGTATATTTTCAATAAGAATTTCAATATCAAGCGCACTGAGTATAAAGATATTCAGGTGTCTTACATTGCTTATGATCCGGTTACTGCTGCTAACGTAGCCAATATGTCTGTAAAAGTGCTGGAAGAAACTTACCGGCACTATTATACCGCCATGAAGCAAAACATTTATACATCCATAAATGATAAGGTCACCCAGTTGGATAGCTCCATCAACGCACTAACTGATACATTGGCCAATTTGCGCGATAAGTACAGCATATACTCCATCATCAGCCCGGCACGTCAAAACATTATTGCCGGTGATGTAAAGGGCGGCGGTAAAGGATACGGTATGGCACTGGAACAGATACAAAATATAGAGTCTGTAAAAGACCAGTTGGTAATGGATAGGGCGCACTATATCTCTACACTCAATGAGTTTGCCGCTACTATGGCCAATTCTATGGAGTTTCTCAAGGTCATTACACGTGCACTGCCACCTACACAGCCTGATGGGCCGTCTGTTAGTACGGTATTGGTAGTTGCTGCATTCCTTGGTTTATTGTTCAGCAGTATTTACATATTGCTGATCACCTATTTCCGGAAGCTTAATTCAGTGGAAAGATAAATGCTTGCAACAATAAGAAATAGATGGTTTGATCTTGCAGCATTTTCAGTGCTGTTTGCCACAGTTGTAGTGTTTGCATTTACCGGCAAATATTATGTGCTTGTTGCGCCGTTTGTTTTATTATGGTTCATGCTCATGGGCATCAATTGGAAAACCGCTTACTGGATATTCCTCTTTACCATTCCGCCATCCATACAGTATGATTTTGCCGGCGATACCATGACACTGAGCCTGCCAGATCAACCTATGATGTGGGTTTTCCTTTTTCTGTTTATACTGTTGTGGGCCCGTAATCCCAAATCCTTACCTGACTGGTGGTCGCGCGATTCCATAACCCTTATTGTTGCCCTGCAGTTTTTCTGGACATTGGTAGCGGTTGCATTTTCCAAAATGCTCTTCTTCTCCTTAAAATTCCTCCTCGCAAAAACGTGGTTGTTAGTCTGCTTTTATATTTTACCGATATGGATATTCCGGGAGAAAAAAGATTTCGTCAGGGGTTTCCTGTTAATGCTGGTGCCAATGCTCATGACGGTCATTGTGATCCTGATACATCACGCAATGCTTGGCTTCCGTTTTGATAAGGTGCAAAAATCCATGACCTTGCTCTATATTAACCATGTCGATTATTCTACGGTAATATCCATGTTCTTCCCTTTGCTTATTGTTGCAGTGCCATTGACCAAAGGCCGTAATATTTTCATCAGGGGGGCATTGTTGCTTATTATACTCATTTTCGCCGCAGGCATCTTTTTCTCTTATGCCCGGGCAGCTATAGTTGGTATTGCCTTTGCCGCTGTTATTGGCATAGCTATGAGAATGCGTCTTGCGGCCTATGTTATGCCGGCGTTTTACGCGCTTATTATTCTGCTGATGTGTTATATGGTGCCCAATAACAAGTACCTCGACTTCCGGCCCGATTATAACCATACTTTCATGCACAAGAACTTTACCGATCATATCATTTCCACTTTCCAGGGCAAAGACATGTCTTCCATGGAGCGTCTTTACAGATGGGTAGCAGCGGTAAGAATGAGTAACGATCGCCCATGGACGGGCTATGGCCCCCGTGCATTTTATTATTTTTATAAGCCTTATGCTGTTACATCGTTTCGCACATACGTGAGCCGTAATCCGGAGCAGTCTACTACGCATAACTATTTTCTGTACATGCTGGTAGAGCAAGGTTGGCCGGCTATGCTGTTATATGCCATATTTATAGCCGCAATATTCTCCAAAGCGCAAAAAGTGTATCACAGGTTTAAAGATAGGTTTTATCGCCATGTCACTATTGGTTTGGCCATGGCTATTGCAGTAGGGTTTATTAATAATTTTTTCTCTGAGTTGATAGAGACACACAAGGTCGCAGCGCTTTTCTATATACCGATTGTGATGCTGGTGATACTTGACAAAAAAAGTAAAGAAGAGCAAGAGAAATTGGCTATAGATAAAGATGCTTTAATATCTTAATTGCATCGGATATTTTATGATAATTTTTCCTGTAGTATATTGATTATTATTATTATAAAAAGATTATTTTCAGGCTTCAATAGTATTCAAGGTTTCATTATTAAACCAAACAGTAGTATTTTAGCAGAATTACTTTAAAATAGTTAATGGAATACGAAATAAAACAATCTGGTAAATTTAAATATGTTGAAGAGGGAGAAGGGCAACCTTTAGTGCTGCTGCATGGTTTGTTTGGTGCCCTGAGTAATTTTAAAGATCTCGTTGATTACTTTAAAAATACCCACAGAGTTATTATTCCACTTTTGCCCTTGTATGACCTTACATTAATTGAAACAAGTGTTTCGGGTCTGGCAAAACATGTTCAAAAATTTATCGAGTTCAAAAAATTGGAGAACATCCATCTTTTGGGTAATTCTCTGGGGGGCCATGTAGGTCTTGTATATACCCTTAAGCATCAGGATCGTATCAGGAGTATCACCCTCACTGGTAGTTCAGGCTTGTTTGAAAATGGTATGGGTGAAACATATCCAAAGCGCGGGGATTATAATTACGTCCAGAAGAAAACGGAGCTCACCTTTTATGATCCAAAGGTTGCTACAAAAGAATTGGTGGATGAGGTATTCAGCATCATCAACAACCGGATGAAAGCGTTAAAGATCATTGCATTGGCACGATCGGCAATACGTCATAACCTGGGCGATGAACTCAATGAAATTAAGATACCCACTTGCCTTATTTGGGGTAAGAATGATACCATCACGCCGCCAATGGTTGCAGAAGAGTTTCACAAACTGCTGCCTAATTCTGAACTTCACTGGATAGATAAATGTGCTCATGCGCCTATGATGGAAGTTCCTGCAGAATTTAACGCAATATTTTCTGACTTCCTGAAGAGGTGCGAAGGCAAATTGTAAAAGAATTGCCATTTTTGAAACAGGGGATACTAAAAAATATTTGGCCCGCGTTTTGTAATACATATCATACATTTGAAACAAGAATGAACCTTGAGCAATTAATATCACCTGCCATTCCTACACTGTTGCCTGGAGACAGTGGCAGCCATGCATTGGAGCAAATGGAAAAAACTAACTTTTCTGAATTACCCATAGTTTCTGATGATAGTTATATTGCCTTGATCCAGGAAAATGACCTCCTCGATTGGAATACTCCGGATGAAAAACTTTCAATGGCACCTTTCCTTAATTATAAGCCTGCCATTGCGGCTTCCAGCCATCCATTCGAAGCACTCAGGATATTGCACCAGATCAACCTCGATATTTTGCCGGTCATTGATCATGAACAAAGATACATTGGAGCAGTAACCAAAGACACACTCTTAAAATATATTACCGAAAACAGCGGTATAGATAATCCCGGCGGCATCCTGGTATTAGAGATCGCTCCAAGAAATTACACCTTGTACGAAATTGCCCGCATATGTGAAAACGAAGATGTCATTATACTCAACATGCAGGTGCACACCAATGAACTCGGTATGCTGGAGATAACACTCAAGTTGAACCGTTCTGTCCTTGCTGCCGTAGTGTCATCTTTTGAAAGGCACAATTATCATGTAAAAGAAGTATATGGAGAAGACAATAAGGACGACGACATTACCGGTAAATACAATTTGCTGATGAATTACATAAACATGTAGCTTTTTCAAAGGCTACATGTTTATGGTTTTGACTTTTAATTTTTGATAGAATGATTGCGATTGATAATGTATTGCTGAGTGATGAGATAGTGGAGGAACAATTTGTTTGCGACCTCAATAAATGTAAAGGTGGCTGTTGTGTTGATGGCGATTGCGGTGCTCCGCTTACCGAAGATGAAACAAAGATCATTGCAGGGATATACTCGAAAATCAAATCTTATCTCATTCCTGAATACATTGCTGAAATAGGAAAACAAGGTACCCACACCATCGATAGTCAATACGGGTATGTAACTCCCACCGTAAACGGAGGTATTTGCGTATACGGTATTATCGATGAATTGGGCATAGTAAAGTGTGGTATAGAAAAAGCATGGAAAGATGGAAAGGTAGATTTTCGCAAACCTATTTCCTGTCATTTATTTCCTATCCGTATTACATCACATCCCGGCTATGAGGCTGTAAATTATGAACCGCGTGAAACCTTATGTAAGCCTGCATGCAAGCTCGGCAAGTCGCTAAAGGTTCCTGTATACGTTTTCTTAAAAGATGCGATCATTCGCAAATACGGTGATGAATTTTACGATACACTCGAAGCTGTAGCAGAGAAAATGAAAAGTGATAAGAGAGAAGATAAGCGCAGCTAAACTTTCTTTTGATTTCAGGCATAGTATCAAGCCCACCCCTTATCATGCAGCAGCTTAGCTATCTGCACTGCATTAGTTGCCGCTCCTTTTCTAAGATTATCAGCCACTATCCAGCAGTTGAGGGCATTAGGTTGAGAATGGTCTCTTCTGATACGCCCTACAAATACCTCGTCTTTCCCTTCAGCATCTAATGGCATAGGGTAGCTATTCATAGCAGGGTTATCTACCACTACCACCCCTGATTGATTGGAGAGCAGCTCTTTAATGTCCGATTCGTGAAAGTCCTTTTCCAGTTCAATATTTACACTTTCACTATGGCCACCTATCACTGGCACCCGTACTGTAGTTGCAGTCAAACGGATGTTGTCATCTCCCATTATCTTACAGGTTTCCTGCATCATTTTTATCTCTTCCTTGGTATAGCCATTATCCAGGAATACATCTATATGAGGAATTACATTCAGGTCTATCTGGTGTGGGTATATATTATGTTCTCGATTTCCGGCACGTTGTGCCATTAGTTCCTTCACAGCTTTTTGTCCCGTGCCGCTTACTGATTGGTAAGTGCTCACCACAACCCTTTTGATGCCGTACTTTTTGTGTATCGGCGCAAGCACCATGACCATCTGTATTGTTGAGCAGTTAGGGTTGGCTATGATTAGATCGTCAGCAGTAAGCAAATGCCCGTTTACTTCTGGTACAACCAGCTTTATATGCTCCTTCATCCGCCAAGCCGATGAGTTGTCTATCACTCTACAACCAACCGCGGCAAATTTAGGGGCTAATTCCAGCGACAACGAACCACCTGCCGAAAACAGAGCGATAGCAGGTTTCATAGCAATGGCCGTATCAGCAGATACAACGGAATATTCCTTCCCCTTATAAATAACCTTTGTACCCACAGATTTCTCTGAAGCAACAGGGATCAGCTCTGTAACCGGGAAATTCCTTTCCGCCAATATTTTTAACATCGTGCTGCCAACAAGCCCTGTCGCGCCAACTACCGCTACTTTCATTATTTTATAAAATTGATTGCAAAAGTAAGTAAAGGATAAAGAAAATAGATTATTGATTATGTTATTGTCAAGTCATTTATTTTTTTAGAATTTATATTGTGAAGGCCCCTTCAAAGGTTTGGGGTTAATTTCCGACATTTGCAGTCTATGAAGAATTTGGGCGCGCTGAATAAATACTTTATAAAATATAAATGGCGCTTATTGCTTGGTTTATTGTTTGTAGCCATATCCAGCAAATTTGCCGTGATGCCCGGAAATGTAATTAAAGATATCCTTGACCAGGTGCAGAAAATGGTTGCTGCTAATGCAACTCATTCCGATATTATTGCACTTGTATTCAAGGCAGGTGTTACTTTACTTGGTTTGGCACTGTTACGTGGTTTGTTCATGTTTATGATGCGGCAAACGATCATTGTAATGTCACGCCATATAGAATACGATCAGAAAAATGAGATTTATGACCACTATCAGAAATTAAATACACAATTTTACAAAGCGCATTTCACCGGCGACCTGATGAACCGTATTTCGGAAGATGTATCGCGTGTACGTATGTACACTGGGCCTTCGGTGATGTATTTTACTTCAGTTGTTTTTCTCGCACTCTTTTGCATCATAGATATGCTGAAGGTGAACGTGATGCTTACTATATGTGTCATTGCACCCTTACCGCTGCTTGCTATCTCCATTTTTTATGTCAATAAGATCATCTTTAAAAAAAGCGGTAAGATACAGGCCCAGCTTTCTTTGCTTACTACTACGGCACAGGAATCTTATTCAGGAATAAGAGTGATAAAATCTTTTGTACAGGAAAAAAACATGATGCGGTTTTTCGAGGTCAATTCTGAAGAATATCGTAAAAGCACTATCAATCTTTCACTTACGGAAGCTGTATATTTTCCTGCTATGAACCTGTTCATAGGCGTGAGTATGATGTGTACAATATTAATAGGTGGTTACTTTGCAATTCATGGGCAAATTACAAGCGGCAACATCGCCCAGTTTGTTATTTATATCAATATACTTATGTTTCCTATCTCCAGCATCGGTATGGTTGCCAGTATGACACAGCGTGCGGGCGCTTCACAAAAACGAATAGATGAATTCCTGCACACAGAACCTGATATTAAATCTCCGGAAAACGCTGTTAAACAAGAACTGCAGGGTATAGTTGCATTTAATGATGTAACTTTTACCTATCCACATACTGGCATCACTGCACTGCAACACTTTTCACTTAAAGTTGCTTCCGGTAAGAAGGTCGCCATTATCGGCAAAACCGGCTCCGGCAAAACAACACTTGCTCATCTCTTACTCCGCATGTATGATACTACTTCCGGAGATATCCTCCTGGATAGTGTGAATATCAATAAATATGACTTACTCCGCCTGCGCACAGGTATTGCGTATGCACCGCAGGAAGCGTATCTTTTTTCTGATACCATTTACAATAACATAAAATTTGGCAGGGATGACGCCACTGAGGCTGAAGTAAAGGAAGCCGCCAGAATGGCCGATCTAGATAAAGACATCATGTCTTTCCCAAATACATACGAAACCATGATAGGAGAGCGTGGAGTTATGCTTTCCGGGGGCCAGAAACAACGTATGGTATTGGCAAGGGCAATACTGAAGAACAGTAAGATCATTATCCTGGATGAGTGCCTTTCTGCCGTAGATACGCAAACAGAAAAGACAATCCTTGCCAACCTGCAAAATTATCTGGTTGGTAAAACCACCTTTGTCATCACCCACCGTATTTTCACCAGCTGGACATTCGACCAGGTTATCATATTAGACAATGGCACCATTGCAGAACAGGGAACTCATGAAGAACTCATGGCGCTAAACGGCCGCTATGCTAAACTATACAGGCATCAAACGGAGCTTAGTTAGCCTCCTCTTCTTCTTTTTCCTTTTGGGAACGGGGTGAGGCATCTTTCCCTTCCACCACTATTACGATCTCACCTTTCGGAGGATGTTTTTCATAATGTGCAGCTAATTCTGCCAAGGTATTCTTATTGGTCTCTTCAAACATTTTTGTGAGTTCCCGGCACACTGCTGCTTGTCGGTCAGCGCCAAACCAGGTGGCCATTTCATGCAGCGTTTTTACCAGCCGGTGTGGTGATTCGTAGAGTATGATGGTGCGTTCTTCTTCTGCCAGCGTTTTCAGCATGGTCTGCCGCCCCTTTTTCAGAGGTAGGAATCCCTCAAAAACAAATCTGTTAGACGGAATACCCGATTGCACCAATGCAGGTACAAATGCAGTAGCGCCAGGCAGGCATTCCACCGGTATATTATGACGCACACATTCACGAACTAATAAAAAGCCCGGATCCGAAATGCCGGGAGTACCTGCATCTGTTATGAGTGCAAATGTTTTACCTGCTGCAAGCTGTTCTATGAGGTGGGGTAGTACCTTATGCTCATTATGCTGGTGATAAGGCGTAAGCGGCTTCTGGATATTATAATGCCGCATCAGTACACTGCTGGTGCGGGTATCCTCGCACAGCACCACATCCACCTTGTTCAGTATTTCTACTGCCCGGTAGGTAATATCTCCAAGGTTGCCTATAGGCGATGGTATCAGGTACAGGCGCATGCAGTGCTATTCGAAAATTAATTTAAAATGGAATCAGGAATTTGTAAATGGGAATTTGAATTAGTATCAATTATATTAGAAGCCCAATTTGGCAAGCCCACTACAACTCAATCCCTATGACAAAATCCTAATTACCAATCCCAATTAAAAACTATCCTTCAGTCAGTGTAAAGTCAAATGCCTCCATTACCTGGTTGGCAAGTAGTTTTTTACACGCTTCTTGGGTTATTTTTTCCGCCTCGTCCTTAGTCGCTGCATCTACATGCAGGGAGATGTGTTTGCCTATGCGCACATCATTCACATTAGTTAGTCCCAGGTTGTGCAGGCTATTGTTTACGGCTTTACCCTGAGGGTCCAGCAGTTCTTTAAGTGGCATTACATTAATATGAGCAGTGTATTTCATAAAAGTTATATTCAGGATTTAAAATTAATTTAATTATCGTTTCCGGCAGTTTCCGGTTGCTTGTAAATGATCGACAGCAGCACATACACAATAAAACCAAACGGTATGGCCGCAACACTCAAAAATGGAACTGCAACAACTGTAAGTAAAACCACCGCCATTTGCGGCCATGCATTTGCAAGGTTCCATTTTGAAGGTATCATTTTGAAAAATTTCACTCCTGATACCATCAGCCAGCACAGCAGTCCAATGATCAGGTACAGTATCCATTTATTCTGAAAATAAGCTGAAATATGATATGGATTATACCACATGATCAGCGGGAAAGACCCTACAAATATTCCAACGGCTGGTACAGGCATCCCGATAAAATAATTCTGTTGCTTGTCTGCGGTTATATTATATTTTGCCAGGCGCAATGCGGCAAAACATGCAACAAGGAATGCCGGTGCCATACCCAGCATATGTACATCAAAAGCGTTTTTTTCGCCCATCAATGCATCCCAAAGCAGTTTGAACAGGATCACAGATGGCGCCACTCCGAAAGAGACAATATCAGCCAGGGAATCAAGGTCCTTACCTATAGGCGAGAAAACTTTTAGTGCCCGCGCCGCCATACCGTCCAGCATATCACATATCGCAGCTATGCCTATGAATATGCTGCCCATATACATCTGTTCGGCGCCATTTACCCATTGCCAGTTAGGCAGGCCGCTTTGTATGTTCAGGCTTAAAAATGGCTGTGCTGTAAGTATATATGCTATGGCAATACAGCCGCAAAATAAATTGGCCAGCGTTAGCAGGTTGGGCAAATGCTTCATTGTGGGTCAAAAGTAATGATTATTGTTTAATGGCTGAATTACCGCGTAGCTTAAAATCAGCATACATAACATAATGGTTAATATGGAGGCTCTTACGGCACGCTTATCTGCCCCACCTTCCCATTCCTCCGCTGTAGTTCCAGTTGCCACGCGCTAGACGCCACATTGCCATAGCTTCTTATTCCTTCCTTCTGATTTTGCATTTTCAGGTATCCGTCATAAAGTTCAGAACCATACATGCTCACTTCATTATTGTATTTTTTGCTGAGTTGTTCCAGCGTGTCTATATGTGCTGCAGTGAGTTTATTCAGTTGTGCTTCCAGTTTCTTCGCACTTACAGAATCCCGCCTGAACAAACGGTTATTGGTATACAGCCATATATTCAGATAAGCAGAGTAATTGAATGTGCTGTCATTGGTTGCCGTGCCAAGTGCATATGCCATAAGGTTGGCATCGCCTTCTGCAGCTATACCTGCCTGGTGGGCCATCTCATGACACACAGTAAATGGCATCATAAATCCCGGCAAATTACTATTCACCTGCCCTTCACCTGTGAATGGGTTGTAGTATCCATCTATGGCCATGCGTTCCATAAAGTAACCAAACAATGATCGTTTCACATCCAGTCCATGCATGCGTACATTGCTGTTAGTTAAAGTGCGGTAATAAGCTTTCGAGCGGGCATTAATTTCCGCAAAAGAAAGGGTTCTGTAAGCCGGGGCACAACTGTTTAATTTATCTACCAGGAATTGGTCAAAGGAGATCAATGCTAAGGAGTCTGTTTTTCTTCGTTCAGCGCGGTCTTGTTGCACCGGGGCACTCAATCCCCAATATTCGCGCAATGGAGCCTTGGCATAATTCGCGCCCCATCCTATAATAAACAGGCAGTACACAAAAAGCACAGTATTTACAGTGTTTAAAACCGATGCAGCAAGCTCATTTTTGTAAGAGCTGAATCTCACTGCAAAACGTATCCAGCGGATAATCGTGATCAGTAACATTAACCCGCCCAGTACATACAGTATATCGCCTATGCTTAATGGAAGCCAACCCCATAGCATGATACGCAATTTCTGGAAAGGATAAAATATATAGTGATCGTAAAATGGAATATGGCCAGGTAGCAGGTATAGGCATACCGGCAGGAGGCAGGTAAGGAAGAGCAATAAGATCAGCTTCCTTTTTAATTTCATAGTTCCTTTATCTTGAACGCGGCACTAAAACTCTTTTTCAGACCTTAGCCCCCTGATCTTCCCGGTTTTAAAAGCTTTCATATCATCTTTATACACCGCTCTGTTTCTTTCTGTCACTGACTGGGGGTCCAGGTCGTCAAGGTCTGGTTTACCGGCGTTCACCCATGCTGTATACCAGAAGTCCGCTGTTTTTTCTATTGCCGTTCTCATTTGTTTTTCCACCATGCCGCCCAGCAGTTCATTATATTCTACGGCATAGTCATAGGTATGTATCACGCTCCCGAATTTATTTCTTGAGGGTTTTCCATCAGGCCCCATTACATATTGTTTGTCTTCCGGGTTATTTTTTTTCAGTTTAGCTTCTATACTAAGCAGTGTGTATACCAGTTTATTGCTGCTGTCTATTATGTCCCAGGTAGCTTTTTTAATGTCACTGATATAATGTACGTCACTCACATATAAATGGTAGTTCTTCCCGAACAGTTCAGGCAGCTGCGTCTCCCAGAATGCATGTATACCTTGCTGGCCGGTTAGCTGTCCATCATGGTTCAAAGAGGTATGCAGGGGCATATGGGCATCGCCTATATAATGCCCAAGGTCTGCTGCCAGGAAAAGTATCTCTGTTTTTCTTTTATTCTTCATGGCCTCGGTAAGTTTTGCCATCATATCTTCTATGCTCCAGGGCAGTGTGCCGTACTTTTGCACGCTGTCTTTACCGTACTTTGCTACGGCATCAGCCATAGTTTCCGGTATGCTTGCCGGTGCAGTGAAATTATACCATTCCAGGTCTATATAGTGCCTGCCCGCTTCGGCCTTATCATTCAGCATATGCTTGCGGATATCCGGTACGGTCGATTCTTCCACAATAAAATCCGAATGGTTATAAAAGAACATGCCCATTTCAGGCGGCAATGCTAATACGGCACCTTTATTGATATGGTTATGCCCCCATATACCCCAGCCCAGCACTACTGAAAAACTTGCAGTAATTAAAACAAGAGCAATAATTAGGATAGCAAATATTTTTTTCTTCATAAAATACTATTAGTAATCATGATAAAAGTAGACAGTCCCCCCTACGCTAAAGTTTCGGGGGCAAGCAAAAGTAAAAAAGCGTGTATAACAAAAGTAGAAAGTCAAAAGTAGAAAATGGAAAGTTTTTTAGGTACTTTATGCGTATTTATACATTTTCATTTTTCTTTATTTAAAAATCTACAGTTGATCTATGTTGATTTTTTTCGGTTTTTAAAATAGTGATGTAAGCTGGTAGCAGGTTACGGCAGTTTTTAGAAATTTCATAGTTGATTTAAAATCAACTGTAAAAATGTTTTCAGTTGATTTTATGTGGCTTTCAGTTGATTTTAGTTTTTGCATGATTGTGGATTTATATGTATAACGTTCCTAAAAGAAATTTAACCGCAAAGGCGTGAAGACACAAAGTCCATTAGGCCCAGAAGCAGATTATTGATATTTAATTGGTTTAGTCCGAATTCCTAATAATAACCACAACAGAAAAATATCACACACTCCCGAAAAAATTTTAAAATAGAATAAGGTGTTGTTTTTCAATGTTTTAATGCTTTAGAATATCACAATAATATCACAGTTTTATCACGCGATATTTTTTTAATATGACAGACCCAAGCAGCGCTTGTTCACTTGCGAGAACTCTAAAGGAGAGGCCGAATAAACGTTTTCCCAAATTTTTCAAAGAACTTACCTGCAACTTTTCAACCCGCAAAAGCGAAAAGAAAAAGTAAAGGGCGAAGATTTCTATAATTACGGATATAAAGTTAGGATACGTGGTTGGGATGAGTGGAGAAGTGTATATACCTTTTTGAAAAATTTGGCATCATTCTGCCATTATTTAGTATTTGATATCTTTACAAAGATTGCGGTATTAATGACACCAATACCAGTGTACAGGGCATATTTTACAAGTCCTACACGAGAATGGATGCCATAAATATCTTTCAGCTTTGAGCAGTATTTTTCTATTGTGCGGCGGCTCAAGTGCATTTCTATAGCAATCTCTTCATAGGTCATATTGGTGCAGCAGAGCTGGAGGAATTTTACCTGGCTGTCAGTAAGCATTTTCTTAGTATGATCCTTAATGTTTTTCCGGGTCATTTTTGGGAATTTTTTCAGTATGAGATCAGAAAAATAATATTCATTGTTGTAAACTTCCAGGATGGCTTCTTTAACGACATTGGGATGCACATTTTTGGAAAGGTAGCTCCTTGCACCGCATTTAAGTGATCGTAAAATAGCGTAATCATCTATATCTATAGACAATGTAATTACTTTGATGCCAGGCCATCTCCTGCTGACTTCCTGCATTGTTTCATAACCATCCATACCAGGCATGTGAATATCTATAAGACATATATCGGGCCGGATATCAGCATCTGAGATCTTATCTAATAATTCTTTGCCGCCCGCGGCTTGTATGCACACATTAAAGTGGCTGTCCAGGTCGTGAATAAGGTTTGCGAGGCCTTCCAGAATAAGCATATGGTCATCGGCGAGGGCGATATTTATTACAGGTAATGTATGCATAGGAAATAGGTTATACGATAACAAATATATCATTATTTATAAATAAAAATTACCCCCCCCCCCCCCCATTATTAACAATTTGTTTACATGAAAGTTGAAAAACAGGGTATTTATACCCTTGTTTGGAGTATAATCTTCATGGACTTTTGGTTTAAGATATTTTATCATTATTACTCACGTTTAAAACAACATTATATGCCTTCAACTTATTCTGCCACCTCCACCACTCTTGATACTGAACTTTCACTAAGCCGTAGTGGTTCAAATGGTTGTGGTTGCGATGACGATTATAGTCATCAAACTGCTAATACTGGTATCGAAACCACCAATGACATTAGCGCTAATCCTAACCTTACGCTTGTGCTGTCTGACACCGGTAGTTATGTTACGGTATTTACAGCCGCTTCTCCTGATAATGCTAATGGCTCTACTATCAATTCCATCATCATTAAAGCGCAGCAGGCTACAGTGCAGGGTATGCTGCGCCTGTTTATTTCGAACGGTACTACTGCTATTCTTTATAAAGAAATACCTATACCTGTTGTGCCTATGGCTGCTACCACGCCTGTGCCTGCACCGCAGTATATTATGTACGAAACCATATTGCTTGGTGGCTTGAAACTTAATCCCGGCTATTCATTACTCGCTACCACACAAAATGCCCAAAACTTTTCAATAATAGTGGAAGGCCTGGACTGGGTCTACCCCGAAACGATCTCTCTTTGCTGTAACCTGGAGCAGGATGCCGCTAACACAGGCATTGGCAGCCCGGCATATAACACTGCACTTGACGGCAGCGGTACTGTAGCCACCATATTCCAGGCGGGCGCTACGCTGGGCACATCAGATGCGAATGGCTCACTGATAAAAAACATCACCATCAAGGCGCTGCAAAACACGCAGGAAGGTGCTGTGAGGCTTTTTGTTAGCCCTACCGGTGACGCTGATTCCTGGGTGCTGATGCAAGAGGTGTATATACCGGAATCAGTACCATCCGCTTACGAGCCATCATACAAGCAGGTGATAACAGCCAACTTTAACTTGCAGAGCGGCTACTACATAGGCGCCACTACACAAAACAATGAGGCCTATGCTATAACTGTTGAGGCTGAAGATTGGATTTATCCGAGCTAATGCTGAATTCTAAAAAACGCATTACTATTTATAGCAATTTTAATAACTTTATGGTAAGGCTTTCCACAATAAGCCATCACGGATATGTGCAATTGTCAGAATTCTTCAAACGGCAGTAATAATTATTCAAATCCTACCGCTAAAACTAATGGTATTAAGCGACAATTATTAAACTCTACCACTGATGGTAATAAGACAATAAATATAAAAAGTGTCAGGACAAAAGGATTACTAAATTCTTCAACGGACGGACACATAAATTGGGGTGCAATTTCAAAGAGTCGAAATAGTTTCATACCATGTACAAATAATAATGAATTTAGCGCCGATCCAGCTATAAATGACTACGTAATTATTAATAGAGAATCAAATCAAAATATCTCAAGGAATAATCTTGCGAAATTGCCAATGGAATATCATATACCAGTTTTTAGAAGCTTAAGCAATACAAATAAAGCAAGAATATACATAGAAAAAATTCAATTGCTCATCTATGGTGAGGGTTTAAGTTCTGAAGAAATCGACCATTTAAAATCCATTATTTTATTTTTAAAACCAGAAGTATATACTAAAGAATATTTTCCATTGCTGGATTCTTTTGTGAAAAACTGGACAGCCACTGCAAACTCTAAATTTAATTGGAATAAAACTAGAATTGGAATGTACATAGGGTCATTTTTAAGTCCAACGGAATTAATCCTACAATTAGCAAATAATACTAATAATTTTAACAACGGTGGTGGTGGGCCAATTGATGCACCGACAAGTAGTGGGTACGCATCTTGTGCATGTTCTACCACTAGTGATTGGTGTTGGTGGTTCACTGCATGCAACATGGGTGGATGTTGGTCAGCAAATGATATTGGTTGCGGTGCTTTTGGAGGATTTAACTGTAATGGAACATGTAAAGGAGTTTTTAGCCAGATTAATACTAGTAATGAAACTTCTTCTAATGTCGTTGCTGTTTTTTAAAATTAATTTTATTCAATATTAATGAATAATGAATTTAAATTATGTGACATTATGAGCATACAAAAAGAATCACTGGTCAAGTTAGATCCGAAGGTAAAAGTGATTTTAGAATCCGTAATGTTGTCTTTTCTATTAATTCTTTTTCCTGGGATGATTGTTCGTTTTTATTCTATTTCACAGGACTTCTGGATAAGCTATTTAGCATATTTTTTGGTTGTATTATTACTAATAAATAAATTTTCAATTTATAAAAACACAATCTTTCTATCGTTCATACTTGTTATTATCGTTGTTTATGGAATAACAGCAATAAAAATTTCGCTGCCATATAGTTTGCCTAATATCCTCGGCACTATAACGGCTTGTATTTGTGCCTATTTTTTTAGCAAGGCCATAAAAAAGACTTACAAGTATGCCATTGCAATTTTCTCATTAATGGTTTGCATCTTTTTTGTCTTTTGGGGTGACGCTTATTGGTTTCACTATTATAATTTTAAGAATTTTACAGGTAGGGACAAGCAACCCATAGCTCATTCATGGCATACTTATATCTCTGCAAATACGCCTTTAAATGTCGACAGTATTAAAGGAAAGTTAGTGTTGTTTGAATTTTTTCAAACTATCTCTGTCGATTATTATTTTACCAGAAATCAAACCTTCAACGATATTTATAATAAGTATAAAGGCAATCCTGATATTCTTATTTATGGTGTTGATATGTTGCAGAAAGGACAAACACCGGATAGTGTTTTGCAATTTATCCGGTCAAGAAAATATGTCTTTCCCATACTATTAATGGATAAAGAAGATGATCTTATTAAGGTCTTTGGTGTTCAGCAGTATTTCCCAACTACAATTATGTTAAGGAACGATACTATTATTTACAGAGGGGCGATTGAAAAGGAAAGCGAAAAGCTGGATAAGGTGATAAAGGAGGAACTTGAAAAATAGAATGACTTGGTTTAATCAGGCAATACTTCCTCATCAATGATCTTAAATGTAAACACACGCTGGGTTATATAGCTGAATATGGTTGTAATAACACAAATAGCCGTATATCTCACCGTTTGGTTTATCATTGGCAGGTAAAAAGCGAATAACTTGGTAAGGAAATAAGCCATGAGCAGGAAAATAACCGTAGTAAGGGCATACCGGAAAAACTGGATCCGGCTATGCAGGTTTGACTCAGGAAATACTATATGCCTTGACAAAATAAAGCCGGTAGGTATGCTGATTGATAATGCGATAATTAAGGCGCCAACTTCAGGAGTAATAATAAAATTGCCATAAATATGAACCGGGTGCGCCCTGAAAATATAGTTATAAGCAATATTATCAATAAATATATTAAACACAGTGTTAGTACCGCCACAAGCAAGGTATCGGAAAGTTTGGGTTGGGATGAACCGGGCGAACGGGCGATGAAAAAAATCTATGATCCCAACAATGGTATGTCTTGCCTGTGCGAACAAATTTTTATTATTGGCTGCTAAGGTAAGGAACATTGGCAAAATAATTTCTACAACTTAATTTGTTAATCAACCACGACTTCCTTATCTATCGTTTTAAAGGTAAACTTGCGTTGTGAAATATAGCTCAGGATAGCCGTTATTATGGTTACACAGGTATAAGCAATAGAGTGGAGGGTAACCCAGGCTACCTTGAAGTTGAATACCTCATAAGAATCCTTGGTATGAGGTATGAAACCGAGCAGGAAGTCGAAAAATTTGATCAGCAGGTAAGTAAACACTATAAGAGTTACAGTAGCTAATATATATCTGAAAAACTGTATTTTGCCGTGTAAGTTTGACTCTGGGAATACGATATGCCTGGATAAGATAAACCCTATCGGGAAACTGATGCAAAATGCCACTGCATAAGCAGCTACGTCAGCAGTTATGTTTACTTTGGCAAAGAGGTGAAGTTTTTCCTGGGTAAATATAAACTTGAGGCAAAGGGAGAAAATAAAAATATTCAAGACCGTATTCGTTCCACCGCAAGCCAGGTAGCGGAATGTTTGGGTAGGTATAAAACGTGCAAATGGTCGGTGAAAAAAATCTATTATTCCAACTATAATATGTCTGGTCTTAGTAAACAAATTTTAAAATTAGCCGCAAAGGTAAGTAAATTTATTAAATATATTTTTAGCTTACCACTTCAATTTTCGTAGTTTTTCAAATAATTCCTGCTCTTGCCGTCCACATATTTTTAATAACTCACTAAGTTCGTCATACGACACCAGGTCTGTGGTCCTTTCTTTCATAATACGGGCTGCATGATAGGCGAAATTCCGCCAGTTATCTCCTATTTTGGTCAATTCTGTTGAATATTCCGCCAGGTCATCCCTTTTCAATAGCTGCCCGGCTTCCTGCAGAAAAGCGGCATACAAATACCGGAAACCCGCACCGCCGGTGCCTATCTCTTCCTGCATTCTTATTACATTACCCACATATTGCGCAGCTTTACGTGGTGGTAGCTTTTTAGGATAGGATTTTATCCGGTCTGCAAGCAGAAAAATGGCTTTATTGCCAAACCACGGAACGGGAGGTGACAACATAAAAAAACAGGTTTGCTTTATGCCCTGTTCTATAGCCTTGGCCATATTCATATCTTTCGATGTGCCGGTCACGTAATACATATAGCCCTTTGGTTCCGGGGCGCCTTTTGCAAACCTGGATTTTACAAGGTCTTCCGGAGCTATCCTCGTCACATCTTCTATTATTGGGTCGCTGATCAGGTATTCGGTACTTTCTTTGCCATAGGCTATCAGGTTATGCGCATTAAAGTGAAAACGGAAGGCCTCAGGCAGGTAGGTCAGGTAAAATACACTGCCCAGCATACCCACAGGCTTGCCTGTTGCCAGCACATCGTCCAATGCCTGCATCGCCTTACTAGGTTCTCTGAATTTCTCTGCATGTATTTTTACCTGTAGCCGTTGTGCCACCCTTTTAAATATCGCCCCCGGCCATATGCGGTAGGTAGTACCCGGTACGCCATTGATTTTCACAAAGGGTATATGCCCGAAAAATAAACCGGCACCTATACCAAAAGCCATTGGCTCACTTATGTCTATCCCTTCGTGGCGCAAAAGGTTCGCGGTTACACCACTCTCACAGTGCGCATGCTGGTAATGAATAAATTTCTCTTCGCTCATGAATTATACCTGGGTCTCTTTTTCCGGAAATTATGATTCCTGGTAAAATAGGTCAAATAGCATGACTTATCTTGCCGGATTTTGCCTGGTCAGCTCTTCTTTTGTAATATTAAATATGCGTGCGTATTTATCAAGCGTACCTGCGCTTAACTTTTTAAAAACGTCCGGCTTGAAGTGGCGTTTCACTTGCCACTGCCATTTGCCCATATACCGGGCCAGCAAGCTCAGGTCCATAAGGTTCTTTTGCATAAAGTAGGGTATCGGGCTCAGCTGGCCGGCACGCACCTTTGTTTCGGTTTCGGCAAGGGTCTCATCTATATCATTCCAGGCCTGCCTGAGTGCAGCATTTTCAGCTTCCCATCCCGCCGATTTAACTCCGGTATACTTGCCATCATCACCCACAGCATACATCTTCTTTTTCAAGGTATCGCCTTGTTTGATGTTTCTGGGGTCCTGGGGCACTTCACTTACATTCATTACACACCTTTTTTACGCTCTTATATAATATTTAAGGCTTTTCGGTTTAGCCTTTTGAATTTGAAAGGTAAAGAATAACCGGGAAATGATCACTGTAGCCATTTATCCAATGTGTGCCAACAAATGACCGGTGCGGTTCGCCTTCATGCCCTTTATAATGGTCTATAATAAAATCAGGCTTGAAAATTTCCGCTTTTTCATATTGTAATTTGTGGTTTTTATTCTGCAAAAAGTTGCCGGATATGATCACCTGGTCAAAAAGATTCCAGCTATGGTCATATTCTTCTGTTCCTTGTCCGTTTTTATAAATGTTTATCCATGGGTCATACAATCCATCTCGGGCCACTTCGTTTTGTTCACCTTTTGTGCCAAGTATGCCCGTTATGCTGTTATCGGTTGGGTTATCATTCAGGTCGCCCATAATGATCACTTTTGTATCCGGGTTTACCTTCATTAGCGGTGTTATTGCATCCTTTACCACCTTTGCGGCTATTTCCCGCTTTTGTTCGCTTTCTTCTTCTCCACCCCTGCGCGATGGCCAGTGATTTACAAATACATGCACCGTATCCCCGTTCAGTACACCATACACATGCAGCACATCTCTCGTCAACGATTTGCCGCCGGTTCCTGATAGGTCTACATGTAGCGGCCCGGCTTTCAGCACCCGGAAATATTTTGGGTTGTATAGCAACGCCACATTTATGCCTCTCGGGTCAGGTCCGTCAAACCACTCATATTTATAACCACGGCTTGCCAGTTCCGGTTGGTTCACAAGGGCATCAAGTACAGTGTTGTTCTCTACTTCCGCCATCCCTATCAGCGCCGGGCCATCTGCTCCGGCCATACTTGCTATAACGGTGGCAATATTGTGTACTTTTTGCTCGTATATTCTTTGGGTGTAATGGTATTTCCCCGCCGGGGTAAACTCTTCATCTTCTTTTGCTGGGTTATGTACATTATCAAAGAAATTCTCACAGTTATAAAATGCAACCGTAAGCTCATGGTCATCAGCTTTTTGGGCGCACCCCGAAAAGCACGCCTGGAACAATAGCGCAGATAACAAGAGCATTTTCCTTAGTGACATCATTTTATCTTTAGGTTAAGGTGTTCAAATTCGTGATTTATTCACTAATTTTCAAAAAAATATAGTCATGAACATAAATGAAGGATTAATTGCAGAACTTCAGCATGAAGCTGCATCTACAAAAAAAATGCTTGAGCGCGTTCCTGTTGATAAGAACGATTGGAAGCCACATGAAAAATCAATGAAACTCGGCCGTCTTGCTTCACACGTCGCAGAATTGCCTGGATGGATTGCAATGACTATGACCACAGACGAACTTGATCTGTCTAAAATGGACTACAAGCCCACCATCGCCAACTCTACCGAAGAACTGGTAGGGATCCTTGATAGTAATGTTGACAAAGCAGTAACTGCGCTTAAAAATGCCACTATGGAAGACTTCCACAAACCATGGACGTTGCGTAATGGCGGACATGTGATAATGACTATGCCCAGGATAGGGGTTATACGCAGCATGGCATACAGCCATCATTACCACCACCGCGGCCAGCTCAGCGTTTATCTTCGCTTGCTCGATATTCCGGTGCCCGGCATGTATGGGCCCAGCGCTGATGATGTCAGACCTGTTGCTGCGGATACAGTACTCGGGTAAATTTGTATTTATAGTTGATGGGCTGTTGTTTTCTGACAGCCCATTTTTTTATGCCTGGGATCACAGCAGTAATATAGACAGGATATAATCGGCACAGAGTATCATGATACAGGTAAGTACCACTGCTTTGGTTGACGACTTACCGATCTCAAGCGCACCACCCTCTACATAATAACCAAAATAAGATGGAATGATAGTTATGAACAGCGAAAACGTAAATGCTTTAATGATGGCGAAAAAAAGGTTGTATGGATGGAAATCCTTTGTAAGGCCAAAAAAGAACTGCTGCTTCGTAAGTATGTTGGAGAACATACCGGCCAGATAACCACCCCATATACTTATGGCTATCGAAATGATAATAAGGCAAGGTATCATGATCATACCTGCCAGGATTTTGGGCATGACCAGGTAAGTCTTGGTATTCACGCCCATGATCTCTAACGCATCAATTTGCTCGCTTACACGCATATTGCCCAGCTCAGACGCGATCTTCGAACCGATCACACCTGCCAGCACTATACACACAAGGGTTGGGGAAAATTCTATGATCGTCGAATCCCGCACCAGGGTACCGATCACCGATTTTGCTATAAGCGGGCTTACTAACTGGTAGGCAAACTGCACCGTCATCACCATTCCCATAAACAAAGATATGATCAGCACGATCGGCAGCGAGCCTATGCCTATATCCATGCATTGCTCCATAAATTCGATCCAGTACACTTTCAGGTTCTCAGGCTTGCTGAAACCCTCGGAGATCATTAATGTAGCTTTACCTATATGCTCAAAAACACGCTTCATACCTATTGCAAATGTAGGGGAAAGTAAAATTCAAAAGAGAAAATTCCAAAATCTATTGGCAATTCCCGGAAAACAATTCAAAAACAATATTTGATACAACATCAAACAAAAATCCCACCCTTATGCAGGATGGGATTTTTACTTTTTTTTGCTCTGTACTTTTTTAAGCTAATTTTTTCAGTTCTTCAATTCTTGCTTCTTTATCTTCTTCGTGTTTCAGCTTATCGCTCTTGTCCATATCTACAAGTATCGGGGCTGCCACAAATATTGAAGAGAATGTACCGGTAATAATACCTATAAGCATAGCGAATGCGAAACCACGGGTCACCTCACCACCTACGATAAACAGGATCAGCACCACAATAAATACCGTCAACGATGTCATTACTGTACGTGGCAGTGTATCATTGATAGCGCGGTTTACAACGCTTGCCTTGTTTTCATGTGCCGATTTACGGAAGTATTCCCTGATACGGTCAAATACAATGATCGTATCATTCATCGAGAACCCGATTACCGTAAGTATCGCAGCGATAAAGTGCTGGTTGATCTCCAGTGCAAAAGGTACGCTGTCCTTAAGGAACGAGAACACTGCAAGGGTAGCGCATACGTTAAACAACAACGATACTGCTGTACCCAGTGAGTATTGCCATTTGCGGAAACGCACCAGTATGTATATAGAGATACATATCAGCGAAAGTATCGTAGCCCATTTGGCGCCACGTATCAGGTCTTCAGAGATGGTTGGTAATACCGTCTGCTGGCTCTGTATATACTTGCTTGAGAAGTCTTGTAAAGAAACAGTGCTCGGTACAAATCCTTCTTTCGTTAAGCCGTCATACAGCTTCTGCAGCACTTGTGCTTCTATTCCCTGGCCCGGTTGGGTGATCAGGTAGCCGGTAGTGATGTTCACTTCGTTATTGGTCCCTATCGTTTTCACGATCGGGTCCGCGCCAAAGTAATTGTGCATTTTTTCACGAATTTCACGCACTTCATATTTCTTATCAAACTTGATGGTATAGCTGCGGCCTCCGGAGAATTCAACACCATAATTAAAACCATGGAACAGAGAAGCAACACCTGCTAATACCACTACCGCAGATACTATATAAGACATCTTACGCTTGCCCATAAAGTCAAAATGAGCTTTACGGAACACCGCTTTAGATACCGGTGTGAAGTAATTGAAATGGCGTCCGTTCTTAGTATAGATATCCTTGATCAGGCGTGATACAAGAATACCGCAGAACAAAGAGATAGTGATACTCAACAACTGTGTAGTAGCGAAACCAAGTACCGGTCCGAGGCCGAAGTAGAAAAGGATACCTGCGGTGATCAACTGGGCTATGTGACCGTCAAGTACCGGAGCATTAGACCTTCTGTAACCATCTATGATTGCCTGCTCATGGGTTTTGCCCGCGGCAAGCTCTTCCTTGATACGCTCAAAGATAAGCACGTGCGCATCCACCGCCATACCAATACCCAGTACAAGGCCTGCTATACCCGGCAGTGTCAGTGTTGCATGTAGTGCTGAAAGTATACCAACTGTGAACAACAGGTTCAAAGTAAGAGAAATGTTCGCAACCCAGCCACTCGAGCTGTAATAAACCAGCATCAGTATAAAAATAGCCAGGAACGACAATGCTATTGCATAGAAACCTGAATGCACAGATTCTGCACCCAGTGTAGGTCCTACTACTTGCTCCTGTACTATATGTGCTGGCGCAGGCAGTTTACCTGATTTCAATATGTTGGCAAGATCCTGTGCTTGTTCTTGTGTAAAGTCTCCTGATATTTCTGTGTTACCACCGCTGATCTCGTTTTCCACACGTGGTGCAGAGTAAACGCGGTCATCAAGTGTCACTGCTATAAATCCTTTATTGGCAGCTATCCGTGCAGTCATATCTTTCCATATGCGTGCTCCGGTTATATCCATATCCATGGTAACGTCTGGCTTGCCGTTGATTGGGCTGTAGTCTGCTCTTGCTGTGGTGATGTGGTCACCTTCCAGCCTTGCTGTTCCGCCTGTTGGCATCTTCAGTGCATAAAGCATAAGGCGTGCATTAGGGTCATGGGCTTTGCTACCGTTATCTGCGCCATAAGCAAAATGTATATTCGCCGGGAATTTGTTCTTTATCACATCAAGTGCCAGGTATTTATCCAGTTTGGCAGTATCTCTTTTCAGCACATAACCCACCACCGGGCCGGGATAATAACCATCCTGGTTTGTCCCGTTAGGCACTATCAGTGCACTCAGCGGGTACTTCTTGCTCATTTCGTCTTGTTTCAGCTTGTTTGAGTCAGCTGGATTTGTGCCGCCCTTTGCGTTACCGCCTTTATCGCCGGCAAGTATGTTTGCAAGGTTAGCTGTATCTGATCCCGGTTTTTTGCTTTTTACAGTATCAGCAGCAGCAGTTGCGTTCTTTGCAGTGTCATTAGTTGTATCAGTTGTACCTGACAGGTAGGCGGCAAGTGCTTCGTTTGCAGTGCCTAACAGTGGCCCGATCTCAGGGTTAGTGTATGTTTCAAAGAATTGCAGTTTTGCTGTAGCCTGCAGGTAAGAGCGCACACGCTCCGGGTTGTGCACACCGGCCAGCTCCACGGTGATGATGCCTTTCTTATCGTCAAGCGTCACGTTCGGGTTGGCTACACCAAATTTATCTATACGCGTAAGTATTACATTATAAGTACGGTGTACAGCGTCTTTTGCTTCGGTATTGAGTTTAGCCAGCACCGCATCGTTGGTCGATGAGGTAGTGATCTCCTTATCCGATGGCTTTGTAAACAGGTAGGCCAGGCTCGAATTCGGATTGGCCTTTTCATAAGCCTCGCCAAAAAGCGTAATAAAGTTAGCTGCGCTGTTTGCCTTAGCTATATTAGCATCTGCTATAGCTTTATTCAAACGGGCATCATGCGGATTGTTAGACATAGAGCGCACCAGGTCATCCAGGCTCACCTCAAGTGTCACGTTCATACCACCTTGCAGGTCAAGGCCAAGGCCAAGCTCTTCTGCTTTCGCCTGTTGGTAAGTGTATTTCTTCAGTACACTGAAGATCACTTCACCCTGCATACTATCCGTGATAGTCTGGTAACAGGAGTCCACTAATTTGTCCAGCGCCACACCTGTAGCCGCGGGGTTGTCTGCCTTTGCTGCCCTTTCTGCCTGGGCATGCATTTTCTTTTCTTCATTACGGACTATAAAAGTCAAAGAAAGCTGGTATAGCGATATCAGTATCAGCATACCAGTAAAAAACTTCACCAAACCTTTTAAATGCATGGGTTATCGTTAAAATTAGACTGTATAATATATTGAAAATACCCGCCCAAACAGTTTAACTTTTTAGCTTACCGTTTGGCGCAAGGGCTGCAAAGATATGATTTAATGTAAAAAAATAAAGCCCCTCATTAAATTTTAAATTATTTTCATTTTTATAGCACGAAAATTCATTTTTATTGCTTTATTATCGTATGTGATATTTTATTATTTTAACGCCTGCTGCTGCATTTAGGCTTTCTTTTTCTTATCTCCCTCAATGATTCCTTTAATTAGTTTTACACCTTCCCCTAAAAAACTGCTTTTACGATTCGGGATTTACTTCCTAATTTGCTATAATAACAATAAAGGTAAACTTAATGAAAGAAGACCGATTTGAAACAGAATTACAAACAGAATTACCCTCAGTTCATATACATGTCTCTAGATTGGTGATTGGAATTAATTACACATTACAAAAATCATTTACCCTGCTCCGAGCCCGAGGTGTGATAAAAGTGTGATATTATTGAGATATTATTGAGATATAATTAACCATTAAGGCATTGATTATCAATAAATTAACTAAAATTAAAAAAATTCTTACAAAATGAGATATTTTATAAAATACAGCACATGGATATCAGCTGATCAGCTGGTAATCAATTTTTCTTCCTGCCTCCCGATCATTTCGGGAAGCCCGGCAGAAGGATAGCAAATCAACAGTAAATCAACTATGAATTTTCAAAAATCTCCCAAAACCCGCACCAGTACTACATCACTATTTAAAAAAACAAAAAAAATCAACTTAGATCAACTGTAGATTTTTTATTAAAATAAAACATATGCGAAATTCCCGCTACCACCATAACCAAAAAAACGGCTTACCCGAGTTACAAACTGCATTAACTTACTGCAACTGCATACTGCCACGGCTACCGAATACTTCCCTTTTACTTCTTACTTTTGACCCCTCACAACATTTATTATGGATATAACCGTTGCAATACTCGAAGTTATTAAATACACCATCCCTGCGGTTGTGGTATTGACTGCATGCTACCTCATCGTACAAAAATTCCTCGTTTCCGAGATCCAGCGAAAACAACTTGCCATTTTCAAAGATTCCCAGGATACCACGCTCAGGCTCAAATTACAGGCTTATGAACGGTTAGTACTCTTCATAGAGCGAATTACCCCGCGCCAGCTCATACCCCGTGTTTACGATCCGGGTATGACCGTCCGCGATCTCCAGCAGATAATGACCATGAGCATCAATGGAGAGTTTGAACACAACATGTCCCAGCAGATCTATGTATCAAACAATGTTTGGGAAACAGTCAAAAATGTAAAAGAGCAGGAACTCACCATGGTCAATAGGCTGGCGCAAACCCTCAGCCCCGATGCCCCTGCGCGCGATTTACATGCACGTATTCTTGAAGTAACCGCACAGGCTGTAGATGATCTGCCTACTACCGTGGCACTGAAAATTATTAATGATGAAGTGAAGAAAGTTTTGGCTTACGGTAGCATGTAAACTTTATTCTCCAATACTTTTTATAGGAATGGATACAAAAAAAATAAAAACAGACTCCGGAATTGAAATTAAGGAATTATACTGCCAACCCGTAAAGATGGATGAACTGCCTGGCCAGTTCCCCTTCACCCGTGGTGTCCACGCAGCCATGTATCGCGATCGCCTCTGGACAATGCGCCAGTATGCAGGTTTCAGCACAGCCGAAGAGTCTAATAAAAGATACCACTTCTTGCTTAGTCAGGGTGTAAGCGGGCTTTCCGTTGCATTCGACCTCCCCACACAAATAGGTTACGACTCTGATCATCCTATGTCAGAAGGTGAAGTAGGTAAAGTAGGTGTAGCTATAGATTCTTTACAGGATATGGAGCTGCTCTTTAAAGATATCCGACTCAGCGATATCTCTACATCCATGACCATCAATGCCACAGCGTTTATATTGCTGGCATTATATATAGCGCTCGCAAAAAAACAAGGAGCCGATATCAAAAAAATATCCGGGACCATACAAAACGATATCCTGAAAGAGTACGCTGCCCGCGGCACATACATCTATCCTCCTGCGCCCTCCATGCGCCTCATTACAGATATTTTTGAGTATTGTAGTAAAGAAGTGCCTAAATGGAACACTATTTCAATATCCGGTTATCATATTCGCGAGGCAGGCTCAAATGCAGTGCAGGAGTTAGCATTTACACTGGCCAACGGTAAAGCATATCTGCAAGCCGCTATTACCAAAGGTCTTGACATAAACGTATTTGCACAGCGGCTTTCATTCTTCTTCAACGCACACAACAATGTTTTTGAAGAGGTAGCCAAATTCCGTGCTGCTCGCCGTATGTGGGCAAGCATAACAAAAGACCTTGGAGCTACTGATCCGCGCGCACAAATGCTACGTTTCCACACGCAAACTGGAGGCAGCACACTCACTGCACAACAACCAAAAAACAATATAGTACGGGTAGCTTTGCAAGGCCTTTCGGCTGTTCTTGGCGGCACACAGTCTCTCCACACTAATGGTTATGATGAGGCGCTCTCATTACCCACCGAAGAAGCGGCATCCATTGCCCTTCGCACCCAACAGATCATCGCTTACGAAAGCGGTGCTACAGATACCGTTGATCCATTGGCAGGGTCTTATTATGTCGAATCCCTTACAAACGAGGTGGAGGCGGCTGCATGGAAATTGATTGATAAAATTGACGCGATGGGCGGTTCTGTTAAAGCCATCGAGCATCATTTTATGCAGGACGAAATAGCCCGTTCTGCTTATGCGTACAACAAAGCGATAGAAGATAAAAGCAAGATAATAGTAGGTGTAAATAAATTTACATCGGTCGAAGCCGCCGCTCCGCCTGTGTTCCGTATAGATGACTCTATAAGGGTTCAACAAAGCGAAAAGCTCGCAAAGCTGCGCGCAGAACGAAATAATGAAGCCGCAAACGCTTGTCTTGCAACAATAAAACAGAAAGCCACCACTACCGAAAACCTTATGCCATTTGTAATAGACGCTGTAGAAAATCTCTGCACCCTTGGTGAGATATCAGATACATTGCGTAACGTATGGGGAGAGTATAAAGGATAAGTAATAGAGTGAAAAAACAAAGAAGTTCTTTGAAAACGATTGGTAGAAAGTAAAAATTGAACAATAAATTGGTATTATTTTTTGGGTGTTACACCTAAGTTATGCCAAACGATCCTGAAGGGATCTAATGTTTTCAGCAATGCATTGCCGGATGCTGTTAATTCCTGTCCAGGTCTATAAGCATGGCTTTAGCCTGTTCATTGCCGGGGTGCCGTTTTAGCAGGTGGTCCAGGTATTTCCTTGCCAGTTCCGGCTTTTGGTTATTATGATACCATACCGCAAGGTTTATCAGGTTTTGTTCATAATCAGGGTCCAGTGCATCAGCCTTCATCAGGTAGTCATAAGCCATGGCATTATTACCCTGCTGCATATAAATATAGCCGAGATTAGTATTAGCGCTGATATGGTTCGGGTTCTCACTGATCACAAACTGGAATACCTTAAGTGCATCGGGTATCCGTCCCAGTGCAAGCAGGCATATGCCATACTTGTTCTCAAAATCCAGAGAGTATTTCCATATCTCTGTAGCCCGTTGATACCATTGCAAAGCCTTATCAGCCTGGTGCAACTGGTAATAAGATTCACCTAGCCTGTATGCGGTCCACGCATCATTCATCGCAGCAGGTTGCAGTGTCTCGGCATAAGACACAGATTTCTGGTAGTCCTTCAGCAAGAAATAAACACGGATGTAATCACGGTTTTGTTTCTTGGTAGCTTCAACATCACTTTGCATGCCCAGGTATAATAGCGCAGAGTCCAGCAGTTCCTTAGTTGGTGCATAACGCTCATAAAATTCCAGGTAGCTGCGGGCGATAGTGATAGCATCGGGTTTGCTATTGTTAAAGCACTTCATGCCCAGGAATGCAGTGATCTTTTCGCGCTCACTGTCATCCATCGGCCACTTGCGGATATAGTGATCTGTGACTGCCACATGAGGTATATCAATACTGCTGTTATGTGGCATGTGGCAAGATACGCAGTCGTTGTTCTTGGTAGCCCGCACCGCTGCCGATTCTGTACATTGGTGTTGTCCGGCAGCGCTACCATGGCAGCTTTGGCAGGCATTAAGAAATTGAGATCGGGGTGTAAACCTTACACTCACATGCGGATCATGGCAGGTAATACAGCTCATCTTCCCTGATTGTATGAAACACTGGCTTTTCTTCATACGCTCCACATGCGATGCCATGATCATTTTATCCTGTGCACCCTCATACTCCGGCATAAAAACATTCATCACTTCCGAGAGTTTCATGCCGGGATGAAAATCGAAAAAGGTCTTGCCGTCATTAAGCACAGTAATTCCTTGCAGGTGGCAGCGCTGACACACATTGTTCTGTAACTCAGGCGATAATCTCCTTGGGTTCACAATGGAATAGTCAGGTCTTTTGGATGTATCAACCGGTGTATTGTTTTGCCGCTCTTGCACATGAATGCTCCCGGGTCCATGGCAACGCTCGCAATCTATTCCGGTTTTCAGTAGTGTGTATTTGTTTTCACTATTGGTCGCAAAATCCGGATAACCATTGTGGCAGCTCATGCACTCGATCTCTATCAGCCGCTGAAAGCGTGTACTGGCGCCTTTTTCAAAACCCGGCGCAAGGTCCCAGCGGTGCTTTTGAGTATAGAAGGTAATGGGTGCCTGGTATAGATAGCCATTCGTGCTGAATATGTGCGAGTTCGTATGTTGTCCTGACCCTACTATGTAGTCCACTTGCTGTATGCGTTTGTGCACGGTGTCACCATCCTCTATCCTGAACTCCATGATGTAAAAGGAGTCACCGGTAAAGTATGGTTTGTAGTAGTAGTCCAGTGCAGAATCATATACAATTGCATGTTCCGGAGAAAAATCTGCAGCCGATTTTTCCTTGCTGGCAAAGCCAAACGATTGCCCCATGCCTGTTTGTATAAAGGTCTGGTAAATACTTTCATGGCAGCCACGGCAAGTTTGCATGCCTACGTAATGCGCAGACGTATCATAAACGTTTTTCCATGCAGAGGATTTCTGTTCGTCGCTGGTATCATTTTTTGATGTCGGGCTGTTGCAGAAAAATACAGGCAGCGTCATTGCAAACAATGCAACAACTATCAATATTTTTCGCAAAAACCGGGAAGACATGTGGTCTCAAATTTATGGCAACGATTTCCTGATCAGCTAAATATAGCTAATGTATAGTTCGATTTGCCTTTTTGTATCAGTAAGTATTTACCATTAAGTAAATGTTGTTCTGTTATCTTGAAATCAGGAGCTGTCACTTTTTCCTTGTTGATGCTGATGCCTCCGTTCTGTAGCATTTTTCTCGCTTCGCCTTTTGAAGGGAATATGGTGTTTTCTGCAAGAAAAGTTAGCAGGTCAAAGCCATTGGATAATGTTTCTCGAGATCCGTTAACTTGTGGTACACCATCCATTACTTCCAGAAGTTGTTGCTCATTAAGTGACCGCAATATATCAACCGACGACTGCCCGAACAGTATATCTGAAGCCTGTTTTGCAAAAGCGAGGTCTTCTTCACTATGCACCATTACGGTCATTTCATCTGCCAATGCTTTTTGAAGTTTTCGTTGGTGTGGTGCTGTCTCATGTTCTGCTATTAATGCCTTGATTTCTTCAACCGGTTTAAATGAAAATACTAATGCCATTTTAGCAGCATCGGCATCCGGTAGTTTCATCCAGAACTGATAGAATTGATATGGAGAAGTACGTTCCCTGTCCAGCCAGATATTACCACCTTCTGATTTTCCGAATTTGCTGCCATCGCTTTTGGTGATCAGCTTACAAGTAAATGCATAAGCATCCGCCCCGCCTTTTCTACGGATCAGTTCCGTGCCTGTAACGATATTTCCCCACTGGTCTGCTCCACCCATTTGCAGCCGCACATTATGATGATTTGCTAAGTAATAGAAATCATAACCCTGTATGAGCTGGTAAGTAAATTCTGTAAATGACATGCCTGTTTCAAGGCGGTTTTTCACAGAATCTTTTGCCATCATGTAATTGACAGATATATGCTTGCCTATATCCCGTATAAACTCAAGAAAGCTGAAATTTTTAAACCAGTCATAGTTATTCACCATTACTGCTGTATTTGGTGCAGAGTTATTAAAATCAAGAAATCGCTCCAATTGATTACGGATACCGTCACAATTCCGCTGTATAGTTTCTATATCCAGCAAATTCCGCTCCTGCGACTTGCCGGATGGGTCTCCAATCATACCGGTTGCTCCACCTACCAGTGCATAAGGTTTATGTCCGGCTCTTTGCAACCGCATTAATAGAGTTATTGGCAGCAAGCTACCCACATGCAAGCTATCGGCAGTGGGGTCAAAGCCAATGTAGGCAGAAGTCATTTCCTTGGCCAGTTGTTCTTCTGTACCCGGCATGATATCTTGTATCAGGTTACGTTCCTGTAATTCAGCTATTAAATTCATCAATATATGGTTGGTTGAATAACCCGGCAAAAATAATACTTACACACGGCCTTATCGTATATTATTTCATAATTATACTTTGCATTCCCGAATTTTCCGTTGGCTACATTAATTAGATTTGGTATTTGTTTTATTTTTCCGATATTTGTTTCTATCTTTCGTGCATTAATAAAAATTTTAGCGTTGAAAAGAATATTACTATCATTAGCATTATATATACCTTTTTGCCTACAGGCTCAGGATACTTTCAATCCTAATCTCATTGGAGCCAGCGAACATCATGAAATAGGGCTTATGGTTGGTGTTGCGAATTATTATGGAGACCTTCAACAAAAACTATTTCCAAGTTACGGTTATCAACCAATGGCAGGTATAATGTACAAGTATTTCATGAGTCCGCATGTTGGTTTAAGATTTGGTGCATCTTATACAAATCTTACTGCTGCAGATAGCCTAAGTAATATACCTATCGACAAAGCACGCAATTTAAGTTTTGCTACACATTTATTTGAATTTCAGGGTGGTGTTGAAATAAACTTTTTGCCGATAGAAGTGATGAGGCATAAAGCTACTCCATACATTTTCGGGGGTATAGCTGCATTTTACACTAATCCTTACGCCATTGACCCCCAAGGAGATAAAGTTTATTTACGGCCTTTGAGTACTGAAGGTGAAGGTTTGCCGAGCTATCCTAACCGCAAGGAATATAGTCTTGTGAATATGGCGTTCCCATTTGGTGGCGGGTTTAAATTCTTCATTGGCAGAACGATCATGCTTACAACAGAGATCGGCTTCCGATATACAAATACAAGCCATATTGATGATGTGAGTGGTTCTTATGTAAACCTGGACACTTTACAAAAGTATAAGGGCACTATTGCCCGGGAAATGTCTTATAGAGGCAATGAGTTGCCTAGTTGGGATGGTGTAAATCCCACTTATGGTAACCAACGCGGGGATAATACAAATGACTGGTATTGGTATGGTAATCTTACCGTTACCATTTTCTTCCGTTCATTTGGTAATCCGAAGGAGTATCTTAAAACAAAGTGCCCTGGATTCTTCCGTTAGAACAATAAATGGATATTCTTTCTACATGGCAAAAACTTGCCAATGTTAAAGCATTTCTTTTTGGGTAGAATTACTGAGAAAGTAACTTCAGTGGTTTAAGGTTTTGCATAACTTTGCTGTTATGTTACAGCAATATTGTGCTTCACTTACAGAGTACAAACGGTTAAAGACTCGTGAGGTGAAAATAGGGAACCTGTTTTTAGGTAATGACAATCCTATCCGTATACAAACTATGACCACCACGGACACGATGGATACGGCTGCCACCGTGGCACAAACTATCCGTTGCATTGAAGCTGGTGCGGAATTAGTGCGTATTACCGCCCCCAGCAAGAAGGAAGCGGAAAATCTACTCAACATAAAAAAAGAATTGACGTCACGCGGCTATTCTACACCGCTTATTGCAGATATCCATTTTACCCCCAATGCAGCAGAAATAGCAGCCCGTATAGTTGAAAAAGTAAGAGTTAACCCGGGCAATTATATTGATAAAAAGAAGTTTGATTTCATTGATTATACTGACGATGAATATGCGGGAGAAGTGATGCGTATAAAGGACCGGTTTACTCCTTTAGTACGTATTTGTAAAGAGTATGGCACAGCCATGCGCATTGGTACTAACCATGGCTCATTAAGCGACAGGATCATGAGCAGGTATGGTGATACTCCTACTGGAATGGTGGAAAGTGCTATGGAATTCCTGCGTATAGCCCGGGACGAGAACTATCACCAGATAGTGCTGAGCATGAAATCAAGTAACCCTCTGGTAATGGTGGAAGCATATCGTTTACTGGTGCAAAAAATGGACGAGGAGTTCAAGGAATGCTATCCTTTGCATCTTGGTGTTACTGAAGCCGGAGATGGTGAAGATGGACGCATCAAAAGTGCAATTGGTATAGGTACTTTACTCGAAGACGGCATAGGAGATACGATCAGGGTTTCATTGACAGAAGACCCTGAATTTGAAATACCTGTTTGCAGGGATATAGTAAAGCGGTATGAAAACAGGGGAAATGCCAATAACAGCAAATCACAAAATCAATGCACTCAGTCATTTATCCTTCCTTATGACCCCTTTTCATATAAACGGGTGGATACTAATACAGTATTGAATATCGGGGCGCACCATGTTCCGGTCGTAATTGCTGATTATAGTAACACAACCGATTTTACGGCGAGGGCCCTTGAGCCTATAGGGTACACATACAATGAGCTGACCGACAAATGGGGTATTAGTGATGGTGCTGCAGATTACGTCTATACAGGAGATGGAGAATTTGATTTTGCACTTCCAGGCATGTTACAAGTCATTTGCGATTATGCTACATGGCAAAATGCTACAGACAAAACCAAGTACCATCCTCTGTTGCAGCAGAATGAATCCCAATTACTAAATTCCAAACCTCAATTTCAAGGGCCTTGTTTCATTGTTATAGATATTAATAGTGATTTGTGTGGATTGATAGAAATACTCAAATCTCACACTAACATTGTGCTGGTGGTGAGTAGCAGTGGTGATTGTGTTTTACAATCTATACGTACTTTTCTTTCTTCTTTGGCAATACAACAAATTAAATGCCCGGTTATATTAAAGACAGAAAGCGGTGATAGTACAGTAGATGAACAGTTAATCCATTTTGCCACAGAAACCGGAGGTCTTTTGCTGGATGGTTTTGGTGATGGGGTTTGGCTGGTTAATGTCAATAAAAAACTTGAGAATAATAAAGTGAGCGGACGCACTTATATAGAGGTGAAGAGTAAAGAGCAGTTGCTCAACAATACTGCTTTCTCTATTTTGCAGGCTACCCGTACCCGGATCAGTAAAACAGAATATATCAGTTGCCCAAGTTGTGGGAGAACGCTTTTTGATCTTCAGGAAACTACAGCAAAGATCAGGGCTGCAACCAGCCATTTGAAAGGTGTAAAGATCGCAATAATGGGGTGTATTGTAAATGGGCCGGGGGAAATGGCGGATGCTGATTTTGGATACGTAGGTAGCGGACCCGGTAAAATCACGCTTTACAAGGGCAAAGAAGTGGTGAAGCGAAATGTGCCCAGCGATACGGCTGTTGATGCATTGATACAATTGCTAAAGGAAAATGAAGCCTGGATTGAACCTTCAGAAATATTATAGCGCAATGAAATTTATGGGGGAACCACTTATCTGGGTTCCATTTGCCATGCTAACGGTTGCCTGCACATTTTGAGCTGAAGTTGCGGGGTTGCCGATGATCCAATTTGTTTGAGCGATACCGCTATTGTTGGTCAGAACTTTATAGTTTGCTAATGTTCCACCACCGGAAGTTACCGAAAAGTAGACAGGCACATTGATCTGTGGGTTGCCATTGTTGTCAGTGACTTGTACGGTAAGCGGCTGTGGCAAATATTCATAAGGGGTGCCTAACTGGCCATTGCCGGAAATCATAACAACCTGGTAAGGAGTTTTGTAATTAACGGTATCTGTATTCCAATTGTTGGCATTGTCTGGAACTGAGTAGCCCAGTATTGTGCCCGAGGCATTAACTGAGGGTTGTTGGGTGAGGCTGGCCGTGAAATCCCAATTGCCGGTAGTGGTAGAAGCATTGCCTGATTCAACCGTATTCATTGATATTGAAGCAACGGGGCAAACAACACCATAGATCATAACACTCATCCGGGGCATTATGCGGCAAGATAAATTGAGTGCTGCTGCGTCCAGACCACTCGAATTAAGTGTGCTGGTGTTTGTGAAATTATATTGGTTTTGCCATGTGCCTAACGAATAAACCTGGCCGAGGGTATAGGTGTCATTGTTAGTAGTAGCAATTGTACTGTTTACATTTCCGGTCAAACTGCCCGAAACATTAGCCACAAAAGAAAGATCGGTAGTAATAACTATGGGCAACTGACCTATCCAAACTATCGTGCGCCCAGAAACAGAATGAAAAGTAGTTGTAGCATTGATATTATCAGAAGCTGAGGATGTAACATTCATTTGCAGCGCTGCATTTAATGTTGCATTACTGCATGCGGCTGAAAAGCCTGTTATCGTACCATTCCGGAATTGCATGTTGTAATTCCAATTCGGGTTGATGGAGATATTGCCGCTTGTAATAGTAGCAGATGCCGTTGCGTCCTGAAATAAAGTTGCGTTGCTGATATTATACTGGAATGCATTATCAGTATTGCGCATGAGGTTAGAAACACCTGTGCTGAAATTAATATTAGCCTGAAAAAAAACATCTTCGAGCTTAGCTTGCGTGGTATTAAGCACTACCTCATTTTGCTGGGTCATTACAGAGGTGACTTTTCTTAAATAGCCTGCACCTGTAATACCAATGATAATATCATTTGCAATAAAGCCGGGAGGGTTGGAATTGCTGGCGTAAACATATATCCCATCACTTAGTTGTGCAGCAGTAGACACGAGTAAGAGCTGTGTAGAGTCGATCACGAAAACATGGCTTTTCAGGACAACTGAGTCAGGAGTAGCAGGAAGTGATACTCCTGATACTGTGGCTTTGCTCAGTTTATTGCAGGAAGCAAATACAAAAAGCATTGCAGCAAAAAACGGGACAAATAATATTAAAGAGTGCTTTTTTATCATCATTGATCTAAATCCAGCCAATTATAATCGTTATCAGTAGTTTTATTTAAAGAGTAGGAGTGTTAGTCTTGCTCCATAGCTTAAAATATTTTGTGTTACACCGTCCACTTTGGAAATGTTAGTAGCAACATAGCCAGCATAAGGGCCGAGCAAATATGTGTTGTGTTTGGTCTTTAATGCAACACCCGCACTGAGGTTCCCGTTGAGCATCACAGTTGTGTAGTTGTCATTTACATCGGTCCAGGTGTTGTTGCCTTGTATGCTGTTTACATCGAGCATCTCGAATTTGAAACCAAATGTCAGGCCTGCCTGGGCATAAAAGCCTACATCATTTTTATGGCCAGTCTTATGTTTGACATCTACGACCTGGAACATTACCGGGATACCTGCATACCAGAAGTGATAATTATCATATTCGGTGCTGCCTACGCCATCTGGGGTAGATAATGTGCCATTGAAATTCCTTACCTCAAGCCCTACTGAAAGAAACAAGCGTGTATGCTTGCTTTTTACTTTGAACTGATGAGCCAATTGCCCGGACACACCCCATGTAAGTCCGGGTGCTGAAGAATTTGTGCCATTGTATTTGCTATAAATGCCGGCACCTCCAAAATCGGCTGCCACGACAAATTTATTATCGTTCTTATTTACGCAACAGGCCGTCTGAGCTGTGTCTATGGATGAGGTGGTATCGCTGTCCATATCATCATCTGATACTGTAGTTTTGACGGGGGCTTTAGTATTGTTTGCCTGGCCCATAGCCACAACAGAGAGTGATAACGCAAACCCTAAAAAAACGGCAGTTTTCAGGCGAAATAATTTATGAAAAAAATGAGTCATATATTTTGTTAATTCATCTATAATATAAGGGCTTAAATATACTACAATTTGTCACAGTTTAAAATGATAGTTGTAATTTATATGTGATCAATGTTTTAGTAGCCGTAAATTATTTTTATGTTGTAATTCTTAACTGTGTTCATAGCATTTTCTGTTAGTGGAGAGTTGCCTGATTTTTCTGATTGTTAATGAAATTAAACCAACTAATTAATACTGATAAAATATTGAGGTATTATTATAGTGTATGAGCATCGATTCTAACTCAGATTTTACATTTATTGAGTGATAATGAAATAATTACAGATTGTTCTTTCAACGATTAGTAGGTTAATTAAGTAAATAGTAATAATTAATAATGTATTAATATGTAAAAAGTTAACCTCCTGTTATTGCAGTTTTTTATTTTCACCAAGTGCAACACATATTCTATATTGCCTCTCTTTAAATATTGCCTGTCTTTAAAAGCTATTATTCATGAAAAGCGCCCCATATACTTTGCCGGAAGCGGAAAAACTTTGTACGCAGTATCAATACCTGGTTGGTAAACCATTTGGTAAGGATAGTGATGCCACTATCAGTTGTGTAGCCATTGCACCTTTTGACCAAAACAGCAAGAACAGATTTACTATTTTCTACCTTTTATTTGATGATGCGGAAACTGCGTTGCAACATGAATATAAAGGGCTACTGTATGATGTTATTGTGATAGCCAGCTCGCCACAGGACAGGAATGAACTGCACCAGGACGATATACACACGTGGGTATCAAAAAATATCAATTCCGTAAGTCAAAGAGCCGATGCCTCTGTACTGGCAAAGTGATTGTTTATTGTATAAAAATGAGAAAGGCTGCCAACTGGCAGCCTTTCTCATTTTTATTTCATTATTAGTATCTTATAGGTAAATGAATTACCCTCGTCATCCCGCAGGACAATGAAATAATTGCCTTCGGGCAAATAAGCTAAATCAGTTTGATAATGGGACTGGTTGTCTATTTCCTGATGAAGTAAACCTTGTCCATACATGTTATAAACATCCATTTTCATAGAAGCGGGACCCTGGCCAAAATCGACGTTGAGCTCACCACTTGTGGGGTTTGGATACACATTTATATCGCCTTTGGTAACTTTATTAATACCTAGGAGTGATATGTATAAGATATTTGATGGCAGGGAGGGGCAATTAGCACTATCCCTGACACAATAATAATATCCTGTGCCCCATAACGGACCGGAACCTCCTCCTGGATCAAAATCCTGGTATGTCTGGCCGGGTAAAATGATGCCGGAATAACTATTAGTGGTGCTTTTGAACCATTCGTAATTTCCGGCGGTATTAGCAACAAGCAGATCGCCGATAAGTGAAATAAGGGCTGCAACGGGTGTGCTGTCGCGGATCATGAGGGTGGCAGGAGAAATAACAGAATCGACATTATAGCAACCATTATCGGTAGTTTTTATTTTAAAAGTGAGCAGGTCGCCGTTGTTGTAAGTGTGTGTAAATGTATCGACATCGGTAGCTGCAACAACACCATTGATGAGCCAAGTAGCAATGGGTGCAATACCTGCATCAGTGTCGGTGGCAACATATGTCATAGGGGAATCAAGGCATCCCGGATTAGAGCCATGGAGTAAAAGAACAGTCACTGACGGATCGAGCAGCGGGATAACGTTCATGATAATAATGTTAGACACTGTGATCTTGTTAATAACGCAAGGATCAGGGTCTGTAAGGATGCAATAAACTTTGTCGCCGTTATGAAGGCTATCTGTAATAAAGACAGGGCCTACGGCACTTGGAATACTATCGGTATTAATATACCACAGCATGGAGTATCCTGAAGAGCCGGGAGCATATATAGTTGCAGTAAAGGTATCAAGGGTGCCAAAGCAAATGGGGTTGCGGCTAACTACAATAGTATCGGACGCTGTAAGTGAATCATGTATGATGGGTATGTTAGCAGATATTGCAGAATCGGAAGGTTGGGCGCATGCAGAATTGGAGACCATGATACAGGATACTGTATCGCCGGGATTGAAGTAGCGGGTAATGGTAATACTATCTTCGCCCGTGAGCAATGTATCGTCTACCAGCCACTGGAAAGAGGGAGCGGTGCCGCCATTTACAGCGTAGGCCGTAAATGTGAGTTGTGTAGCGCCACAGCCGGGATTGCTGCCGGTGGTAAGCGAAATAAGCACGCGCGGAGGAATAGAGTCGCTGCGGTATACGATGAGTGTGTTGGACTTAGCACTGTCGAGGACACCGAGGCTATTGGTGTAAACCAACTCGCAGAATACACTATCGCCGTTAACGAGGGCGGTGGTATAAAAAGTATCAATGATAACGCCTATGAATGTATTATCGGTATACCAATGGTACTGAACGGGTGAAAAGGTGTCATTACTCTGCACGGCGGTAAATGTGAGCTGTATACCGGGGCATGTAGTGTCTGTGCCGTAGGGCATGTAAATGTGCACAGAATCAAGCACCTGAGCCTGTGTGAAACTGTGCAGGCAGATACTTAAGAGAAAAAGAAGGGTAAATTTACGCAGCATATAAATAAAATTTAAGCCACCCCAGCGGAGCGGATATGAGGAACGATGGCAACATAAGTTCTACCATATG